>Ga0172373_10002600_pt1 | contig 27382 bp, 21 predicted proteins | sample Lak10m_2_FD_114546 | JGI IMG/M metagenome (GOLD analysis project Ga0172373, IMG submission 114546) | Freshwater microbial communities from Kabuno Bay, South-Kivu, Congo - kab_092012_10m | ecosystem: Environmental > Aquatic > Freshwater > Lake | place: Democratic Republic of the Congo...
GAAAACAAACGAATGTATGGTTACGAAATTACTGCCAAGGTAAAAGAACTTACTTCAAATAAAATTCAATTAACCGAGGGAGCATTGTATCCTACATTGCACGCTTTGGAGGCAGATGGAATTTTGGAAACAGAAACAGAAATGATGGGAAAACGAGTGCGAAAATATTACTCCTTAAGCAAAGAGGGAAAAAAATCTGCCAAACTAAAAATCAATGAATTTCAGGAGTTCATAGAAACGATGAAATTTCTGATGGGCTGGAATGTTAAAAATGCAATGAATTAATCGTTCATAAGCTAAAGATGTATCAACTCAATGATAAAGAAATCGAATTCATTGCTGCCGACATTAAAAATCGCGGCATTGAAATGGAAGATTTGCATAACAATATTTTAGATCATGTATGTTGCATGATTGAAAATAACCTCGAAGAAAACGGAGACTTCGAGAAATTCTATTCCAACACTATTGCAAAGTTTTACAAAAACGAGTTGTGGGAATTAGAAGAAGAAACAATATCTCTGCTCATATTTAAAAATTATTACACCATGAAAAAAGTAATGTTAGTTAGCGGTTTCATTTCAAGTTTTTTTGTAATGACGGGAATTCTATTCAAATTTATGCACTGGCCTGGTGCTGCGGCAATGTTGGTAGTAGGAATCGGGAGTTGCAGTTTAATTTTTTTGCCTCTCTTATTTGTTTTAAAAGTAAAAGAGAGCATTGATTTAAAAAATAAATTGATAGTACTAGTTGGAATGTTATCCGCTATTTGTTTATCGCTGGGCATATTATTCAAAATCATGCATTGGCCGGGAGCAAATTTTTTAGGAATTACAGCCATAGTTAGTTTAATCGCAATTTTTTTACCTATATATTTCACTGCGGGCATAAGAAATCCAGAAACAAAAACAAATACCATTATTATTTCATTAATTACATGTTTAGGTGCCGGCTTATTTTTAGCATTGGTAAATACTCGCCCGAGCGCAACCATTGCCAAAAAAAGTTTTTATTCTAATCAGCAAATGCAAAAAATAAGTGAGCTGAACAATGCACTTACTATAAAAGATACAACTACAATAAACATGGCTGAGCAATCTAAATTAGCTGAGAATATTAATGTTAAAATTGAAAAATTAAAACTCGAATTGTTTAATCGTGCAGAAAATTTAACTCTTACAAAAATCGATTTTTCGAAATTAGAAAAGCCTGAAAACTTTAAAGATGTAAATATTTATTTCTTTGGAAATGACACTTTGCCGGAACAAAATCTTATTGAACTAAAATCTGAACTATTTTCCTATTTAAAATTATTGCCAGAAAACAAACAAAAAGCGGCAATTGAAATTTTGAATATTAATGGAGCCGTAAATAATGATGATGAATTTGAAACCTGGGAACACATGTATTTTTATAATACTCCGGTTAGTGTAGCACTTCAAAATTTAAATCAAATTAAAGTATTGATTTTCTTGCTAAAGAATGATTAATACTTAACTAAACATAATCAATTTTAAAGTTTTCTTTAAACAATTGTTTCCATTTTGTTAATTATGGATGATTGGTATAAAATCATATCAAAAAAAATATATTTTTGTAGATAAGAAGAAAGTGAACACCCTATTTGGAATTTCAAATTTCAAAACCGCTTTCAGATTTAATAACAATTAATTTATTTTTTATGAAAAAACTATTACTATTTGCAAGTTCGTTATTTATAGCATTTCAATCAAATGCACAAAATTGTTCCGGATTGTTTTTCTCGGAATATGTTGAAGGATCTAATAACAACAAGGCATTGGAAATTTACAATCCAACACCAAATCCAATTACCATCAATGGCGATTACAGGATTGTTCGTTATAACAATGGAACTTCTGCAGCTGTTGCAGAGGTTAATAATCAAGCAATGGTTGTGCTTGGCCAACGTACCATTCAGCCTTACGATGTTTGGGTGTTGGTAATTGATAAACGAAATCCTGCAGGTACTGGCACTGAATTACCTGTTGATGCTGCTCTTCAAGCAGTAGCTGATACATTTGTTTGTCCTGATTATAATACCAGTTATGCCTTATATCATAATGGAAACGATGCCTTGTCATTACAACGTAATGTTGGAGGAACTTGGGTTTATGCAGATATTATTGGTGAGATAGGAGTTGATCCTGTAAATTCTTGGACTGATTGCCCTCCTTTATATGATGGAAGTTGTGGCGCATATTATACAAAAGACCAAACCTTACAAAGAAAATCCGGAGTTCAAAAAGGTGTATCAGTAAACCCTTCTCCATTTATTGCTCCTGCTGAGTGGGATTCTTTACCAAACAATACATTTAGCGGTTTAGGACAACATGGATGTACTTGTGACCCTAATTATGTTGGATTAAAAGAAAAAGTATCGGTTAAACACTCAGAAGTAAAATTATATCCAAATCCAACTACTAATGTGGTAACATTTTTATCAGCCGACAAAAAAATAAATGCTGTTCGCATTTTTGATGTTTCAGGTAAATTAGTTGAGGAAATTAATCTGCCGAAAGGAAAAATTCAGTTCAAAAACGAATTAAAATTAACAACCGGATTGTATTTTGTGGAAATCCGTTTTGAGAATGGAAGCATAACTTCTGAGAAATTGATGATACAATAAACACATCTTTTTCTAAATGAATTTTTTCAAAGTCTTTTTTATTCTATCATTGGTTACTATCTCAGTAGCCAAAGCACAACCTTATTTCATAAAAGGAGTAATAAAAGATGCAACTACCAACGAAACTTTAATTGGGGCAAGCGTATCTGTAAAAACAGGAGTTGGAACCGTAACTGATTTAGACGGAAATTTTACATTAAAAGTTGAGCCGGGAGTTTACAATCTTAAAGTTTTTTATGTTGGATACGAAGCTTATGCCCAGCGTGTTTCTTTAAAAGATAAAGATGTATTCTTAACCATTTCCCTTGAGAGTGTTCAGTTAGATGAGGTAGAAATTACTGCTAACATTGGTACTGTTCGTGAAACACCTGTTGCAATAAGTAATATCAGTCAGGAAAAAATTGCCGAAGAAATTGGCGGAAGAGATATTACCATGGTGATGAACAGCACACCGGGTGTTTATGCAACCGAGCAAGGTGGTGGTAGTGGTGATTCGCGTGTAACACTTCGGGGGTTTGATCAGGCCAACATTGCCGTAATGGTTGATGGCGTTCCTGTTAACGATATGGAAAACGGCGCTGTTTTTTGGAGTAACTGGGATGGATTAAGTGAAATTACCAAAACCATGCAGATTCAACGTGGTTTAGGTGCAACAAAATTGGCTGTTTCATCTGTTGGCGGAACAATGAATATTATTACAACAGGAATAGAACAAAAACCGCAGACAATTATTAAAAGAGATTGGGGTAATAACAATTACCAAAGAACCTCACTGTCTTATAACTCTGGGTTAATTAAAAATAAATTCGGGCTTATGTTTGCAGGCAGTTACAAAACCGGAGATGGTTGGGTAAATGAAACATGGATTGAAGCCTATAGTTATTTTGTTAAATTTCAATGGAAAGTTAATAGCAGGCATTTACTTTCTTTAAGCGCAAATGGTGCGCCACAAAAACATGGTCAACGCAATAACAAATTAACCATTGGTGCATACAGCCAAAACTTTGCACGTAAACTTGGCATTGAAGATCCTGAAGCAAATATGTTATTGAGTGGCATCACAACAAAAGATGTTGGCTCTCGACAATTTCAATATAATTCAAATGTTGGAAGTTTAAATGGAGAAGAGTACAATGTGTTTGTTAATTTCTATCATAAACCATTATTCAATTTAAGTCACTTCTGGAATGTTTCTGATAAAGTAACCATTTCATCTGTTTATTATGCTTCTTACGGTAATGGTGGTGGAACTGGTGCTTTAAATACGGTAAATACAGATCCTGTTTCTGGTTATATTAAGCTAGATCCCATCTATAACGCAAATGCTAACTCATCTCTTACTAGCGCTTCCAATTCAAATTACAGCACTACAGAACATCGTTCTACAAATATTATTCGTGCTTCAATGAATAATCATCAATGGTATGGAGCATTATCAACTGCAAGTATTCAACTCGATAGTGCATTTAAATTAACGTTGGGAATTGATGCGCGTTACTACAGAGGTCTTCATTTTAGAACGGTTTATGATTTAATGGGGGGTGATTATTTTGTAAATTCTTCCGACTTTAATCAAGAAAAAGGCTATTTCTTAAAAGATCGCCGATATCAAAGTCAAATAAAACGTGAGGGAGATAAAATTTTATATAACTATGATGGATTGGTAAGTTGGGGCGGGCTATTTTCACAAATAGAATACAAAAAAAACAAGTGGACTGCTTTTGCAACTGCTACAGGCTCATATACAGGTTATCAGCGTAAAGATTATTATGCAAAAAAGGATATAGTTTTAAGTAAAAAAGAAGGGTTCTTTAATCGCGCGTTTGATTTCTTCAAAGATAATCGCGAAGAAAATGTTTTGGAAAGCATCATTGGTTATGGCGACACCTTATTGCATAATGGATCAGAATATAAAATTTATAATAATTCAAATTTTGTGTTTAATAGAGGCGATACAACATTTATCGTTTCTTACCTTTCAAATTTAGTAACACCAAAAGACACAACTTACATTGTTGGTGCAAAGAGTTATACAATAAATTCAGAAGAAGCAAGATATGCACGCACTAAGAAAAAATGGTTTCCCGGATTTACTTTAAAAGGTGGTGCCAATTATAAAATAAATAACCATTATAATGTTTATGCAAATTTTGGTGCCCTGAGCGTTGCGCCTAAATTCAATAATGTTTTCAATGGAAATGCAGTTGGTAATTTAGAGTATAATGATGCAGAAAATCAATTCATTATTTCTCAGGAAGTAGGTGCAGGTGCTAAATACAAATTGTTTGCTGTTAATGTAAACATATATTACACCATTTGGAAAAATCGACCAATCAATCCGCAAACCGGACTCGATGGCGAAGTATATAATGTAAACGGAATGGATGCCTCACACAAAGGGATTGAGTTTGATTGGAATACTAAGTTTCTTAAAAATTTGGAATGGGAAGGAGCACTTTCACTTGCTGACTGGATTTACACTTCCAACAGAACGGTTTATGTATTTGATGACAATGGAGTTTTACAATTCCAAAAGGAATTCAGTGCAAAAGGAGTTCATATAGGAAACAGTGCACAGCATCAGTTTTCAAATGCAATCAAATATTATATTGTTAAAGGACTTTTTATTAAACCACGCTACACCTTTTTTGGTAAAAATTATTCCAATTTTGATTTGCTTGGTTTAGAAAAAACAAATGCAAATCGCGATTCATGGAGAATGCCTGATTATGGTGTTTTAGATATGAGTGCAGGTTACGAAACAAAATTTGAAGGTGTAAGACTAAATTTATTATTATCGGTTAATAATGTACTAAATACTGTTTACATTAGCGATGCGCAAAACAATGCATTCAGTTTGCAAAATTTTGATGCCAATTCAGCATCAGTATTTTTTGGACAATTAAGAAGATATGTTTTAGGAGTTAAGGTTACATTTTAAAAATATAATAACAGCATAATGAAAAAATTAATTTTATCTGCAGGTTTAGCGCTATTTACATCTGCGTTAATGGCACAGGCAACATTGCCAAGTACTGAAAACTTTACCGGCTTCACGGGTACCTTTACTCAGCCAGGTTGGACTTACGTTGATGCTCCTGGAGGAACTGCTCCAAACTATGTTTATGCTTCAGGTGGAGTGGGTGGATCAACTGCCGGTCGTTTAGACGAAACCATGGATTATATTCAGGTTTTTGTTGGCGGACAAATGGGCACTACAACTTACGTATTAAAAGGAAATAATACAGGTGGTGGATGGTTAGGTACATTTAAAGTACGAGAGTCTGTAGACGGAAATACCTGGACTGATTTAGCAACTTACGTTGATGGCGCCATTACTTCTACTTTAACTACATTCACAGTTACTCCTGCTTCAGCTTCCCGTTACATCAGATGGGAATTTACAAGTAAAACTTCCGGAAACAATATGGCAATTGATGATATAAATATCACTGCAGGTGTTTCTGCTACTTCTGATATAAATGTAAAATATGGTTCAACACCTATATTAACCGGTGGTAGTTCTCCCTATTTCTCTTCTGCAGTAGGCACACCAACGTCGGTTAATTTTACAATTGAAAATTTAGGATTGGCAAATTTAGATATTAGTTCTGCAAGTATTTCCGGACCTTCATCCGCCGATTATGCTCTTACTTCGCCAGTGGGGCCATTTTCAGTTAATCCGCAATCTAACTCTACATTAAGCTTAAGTTTTAATCCATCTGTTTCAGGTACACGATCAGCCATATTAACTATCAACAGTAATGACGCAGATGAATCTGCATATGTTATAAATCTTAATGGTATTGGTGGTAATCTTGCTTCTGAACCTGCTACACAAGCAACAAACTTAACATTTACCAATATTAAATCTTATAGGGCAAAATTTAATTTTAGCGCTGCAGCAGATAGTCCAAATGGTTATTTGGTATTGAGACAAGAAGGTAACTCAATCATCTCTGATGCACCACAAGATGGAATTGTATACAAAAAAGGAGATCGTATTGGTAATGCAAAAGTAGAATATGTTGGTAGCGGAACACAAAATACTTTATATAATGTTTGGGCGGGTAAAACATATCAACTTGCAATTTATTCATTTAATGGAAATGGAACATTTATAAATTACAACACAAGCATACCACCTGCAACCGGTAATTTCACAAGCTTGTCAAGCATGATGCCTGCAAGTGAATACTCAACTGTATCTACCTCAAGTGCTTCTTTCTTAACTCAACTACAAGCTAAAATAAACCCTCATACTTCTGTTTTTTATAGTAATTATGCAGGTACTATGGTTAATTTGTTTGAAGCGGCAGATACTACTAACGGTCAGAAAACTGTAACTTGTAAATACAGTGGTGAAAAAGTAATTTACACTCCACCATTTGATTGGACTAACAATAACTTTAGTCGTGAGCACTCTTATTGTCACCAATGGATGCCAACGAACCCTGCTGATAATCCTGAAAAACCTGAGTATAACGATCAGCATCATTTATTCACAGTGAATCAAAATGATGTAAACGCTGAAAGAAGTAACTTTCCTTTGGGAGAAGTAGTAACTATTCAAGGTTCTTATTTAGGTTGTAAATGGGGCTTAGATGCTCTTGGACATAAGGTATTTGAACCACGTGATGAACAAAAAGGTAACTCTGCGCGTGCTTTAATGTATGTAGCAACTTGTTATAACACAGTTAGTGGCAATAATTGGAAATTTCCAAACCCTATTAGTGCAACAATACAATACGGCCAAGATCAGGAAGTGTTAAAAGCTTGGCATTATCAAGATCCACCGGATGCTTATGAAATTGCAAGAAACGATTTCTTAGACTCACTTCAAGGAAATAGAAATCCTTTTATTGATAGTATGCAATACGCATGTTATATTGATTTTTATACAATGACTAAAATTCAAAATGTTTCTATTCCATGTGGTTCTTTTATTGGCTTAAATTCTTTAAAAAATAAGAACATTGAATTTAATGTCTTTCCTAATCCTTCAACTGGTAGTTTCAGTTATTTGTTAGAAGCTGAAAATGGAAATTATGAATTAAACATTACTGATTTATCCGGAAGATCTATTTACTCCAAACAAATCGAATCTAAATCAGGAAAGTTGTACGGAACAGTTAATGAAGTTCAACTCAAATCAGGAATTTATTTTGTAGAAATAGTTTCAGAAAAAGGAAAATGGGTAAAGAAACTCGTTATTCAGGAATAACAAAAAAGGCGAGTTAAACTCGCCTTTTTTGTTACCTGTAAATCCATTCTTCAGGATTCAATATTTTTTGACCTTTCCAGATTTGAAGATTCATCTCTGATTTATTCTCATCGTCATCAAAGGCAACAGCACCTATGTTTTGTTTGCTGTTAATTTTATCTCCTGTTTTAACCTGAACCGATTCTAAATTTGTATAAACGGAAAGGTATTCACCATGACGAATAATTACTACTTTACCAGAACCTGGAACACTAACTACACCTGTTACCTCGCCATTAAACAAAGCGCGACAAATGGCACCTTTTGTTGTGGAAATATCAATTCCTTTATTGTCAACAATAAAACCTTTAATTGTTGGATGTTCGTGTTGTCCAAATCCATCTGTAATCACACCTTTTGAAACCGGCCAGGGCAAACGACCTTTGTTTGATGAGAAATCGGCAGATACTAATTCAGCTTCTTTGGTTAATTCAAAAACAGGTGCTGTATTTGCTTCTCTTTTCTTTGCTTCTTCTTTTCTAATTTCTTTATTCTTTTCGCGTTTTATTTCTTTTTCTTTTGATGCCAATAATTTCGCTTTTTCTGCTTCTTGCTGTTTTCGTATTTCTTCCTGAATTAATTTTTTAATTGTCGCAGTTAAAGCATCGCTGTCTTTTTTCTTTTGTTCAAGTTGTTTTTTTAATTGTTTTTCTTTGTCTTGTAATTGAACTAAAACATCTTCTTGTTCTTTTTTCTCCGATGCTAAATTTTTTTTCTCTTCCTCTTCTCCGGTTAATAATTGAGTTTTCTCCGATTTTTTTTGTTTGAGATCCGACTGTTTATTTTCAATTTCTTTTTTTGCTTTTTCAATTCCCAATGCTTGTTTTCTTCTCAACTCATTAAATTGCTCAATGTATTTCATACGCTGATAGGCCTGATTAAAATCAGTAGAGGAAAAAATAAACATCAATTTGTTGTAAGCATCTTGGTTACGATAAGAGTAATAAATCATTCTACCATACTGCTGTTTGAGTTGAATAAGATTATTTTTTTTCTGATCTATTTCTTGTTGGTTCAACTGAATTTGTTGTTCCATGAAATTGATTTCATTGTTAATAGTTTGAATTAATTCTTCTCGTACTTTTAATTTCGTATTTAAAATTGCTACCTGATTCATGGATAGCTTTTTATTTGTTTTAGTTTCTTTTAGTAATTCATTAATAGAATTAATTTCCTTTTTGAGTTTTGCTTTTTTGTTTTCCAACTCTTTTTTATTTTGCTTGCTTTGGGCATAAAAACTCCATGGAGCAGCAACGAGTGCAACAAAAAAAATAAGTATAAATTTATTTTCTATTGACTTGAATGGGCTCATAACTTGACGGAATACGAAATGGAAAAGTTAATTGTTCATTTAATGTAATTTTAGAATATTGGATATCTGCTTTTATATTTTTTTCAGCAGTAATACTGTAAACTAATTTGTATGGAGCTAGGTAACGATCAACAAGAGCAAATTCATCATAACAGGCATTGAATTTTCTTTTAGTTTTAACATCATCAAACTCAAGCATTACAATTTTAAAAGTTGTTGGATGCATCCAAATCGTCTGGTAATTTTCTTCCGGTTGTTTGTCTCCATTATTGATTTTTTTTACTATTCTTTTTTTAACCGTACTTAAAAAATAATTACAATTCACTTTATCTTTTCCTGGACGTAATTTTTCATCTTCATCATAAAAATTTGCACTATTACCAAATAACAATGCTTGCAACATGTCATAATCCATATTGGTTTGCAATAACTCATTGATGTATGAAAAATCACCGATAAAATATTTTTTCTCGGTTAAGCCTAGCATAATTTTAACGGTATCTCTTGTAATTAATGCACGAGCCGCATCTATTCCTAGTTTTGAAATTGATAACCAGATTACACTATCCTTTCTGCATCTAACACTAACATTAAACGAATGTTCTTCGTTATCAAAATTGAGATTACAATTAAATTTTGCAGCAGCATAATTAAAATCCAATTCATTTTCCTTTAAGTATTTGGCTAAAACTTTACCGCTTTTAAAATCCATTTTACATTTATCATTTGCAGTAGTATCCGTAACTATAACAACAGGTGGCTGTATTTCCGTTTTCGTGAGTTGCTTTTTATGTTTACAAGAATAGGATGTAAAAATAAGTAGTGCTACAAGCAACGAATAGTTTTTGATATTTATAAAAAAATTAATCATTCAATTTTTTTTCGCTTATTTTTTTATCCAAAGCATCAGAGTTTCCACCTTTATCTTTTGCTTTTTTCCAATATTCTAACGCGGCATCTGTTTGATTTAATTTGAACAAAACATCACCATAATGTTCAAGTATTACAGCGCGGTTTTCGGCACCTTTATTTAAAGCTTTTTCAAGCCATGTTTTTGCATCATTATATTTTCCTTGATGATAAAGTATCCACGCGTATGTATCCATGAACGAAATACTGTTGGGTTGTAGTTCTAAACTTTTAAAAGACATTCGTTCTGCCTTTTCCAAAAATTCTTTTCTAACAGAAAGATAATACGCATAATTATTTAAAGCCAAAGCATCATTTGGATTTAAAAACAATGCATCTTCAAATGCTTCATCTGATTTTTGAAATTGTTTTGTAGCATTGAACGATTCAGCAATGTTTACCAAAAACTGTAATTGGAGGGGGATATTTTCGTAAACAAAATCAATTCCTTCTTTAAAAGATTGTATTGCTTTGTTATATTGTTTAAGACGGTTATTTGCCAAACCATTAAAGAAATAAGCATTTGGCATGTTAGGGAATTCATCCATTGCTTTTAAACTATGCTCTTCAAGTGCTTTAAAATCGTTTAACTCATAATCGCAAAGCATTAATTGGCTCCATACAATGTATTTACTATTGTCTAATTCAATTGATTTCTGATAACATTCTTTTGCTTCTTTCAATTTTCTATCTCTGAATAAAAAATCGCCATAGCCACTCCAAACTTTTTCTTCTTTTGGATGTACCTCTTTTAAAATATCCAGAAGTTCGTATGCCTTTGGTCGGTAATCAGGAAACAAATCCGTCATCTCATAATACGAAATCATAATTTTTAATTTGTTTTCTACCTCCAACTCAGAACTACGAAATGCGATTTTAATTTCATTAAAGAACAAGGAATCTTTTTTTTGTGTTCTGTAATAATCAGCTAATGCAAGATGTATGTATGGATTTTCAGGTTGTTGTTTAAGAATTTCCTGATATGTAGTATATGCTTTTTCCGGCTGTTTAATTTGCTGATATAATTCTCCTAGATAAGTATAATATTGAGCTTGTCCGGGATAATCTTTAATGAGTTGTTTTAGATTTTTTTCTGCCTCATCGAATTTTTTAACTTGTTTTAGTAAACCAATTTTTCTAATGGTGATTTCTTCGTTTTTACCAAACTGTTTTTCATGTTGTTCGTACGCTTTAATTGCCTTTTCAGGTTTTCCGGCATACATGGCTTCCTGTGCCATACCTTCGTAATACTGTGGCTTTGCAGGTAAATTATTTATCATGCGTTCATAAACAACTACCGCATCATTGTATTTTCTTTTACTGTGAAGGCAATCAATGTATAATATCTGATACCATTCATTTTTTAGATCCGTATTTGCTGCCTCTTTGGCAAAACGAAGGGCGTCTTCACTTAAGCCCATAAATTTGTAAACATTTGCCAATTCATATTTTACAACAGCACTTTTAGGATCAATGGCAAGACATTTTTCAAAAGATTTTAATGCTTGATCTGAGTTTCCAAGCATTTTTTCCTTACAGGCATCGTAAAAATTTTCCTGAAATTTTACTTGTTGTTCACCTGAAAGATTAACAGATAATTTGGCTGATTTTTCTGATTGTTTACATGAAAATAAAAAAGCAATAAGTGATAATGAAATAATTATGCAGTATCTTATTTTTGTTTTCATGTTTTGTTGCCAAGCAAGGCAACTTGCACTTGCTATCAGCTATATGTATTAAAATCACCAACGCTTAAATCAAGGGATTTTCCCTTAACCTCTGCGTGATTTCCCACCATTGAGTTAACAATATTAACTGAATTCAGTTTTGATTGCGTTTGCACAATAGAGTTTCTGATAACAGAGTTTTCAACAATTGTGCCTTTACCTATGGAAACATGCGGCCCAACAATTGAATTAACGATTTTTACATCATCGCCAATAAAACATGGTGGAATGATAACTGAATTTTCGCAAACATGTTTTTCTGAAACCAAAGATGATTTTCCCTTGTCAAATTCTAAAACCCGTTGATTGGTATAAACTGTTGCGTCTTTATTTCCGCAATCGAGCCATTCAGAAACTTTCCCGGGAACAAAACGTGTTCCTTTTTGTTTCATGTTTTCTAAAGCATTGGTTAACTGATATTCTCCTTTTTCTTTAATGTCGTTGTCCAACAAATACTTTAATTCTTTTTTCAGGTAATCGCCATCCTTAAAATAATAGATTCCGATTATTGCTAAATCACTCACAAATTCAATAGGTTTTTCTACAAAATCTGTAATGGTGCCATTTCCATCTAATTTAACTACACCAAACTGACGAGGATCTTCAATTTTTTGAACCCAGATTACACCTTCCTGATTGGTGTCCATTGTAAAATCTGCTTTAAATAAAGTATCGGCAAAAGCCACAACTGTTTTCCCTGTAATTGAAGCTTCGGCACACATAATGGCGTGGGCTGTTCCTAATGCTTGTTCTTGATAATAGAGACTTCCTTTTGCACCTTCTTGTTTGGCAATTTCAATTAATTTATCTTCTACTTCTTTACCAAAAGTTGGCCCGATGATAAATGCAATTTCATCTACTTTTTCACCGCATACTTTGGTTATATCTTCTACTAAACGTTGTACAATTGGCTTACCTCCTACTGGGATTAATGGTTTTGGAACTGTTAAGGTATGAGGTCTCATCCGTTTTCCCATACCAGCCATTGGAATAATAATTTTCATTTATGATTACTTATTTTATGAAACAAATTTGATTTTTAAATTATAAAAACAATTGAGTTTTTAAATGAATACAACATTAATTATTAAAATTTATTGTATTTGAAGATAAATAAAACTTTGATTTTAAGCTTTGAATTAATTAATCTTTTTTAGTTAATGACTTAAATACATCCTCCAATTTATTTTCAGATTTTTGGAGTGAGCGAATACTCAAATTATTTTTAACTGCATAATCAAAAACAAGTTTTTGTAAATCAGCAGTTGGATTTCCTGAAATAACCCAGGTGTTTTGTGTTGTTAATTTAGCTTCGCGAACACCGTTTATGTTTTTAAGCGCACTTCTGCTAGCTTCACCTTCAAATTCAACTAATATTACTTGTTGCTCTTCCTGCTGTTTTAATTTTGCGGTAGTATCATCCGCAACAATTTCTCCTTGCTTAATAATTATTACACGGTCGCAAACTGCTTCTACTTCTTGCATGATGTGTGTACTCAGCATCACCGTTTTTTCTTTCCCCACATTTTTAATGAGGTTTCTTATTTCTTCGAGCTGATTTGGATCTAAACCTGTTGTGGGTTCATCCATAATTAAAACCTTTGGATCATGTATTAATGCTTGAGCAATTCCAACACGTTGACGATAACCTTTTGAGAGCGCTCCGATTTTTTTATTATGTTCAATTTCCAAACCGGTAATGTCAATCATTTGTTTTACTTTGTTGCACACATTTTTGATATGATGCAAACCACCAATAAATTCAAGATATTCCTTAACAAACATATCAAGATAGAGCGGATTATGTTCTGGAAGATAACCAACCATTTTTCTAACCTCCATAGATTGTTCCTGAACATCAAATCCACATACTTTTGCATTTCCAGAACTTGGAGGAATGTAGCAGGTTAAAATTTTCATCATGGTAGATTTTCCGGCACCATTCGGACCAAGAAATCCAACAATTTCAGCACTGCCAATTTCAAAACTGACATTATTAAGTGCTTTTTGACTTCCGTAAAGCTTAACTACGTTTTCTGCAACTATTGACATAAAATTGTAAAAATATAAAAATAGAAATAAAAAGGAATGCTTTAAAATTTCTTATTTCAATGGCCTGATGGAAATAGTTCATTAAACCCAATATCTTAAAAACACCTTTAATTTCAACAATTACTAATTCTATTTTCCAAAAAGCGAAATAATGCAAAAAAAACTAAAAATCTTTGAATAGAAATTACAATTGTTTAATCGTTATCATTATTTAATAGCATAAAAATTAAACAATTTAAAGAATAAAAATTTAATGTATACTATTTCTATAGAATTTATAAAAATATTTTTCATTTTACTTGCTTATTTAAAAAACATGTATTTAATTTGTATCCGATTAATTACTCAACTATGCGTAATTAATTTATAAAGAAGTGGCGAGAGAATAGGCTCAATGACCCGCTGGCAACCAACTAAAAGTCTATAGATTAGATTGGAAAACAGGTGCCAAATCCTACTTCGATGAAAAACGGAGATAAATAAATTAAAAAATGAAAAACGCAGAAAACAAAAACAAACAAAAAAAGCAACACAAACAGCAAGTTGCTTTGGTTAATCATTCATCCAATTTTTATTTCGTGTCCTACATGTGTTGTTGCATGTAATAAACCGGTTTTCAACTATCCATTTATAGAAAAATGTTGCTCTTACCGGTAAGATGTAGTACGAACATAAATTATTTTCAATCAGTAAAAATCAACAACACAAAAAAATGAACAACAATAACAACAAAAAAATAATTGACAACAATTCAATCATTGGAGATTATTATCACAAAAAATACCTGGAATTTCAAGCAAAGAGCGGTTATAAAATAACTGGCGGAAGTGAGGCAAATTACAGATCGGAAGAAATTAAAAAAAGATTGGTATCCGACATAAACTTACTCAGCTCTCAAGAAAGAAAAATTCTAATAATTAATGAAACCTTATTCAATAATTAATATAATATAATTTATTATGGAACAAATATACATAAGCGAATCAGGGCCGGAAATATCAGCAGCCATTTATAGTTTCTGGAGATGGAATACACAGGCTTTAAATTCTATAAAAAAGGTAGAAGATATAGTTAATTTTAATTTAGAGCTTGGTGTAAACTCTTTTGATCATAGCGATCAATACAGCAATGGTGAAATTGAAACTCTTTTTGGGCAAGCCATAAAAAACAAATCATTTAAACGTGAGGACATTGTTATTTCAGCAAAAGCAGGCATTCGAAAAATAGGATCAAGTAAAGAAAAATATGCTGATTTAAGCCCAGAACATTTAACAAAATCAGTTGATGAAACCTTAAAGCGTCTTCAAACAGATTACATTGATATTTTTCTTCTGGAAAAATTTGATTCACTCATACAAGCTGAAGAAACAGCATCGGCTCTAACCGAATTAATTTTAAAAGGTAAAATAAGATACATTGGTGTTTCTAATTTTAACGTATTTCAGCATCAGCTAATTGCTTCTCGTTTAAACTATCCTATTGTAACCAATCATATTGAATTAAACGTATTAAACACAACAGCAATTGATGATGGTCGTTTGGATTTTATAAAGGAACAATTTAGTAAACCAATGGCTTGGGCTCCATTAGCAGGCGGTAGAGTAATGAATGGTGAAGATAAAAAGGCCATTCGTGTTCGTAAAGTATTAACTGAAATAGGCAAATTTTACGGAACAAATGTTGAACAAACTGCAGTTGCCTGGCTTTACAAATTAGGCGCGTTGCCAATTATTGGTAGTCCGGATAAAAAAAGAATTAAAAATGCAGCATCCGCATACTCCATCAAATTAAGCAATGAGCATTGGTATAAAATATATAATGCAACACAATCTTAACTCATAAATTATTTAATATGCAAAGTTTCAGAACAGAATTGGAATTGATTAACCACAGCACAAAAGCCTTGGTAGAAAAAGATATCATCGACCTAGATAAAAAAATACAAGCATTTAGAGAAGGTAAAATTCATGAAGAAAAATTCAGAAGTTTACGTTTGGCGCGCGGAGTTTATGGTCAACGTCAGCAAGGCGTTCAAATGATTCGTATAAAATTACCTTTCGGAAAAGTAAGCACGAAACAACTAAGAAGAATAGCAGAAATAAGTGATGAGTATTCCAACGGAAATCTTCATTTAACTACTCGTCAGGACATTCAAATTCATCATGTAAGTTTAGATAGAACTCCTGAATTATGGGCGAAGTTAGAACAAGATGATATTACCTTACGTGAAGCATGTGGAAATACGGTTCGAAATGTAACTGCCTCTGCAGAATCAGGAATTGACCCAAATGAACCATTTGACATTTCACCCTATGCATATGCTGTATTTTCTTATTTCTTAAGAAAACCATTCGGTCAGGAATTAGGGCGTAAAATTAAAATTGCTTTTTCAAATAACGTTAAAGATACCGCCGTTACTTACATTCACGATTTCGGATTTATTCCAAAATTAAACAAGCAAAACGAAAGAGGTTTTAAAGTACTTGTTGGAGGTGGATTGGGAGCACAACCATTTTTAGCCCAAACAGCTTACGAATTCTTACAAGAAGACAAAATCATTCCATTTTTAGAGGCAAGCATTCGCGTATTCGATCGTCATGGAGAGCGAGTTAGTAGACATAAAGCAAGAATTAAATACTTGATTAATAAAATTGGAATTACTGAATTTTTAAAATTAATTGAAGAAGAAAAAACTGCCATTTACAATTATTCCTATTCAATAGATAGAAATACAGTAATTACTACTGTACCTGAATTACCTTCTTTTACAGATGCTTTTATAACTAGTAATGAAGAATATTCTGGTTGGTTAAGTACAAATACCTTTCAACAAAAACAAGAAGGTTTTTATGGCGTGTACATAAAAATTTTACTGGGCAACATTTCATCAGCAAAAGCGCGTGAACTTGCAGCAGTAATTGAAAAATATGCTTCTTCCGATGATATTAGAATCACTATTAATCAAGGAATTTTACTAAAATTTGTTCCAGCAAAAGCTTTACCACATTTATTCATTGCTTTAAAAGAATTAGATTTAGCAACTCCCGGATTTGATTCAGTAGGTGATATTACTGCTTGCCCTGGTACAGACACTTGTAATTTAGCCATCTCAAACAGTACAAACATTACTGTTGAGTTTGAACGAGTTATTTATGCTGAGTTCCCGGATTTAATTTATAACCACGACATTAAAATTAAAATCAGCGGTTGCATGAATTCATGTGGGCAACATGGCTTGGCGCATATCGGTTTTCATGGTAGTTCGTTTAAAGTTGGAACTGCAGTAGTTCCTGCTGTGCAAGTACTTTTAGGTGGCGGAACAATTGCTAACGGAGAAGGAAGAATTGCCGATAAAGTTATAAAAGTAGCCAGCAAACGTGCACCTGATGTATTGCGTACCTTATTTAAAGATATTGAGAGCAATGCTGAACAAGGTGAATATTTTCACTCGTACTACGACAGAAAAGGAAAGGATTATTTTTACCAATTATTAAAACCACTTGCTGATAACACAACCTTAAAAGAAACAGATTATATTGATTGGGGTTCGGATGAAAAATTTCAAACTGCAATTGGTGTTGGAGAATGTGCCGGCGTAATCATTGATTTGGTTCAAACACTTTTCTTTGAAGCAGAAGAAAAATTGGCATGGAGTGCAGAAGCTTTTGAAAACGGGCAATTTGGCGATAGTATTTATTACAGTTATGCATCGTTTATACATTCTGCAAAAGGATTATTATTAGATAAGCAAGTGCATGTAAATACGCATCACACACTCATCAACGATTTTGATAAACATTTTGTAGAAAGTGGTGAAATTAAATTAGAAAGCAGCTTTAAAGATTTAGTGCTAAAAATCAACAAAAATGAACCAAGCAAAGAGTTTGCTGAAACGTTTTACCAACAAGCTTTATCATTTAAAGATGCCACTTTACATTACAGAGAAAATAATAAACAAGTTGAAATTTAGTTATTTTTTTTAAAAAAAAAGTTATGAAAATATTGTCAGTTCGAGCGAAGTCGAGAACTGTCTATTTGAATTTTAAATAGTTAAATAACTTTTTCAGAATTCATTTACAATAAAAGTTAACCCACTTCCAATAAGATGAAAACTAGTAAATATCCAAAATTAACGATAATAGGTGCCGGACCCGGCGATCCGGAATTAATCACTGTAAAAGGCATTAATGCTTTAAGCAAAGCCGATGTGATTTTATACGACGCCCTCGCCAACGAAGAATTGTTGAAGTATGCTCCACAAAAAGCAAAAAAGATTTTTGTAGGCAAACGAAGAAACAAGCATGAGTACAAACAAGAAGAGATCAACGCGTTGATTGTTGAATTAGCAATTCAGCATGGACATGTTGTTCGATTAAAAGGAGGAGATCCATTTGTATTTGGCAGAGGACAAGAAGAAATCAAACACGCAGAGTTGTTTGGTATTGAAACCAACTATGTTCCGGGCATTTCGAGCGCTACGGGAGTTCCTGGTTTAGCAGGAATACCTGTGACTCACCGCGGGGTGAGCGAAAGTTTTTGGGTGATCACAGCCACCACCCAAAAAGGGAAACTATCAAACGACATTGCAGATGCTGCAAAAACGAATGCAACCATTGTTGTGTTGATGGGAGTACATAAACTAAAAGAGATTGTGAACGTATTCACAGCAGAGGGAAAATCGAATCTTCCGATTGCAGTCATTCAAAATGGTTCATTACTTACACAAAAGTTGGCCATAGCTACAATCAGCTCCATTGAGAAAGAAGTAAAAGAAAAAGAGATTGCCTCCCCTGCCATAATCGTGATTGGCGAAGTAGTAAAGACTCATCCAAATTTTGCTTGGCTTTCAAAAGATCATTTTACTCTTCTAAATTAATGCGTTATACATTATTCATAACAGTATTAACTTCATTTAAATTGTTTTCATTAACGACTATTAATGATCCTAAAAACATGTTATGGTTTGGTTATTTTCAACAACTAAAATTAAAACCAAAATGGTCTTTATCCAGCGATATTCAATTCAGAACAAGAGATGCAATGAAAACATATTCTCAAGCACTTTTTAGAACAGGATTAAATTATACAATAAATGAAAAAGTTAGTATAACAGTTGGATTTGCTCACTTTCGATTTTTCATTACCAACTCAATTACAAGAAGTGAGTGGAGACCATGGCAAGAAATAGGATACAATAATGAATTCAATAAAATTAAAATTAAACAGCGCTTAAGAATGGAACAGCGATTTAATGAAACAGTTATTGAAAAAAAACCATCTGGTAATTTTCAATTTAATTGGCGATTCAGGTATAAAATGGAATTAAGTTATTTAATTGGAAAAATAATAAATAAGGAATGTTATTTTACTCTTGGGAATGAAGTAATGATAAATGCAGGAAAAGCAATAAAGAAAAAAATATTCGATCAAAACAGATTAGCTATTGGATTTATTCTGCAAATATCAAATCAATTGTTATTTCAACCTCAGTACATGTATATCAATCAATATAATTCTAAAATTAACACCACTGAAAATTATCATGTTTTAAGATTAAATCTAATTCATAAATTATAATTCATGCAAAAAGCCCCACAAAACAATTTATTTCCAGTTTTTCTAAAATTGGAAAAATTAAATCTACTAGTAGTAGGTGGAGGCGCTATTGCATTAGAAAAATTAACTGCAATTAGAGATAATAGTCCTTCAACAATAATTAAATTAATTGCAAGTACAATTTCAGAGGAAATTAAAATTTTAGCAAAAGATTTACCCAACATTCAATTAATAGAAAAAGATTACGAAGAAAGCGATTTTGATAATGTACAAATTGCGATAGCTGCTGTTGGTGATATTACTTTGAGTGAACGCATTAAAAAAGATGCTATAAAAAAAGGAGTTCTTTTAAATGCTGCGGATAAACCAATTCTTTGCGATTTTTATTTAGGTTCTATAGTGCAAAAAGGTGATTTAAAAATCGCCATTTCAACCAATGGTAAATCTCCTACAATGGCTAAACGGGTTAAAGAAACCCTTAACGAAGTTTTTCCTGAAGAAACTCAAGAAGTACTTGAAAACCTATATAAAATACGTGAAAGTCTTAAAGGAAATTTTGATTACAAAGTAAAAACATTAAATAAGCTTACTAAAGATTATGTATTGCCAAAAGAAAAAAAATCGTTAGATAGTAAAATTATTAAAGCAGCAATTTATTCTTTTGGTGTTATTCTAATAATGTTGTTAGGTCACATTATTTTTTCTTACATCCCATTAAATGAAATTGGACAATTACTCGTATCCAATTTGGATTCCGAATTATTATTATACATGTTTGGTGGTTTTATAGCTCAAATGATTGATGGAGCTTTAGGAATGGCATATGGAGTTAGTGTAACAACCTTTTTATTGAGCTTAGGAATTCCTTCAATTACTCCTGCAGTAGCTAGTGCAAGCATGCATACTTCAGAAATTTTCACAACTGGCTCTTCTTCTTTAGTTTACATGAGGTATAAAAACATAAACATAAAATTGTTTAAAGCGCTCTTATGGCCAGGAATTATTGGAACAATAATAGGTGCAACTGTTGTTTCTTTTGTAAGTAAAGACAATATTTCTATTATAAAACCAATTGTAGCTCTATATACATTAACATTAGGTGTTTTGATTATTCTTCGTGCACTCAAAATTAATTTAAGAAACAACAATAAAATAAAGCAAATATTTCCAGTAGCATTTTTTGGTGGATTTTTAGATTCTGTTGGTGGCGGTGGTTGGGGACCAATAGTAACAACCTCACTTGTTGCCGGTGGAAGAAATTTACGGTATGCCATTGGTTCTTCTCATTTAGCAAAATTTTTTGTTGCATTGGTAAGCACAATTACTTTTTCATTCATCATTGGTATTAGTCATTGGAAAATAATATTTGGTCTAATAATCGGAAGTATGATTGCAGCACCTATATCTATTTATTTTTCCAATAAAATCCCGATTAAAAAAGGATTAATATTGGTTGGAAGTTTAGTAATTATTATCAGTTTAAAAACAATCATACAAACATTAAATAAATAATCATGATCACAACAGACATCGCAATTATTGGGGCAGGACCCGTAGGATTATTCGCCATTTTTGAAGCCGGACTTTTAAAAATGCGTTGCCATCTTATCGATTATCTTCCACAAGCAGGCGGACAACTTTCAGAAATTTATCCAAAAAAACCCATTTACGATATACCCGGATTTCCAACAGTATTAGCGCAGGAATTAGTGGATAATTTATTAAAACAAGCAGAGCCTTTCAGTCCAACATTTACTTTAGGTGAACGAATTGAAAAGCTTGATAAATTAGGCGAGCGTGATTTTATTTTAACTACCAATCTTGGCACTAAAATAAGTGCAAAGGTAATTGTTATTGCCGGTGGCTTAGGTTGCTTTGAACCTCGTAAACCCGAAGTGGAAGGCTTAACACGTTTCGAAAATGGAAAAGGAATTAATTATATGATTTTAGATCCTGAAAAATACCGTGGTCAAAAAATGGTAATTGCAGGTGGTGGTGATAGCGCATTGGATTGGACCATTTTTTTAAGTGAAGTTTGTTCCGAATTAACCTTAGTGCATCGCAGCGAATCGTTTAGAGGTGCGCCTGATAGTGTAAACAAAGTATTTAAATTGGCAGAAGAGGGAAAAATAAAATTACACCTCAATACCAATTTAACGCATGTTGATGGCGATGAACGATTGAAAGTAGTCGGAATTAAAAACACAAAAACAAATGAAGAAACACTTATTGAAACTGAACATCTCATTCCATTGTTTGGATTAAGTCCAAAACTTGGACCTATAGAAAACTGGGGTTTAAACATTGATAAAAATGCAATTGAAGTAAATACAGAGGATTACAGTACAAATGTTTCAGGCGTTTATGCCATTGGCGACATCAATACCTATAAAAATAAATTGAAACTTATTTTATGCGGATTTCATGAAGCAGCATTGATGGCACACAGTGCGTATAAGTATATCAATCCCGGAATAAAATATACCATGAAATATACAACTGTAAATGGCGTGAATGGATTTTAAAAACTTGTATGCTATTCATAATAAAAATTATATAAATAATTATGAATAAAAATGAAAAGAATATTTTTTAATTTAATTGTAAAAAAAGTTATTTGAAATAATGAAATTGGCGCAGCAAAGACAAACAAAAGCGTTAAGAAATGTTGAAGCCTTGGAAACATTTTAGCTTTTGGCTGTCGGTCGCAATTTATTGCGATTGCCTTGGCAATTTCTTGATTTTTCTTTGATACTTTCTTTTTATCAAGAAAAAGAAAGTATATAAAGAATACGATATAGTAAGTTTATAATATATTTATTTTGTAAAATTAAAAGTGCAAAAAACAATAATAATTTAGCTAGGATTACCATTTTGAATTCAATTATTAGTGAATGAAAAAATTAAAATACAATGAAAATCAATATCAAAAGATTGAACGATAACTTCCACATGGAAGCGAAAAACGAAGATGGAAACAGCATCCAAATGGATAGTGCTCTCGATATTGGAGGCGAAGGAAAAGGTATGCGCCCAATGCAGCTTTTGCTTGCAGCAGTTGGTGGTTGCAGTGCCATTGATGTTATTTTAATTTTGAAAAAACAAAAACAAATAATCGATGATTTTGAGGTAGAAGTTGAAGGTGAACGAGAAAAGATTGAGGATTATTCATTGTTCAGAGATATTTGTTTACACTTTAAATTTAAAGGGCAAGTTGATAAAGAGAAAGCAGAACGTGCAGTAAAACTATCTGTTGACAAGTACTGTTCAGTATCAAAAACACTTGAACCAACTGCTAAAATTAGTTATAAAGTAAGTGTAAATGAAGGATAATTTTGATTTATGATTTTAGATTTAAGAATTCAGATTTAAAAAATAAATTCCTTTGCTCCTCTCCTTCGGAGAAGAGTAAGGAAGTGAGCTAAGGCAAGCAAAAAAATAGGTAAGTTTTAATTTTAAAATTTATAAAGAAAATTAAACATGAAAAATAAACAATTCGAAACAATAGCCATACGCGCACAATTAGAGCGAAGTGAAAACAATGAACACTCCGTTCCAATTTATTTAACCAGCAGTTTTGTTTTTGATACTGCCGAAGACATGCGTGCAGCATTTAATGAAGAAACAAATGATTATATCTATTCGCGTTATGTTAATCCAAACAATAACGAGTTCATCAATAAAGTATGTTTACTTGAAAATGCCGAAGCAGGTTTTGCAACAGCATCCGGAATGGCAGCGATTTTCACCACATTCATGGCATTACTAAAATCAGGTGATCACTTGATTTCTTGTTCTTCTGTTTTCGGTGCAACTCATGCCATCTTCACCAAACACTTTCCAAAATGGAATATCAGTCATTCTTATTTTGATACAAACCAGGTTGAAATTTTAGAATCATTAATTAAACCTGAAACCAAATTTATTTATCTTGAAACACCCACTAATCCGGCCATTGAATTAATTGATTTAGAATTTGTGGCAGCAATTGCAAAAAAACATGGCATTATATTAATTGTAGATAATTGCTTCGCAACTCCTTATTTACAGCAACCTATCAACTTTGGTGCAGACCTTGTAATTCATTCTGCAACAAAATATATGGATGGACAAGGTCGTGTGTTAGGTGGTATTGTTGTTGGCAAAAAAGAATTGATTCAAGAAATATATTTATTCGGTAGATTAACCGGTCCTTCTTTGAGTCCATTCAATTCCTGGGTGTTAAGTAAAAGTTTGGAAACCCTTGCTTTACGCATGGATAGGCATTGTGATAACGCATTGTATGTTGCGCAACAACTTGAAGGACATGCTTCATTGGAAAATGTTTCTTATCCTTTTTTGCCTTCACACCCACACCATCATATTGCTAAAAAACAGATGCGTGCCGGTGGAGGGATTATTACAATTACTCTGAAAGGTGGTTATGATGCTGCTAAAAAATTCATGGATCAATTACAAATGATTAAAATATCCCCAAACCTTGGAGATGCTAGAAGTATTGCTACGCACCCCGCTTCATCAACCCATTGTAAGCTAAGTTTAAAAGAAAGAGCAAAGGTGGGAATTACAGATGGACTCATTAGAATCTCCATTGGATTAGAAAACAAAGATGATATTTTACAAGACATACTTCAGGCACTAAATAAATTATAAGGTGAGTAAGACAATAGAAATAGCGCAATTGATTGAAGGCAAATCGGCTTTAGAAATACTACAACTACTTTCTGCATTAAAAAATGAAAGAATAGTATTCTCTACAAGTTTAGGGTATGAAGATCAGATTATAACACATTTTATTTTTTCTGAAAAATTACCCATTGATGTGTTTACTTTAGATACAGGAAGGATTTTTCCTGAAACCTACTCTGTGCTTAATAGCACTTTGGATAGGTATAAACAAGAGATAAAAGTTTTCTACCCAAATACAGAACTAGTACAAAATCTAGTAACTAAAAAAGGTCCATTCAGTTTTTATGAAAGTTCTGAAAACCGAAAAGAATGTTGTTATATCCGTAAAGTAGAGCCATTGAAACGTGCATTAAAAGGATATACCATTTGGATAACCGGAATACGCGCAGAACAATCGGGCAACAGAGAGGGAATGAGTTTTACAGAATGGTACGAGGCTAATCAAATTTTAAAAGTTCACCCACTTTTAAATTGGACTTTTGATGAAGTAAAAGAATTTATTAAAAAATATAATATCCCTTACAATCCTTTACACGACAAAGGTTTTGTAAGTATTGGCTGCCAACCATGCACTCGTGCCATTAAAGAAGGAGAAGATTTTAGAGCAGGCAGATGGTGGTGGGAAGATAACAGTAAAAAAGAATGCGGATTACATAGTAAATAAAAATAAATAAAGGTCTCGACTTCGCTCGACCTGACAAAAGATTGATATGAAAACACAACACGATTACCTAGACCAATTAGAAGCAGAAGCCATTTACATTCTGCGTGAAGTAGCAGGACAGTTTGAACGTCCTGCATTATTATTCAGCGGTGGAAAAGATAGTATTTGCTTGGTTCACCTTGCCATTAAAGCATTTCGTCCGGGTAAATTTCCCTTTCCTCTAGTTCATGTAGATACTGGACATAATTTTCCTGAAGCTTTAGATTACAGAGATAATCTTGCAAAAAAATTAGATGAAAAATTAATTGTCAGAAAGGTAGAAGATACCATAAAAGCAAAAAAATTACAAGATGCAAAAGGAAAGTTTCCGAGCAGAAACGCATTGCAAACGTACACATTATTAGATGTTATTGAAGAGTTTGAATTCGATGCCTGCATTGGTGGCGCAAGAAGAGATGAAGAAAAAGCACGTGCAAAAGAACGTATCTTTTCAGTTAGGGATGAATTCGGGCAATGGGATCCAAAGAAACAACGTCCTGAACTATGGAGCATTTATAACGGTAAAATAAATAAAGGTGAAAATGTTCGTGTGTTTCCAATAAGCAACTGGACAGAGTTAGATGTTTGGAATTACATTAAGCGAGAGAATATTGAATTACCTTCCATTTACTTTACACATGAAAGAGAATGTATAGTTACCGAGAGTGGACAGTTAATGAATACGAATGAATTTGTAGTGCGTGAAGAAAGTGATGTAATCGTTACTAAAAAAGTACGATACAGAACAGTAGGAGATATGACTTGTACTGCTGCAGTAGAAAGCGAAGCATACACTGTTGATGACATCATTTCAGAATTAAAAGAAGCAAAAATAAGTGAACGAGGTGCAACACGTATGGACGATCGCATAAGCGAAGCCGCCATGGAAGATCGCAAAAAAGGGGGATATTTTTAGAAGAGTGATAAGTGATGAATGATAAGTGATAAGTGATGAATGATAAGTGATGAGTGATGAGTGATGAATGATAAGTGATGAATGATAAGTGATGAGTGATGAGTGATGAATGATAAGTGATGAATAATAAGTGATAAGTGATGAATGATAAGTGATGAATGATAAGTGATGAATGATAAGTGATAAGTGATAAGTGATGAATGATAAGTGATAAGTGATAAGTGATGAATGATAAGTGGTGAATGATAAGTGATGAGTGATAAGTGATGAGTGATGAATGATAAGTGATAAGTGATAAGTGATAACGGAACGATATAAAACTAGAATTAAATAAGGTTAAAAAATAATGAGTGAACGAAAAAGTATAATAAAAGATAAAAGCTTTTTATTCGCTATTGGTGTTGTGCAAATTTATAAATCACTTGTAGAGAGTAAAAAGGAATTTGTTTTGAGTAAACAATTACTAAGAAGTGGTACCGCAATTGGCGCATTGGTGAGAGAAGCTCAAAATGCAGAAAGTAAAGCAGATTTCATTCATAAACTTTCAATTGCTCAAAAAGAATGTGATGAAACAATCTATTGGATTGAAATATTATATCAAACAAAATACATAAATCAATTAGAATTTGAAAATATATATAACCAAGCAAATGAATTACTAAAAATGATTCGTAGTGCTATTATAACTACCAAAAATAATCTTCTTAAAAAAACTAACTCATAACTCTTTACTCATAATTCATAACTAAAATAAATGGACTTACTCAGATTTTTTACAGCAGGAAATGTAGATGATGGAAAAAGCACTTTAATCGGTAGATTATTGTACGACAGCAAATCCATTTCTACAGATATCATTGAAACATTAACACGTCAAAGTAAAACCGTTGGCACAAATACTGAAATTGATTTAGCATTGTTAACCGATGGCTTACGTGCTGAGCGCGAACAAGGCATAACCATTGATGTAGCATACAAATATTTTAGTACTGACAAAAGAAAATTTATCATTGCAGATACACCCGGACATATTCAGTACACCCGTAACATGTTTACGGGCGCATCAAATGCAGATTTGGCAATCATACTAGTAGATGCAAGAAATGGCATTACTGACCAAACCAAGCGTCACAGCATCATTTCATCATTGCTTGGAATACCAAATATATTAGTGTGTATTAATAAAATGGATTTAGTTGATTATTCAGAAGAAGTATTTGAAAAAATAAAAGCCGATTATTCTGAATTTTCCAAGCCACTTTCGCTTAATCATATCCATTTTATACCGGCGTCTGCATTAGCAGGCGATAATGTGGTTAGTCCTTCTGAAAACATGTCTTGGTATAAGGGGCAACCATTATTGAAGTTTTTAGAAGAAATTACCATAGAAGAAAACGAACAAAAACAAGATGCTCGTTTTCAGGTGCAGTATGTTATTCGACCACAAACAAATGAATTGCACGATTACAGAGGCTATGCCGGTAAAGTATTGAGTGGAACTTATCAAAAAGGACAACGTGTTTTGGTATTGCCATCAGGTATTGAAACAAATATTGAAAAAATTGAAAAACATCAACAAGAAGTTGAAGTGGCCAACATAGCCGATCC
>Ga0172373_10002601_pt1 | contig 27358 bp, 11 predicted proteins | sample Lak10m_2_FD_114546 | JGI IMG/M metagenome (GOLD analysis project Ga0172373, IMG submission 114546) | Freshwater microbial communities from Kabuno Bay, South-Kivu, Congo - kab_092012_10m | ecosystem: Environmental > Aquatic > Freshwater > Lake | place: Democratic Republic of the Congo...
TCAAGTCCAGCGGCGCCGGCAAACTCGCACAGGACATGACCGAACTCGCCGCACTCTACAAAGAACCGCTCGCTGTACACGAACTGCGCGCGCTCGAACGCATGCGCGCAGTTGAACGCCAGCTACCCGCCGCTGCTGACACTGACGTCTCTGTTCACCACGAGGGCGCCGACGAGGACGAAGGCGACGAGAACGAAGGCGCGGACGAGGCCGAGGGCGACGGCGACGAGGCCGAGGCCGAGGGCGACGATGAAGGCGACGGTGCAGCAGCAGCAGACGAGCGCGACGACGAGGCTGACGAGGGAGCAGACGACTACGGCTCTGACTCTGACTTTGAACAGCTGCAGCAGCGCGAAATCGTCGACCTCGCGCAATCGCTCGGCGGCACCGTCGCCACCGCCATCATGTCCTACCGACTCATGCAGCCCGGACGCGACCCCGCCGATCTGGAGCAGCCGGAGCAACGCGAAGAAGTCGCGCGCGTTACCCAGCGACTCGCTGACGTCGTCGCCAGCGAACTGCGCGCAGCCACCAAGCGACCCGCGCCCTCGTCTTCTTCCTCCTCCTCCTCCTCCTCAACGTCTTCGCCCTCGGACTCTGACGCAGCAGCGCACGCCGCGCAAAGGCGCCGTGAAGAAATGTTGTAACCGTCAATCGATCGTGACGAACGTGACAACGTCCCACTCAAGTCGAATCAAAACACAAAGAACAGAGACAGTCACGCTCGCTCGTTCAGACAAGGTTCATGGCGATTCGACTCGTTCTCATGCGCAGCCCGCGCGCAACCAAAAAGTGGCGCGTGAAAACGCCAGCCGGCGTCAAGCCGGCGCGACACGTCGACTTCGGACAGCGCGGCGCCGTCGACTACACCGTCCACAAGGACGCAGAACGCATGCGACGCTACGTCGTGCGACACGGCGGCTCAGGCGCCACCTCTGCTTCCTCGACCAAAGAACGCTGGAATGCAAAGTCCGGACTCTGGACCGCCGGCTTCTGGTCGCGCTGGCTGCTCTGGTCGCGCCCGTCGCTCGCGGCCGCGAAAACGCTTATCAAAACCAAGTTCGGTATCACGCTGACTAGCAACAGCAGCGCAACGAAATCAGGCGCCAAGAAGAAGACGAGCACAAAGAAGAAGAAGAAGACGAAGACCAGCAAGAAGAAGACACGCAAGACTTGACCCTAAGCACGATATATTGATATAGTCACCGTGAATTATTCCCTTGCAGCTAGCGACGAAGCGCGCGCGCCCAAGACCATGCGCCGGCGACAGAGGGCGGCAGCAGGGCGAGCGGAAGCAGAACGACGAGCAGAAAGAGCATGGACGCATGCGCGCCAAAGAGAGGACGAGCAAGAAGAAGAAGAAGAAGAAGAAGACGAGTTCGTTGGGAATGCACATAGGTTGGCGATGGCGACGGCTGCATCCGCGATGCAACGCAGCCTGCACGCGGAACAAGATGCAGATTACGCAGCCTGCGCCGCAGAAGACGCTAGAAGGCGCTTGCTGCGAGAATGGGGCGCGGAGCAGCAGCAACGCACAGTTCGCATCCTCGTAGGATCCGACACCAGAGCGCCGCTTGAACTGCGCGCAGATACGCCAGTCGCAGAGCTGCGCGCGCTGTTTTACGCTCAAAATGACGGATCCTTCCTGGTGCGAACGATGCAAGACGCACTGACGGGCGCGCAGCCAGCCACGCTCTGGAGCACTGCATATTTAGCAGATGCATCTGTCATAACACTAGGACAACTCGCGCGCAGATCGAGAACGCCACTCGTCGCTGAGCAAACGGCGCTCTCGACTACTGTTGCTTCCGCTGCTTCCGCTGCTTCCGCTGCTTCCGCTGCGGCGCCGCGCTTCCGCCGCCGCGTGCGGCGCAGAAGATTCACAACATTCGTAATTGAGGGAGACGACGTCGTCGTTGAGTCAGAATACAGCGACTCGACCAGTACAAACGAATGTTGAAAGTTGAAAGTTGTCGAGTTGTGAACGCGCGATTTTTCAACCGTGGCGAGTAGCGATTCTTTTCTCGTCAGAATCGAAGCGATCGCTGATGCTCGGATTCATGCAGCAGCCCAACGTCTACGTCACGCACAGACTGGACCCGCCGCTCGTCTCGCAGACCGTCTACGTTCCTGTCCAGTACGACGAACAGACCGTGCGCCTCGAAGGCAGCCAAGTCAACGTGCGCTACTCCGCCGGCCCCGCGACCGGATCCTGCGAACAGGCGCAGATCGCCCTCGCCCTGCTCAACATGACCAACGGCGAGGTCGCGTTCGCCGTTCCCGCCGCCGAATACGCCAGACGACCGCACATCTACCTGCCCGTCATCGCGACCAAACCCTTCGAACGCGGACTCCAACAGATCCTGCAAGACGGACTGTCCGTCGCCTGCATCGCACAGATCTCGCTCATCAGCGCGACCGCGCCTTCTGAGCAAGCGACGGCAGATGCGGCAGCTACGCCTGCAGCTGCAGCAAGCGCCATGGAGGCGCCGGATTCCAGTGAATGTTCAGCAGCGATCCGCTCTGAATTTTCATCTCTGCACGTCATGACCATGGCAAATTCCAGCAGAAACGGGTCCAAAGTGCGCGACCGTGTCCTGATCGATGACAACAACGCACTCGACCTCGTCTGCGCCGCGCGCGTGACCGAAACCGACGGCGGCTACATCCAGCTCAACGAATCTGGACAAATTGTCCAGATCGACGTCTTCCACCGCGGCGCGCGCGAACCCGCCTTTTCCCAGCAGTGGACCGCGGCGCCCGAAGCCGTCTTTGTCAAGAACGCAGCAGCGATGGCGATGCCCTTCCGCTTCTGCACGCCGCAGGCAGCCGCCGTCAGCGCCGTCGCGCGCTGCGGCGTCGCCAACTGCTGGGTCGCGCCCGTCTTCGTTCCGCGCGCGCTCGACGTCGACGGACAACTCGCCGACCTGACGGAAGTCGAACCGCTGCCCTTCTTCGACCGCAGACTCAGCAGCCACGGCATCGTCTGCCTGCGCGCAGAACCCGCCTTCGTCAGAAGCTGCCCAGCCGTCAACAGCACTGAACTGACGCAAGCCGCCAGCTACATCCTGCTCAACTCGCGCTCGCCCAACAGCCAGCGACTGCGCACCGTCGCCAACATCATCGCGCCCGACCCACAAGGAATGCCCGTCGAACTTTAAACCTGTCAAACATTTGACCGCACACACCAAACATTCGACCGCACGACAACCTAACATTCGACCGCACGACAACCTAACATTCGACCGCACGAACCCTAATATTTGAGCACGACACAATAATTCGAATCTCATACAACTATTTTTTGTGCTAGTTCACTTTTCGAATTAAACACAAACTGTCATTGAGGCATCTCTCGATTTCGCTCATGGAAGAGGGACCGATCGACGTTATCAAAACGAAGCTCAACTTTGACGCAGCTGCAAAAAAAGCAGATATTGCACTACAATACGTCAAAGTCACGCTGATTCTGGTCCTGCTCCTCAGCGTCGTCGTCTACATTGCGTACACCGCCATTCATAAGCTCGGACTCATTGACGACGATGCAGAACAGACACTGTACAATCAGATGAAGTCTAGAATCTTGGTCATCAGTGTAACGTGCTTCTTAACACTCTTTTTTCTCATTGTCATTCCTCAGATCCTTAAACGCGGCGTACAAGACTCTGATTACAATCGAAACATGAAAAATAGGATGAACGCTGCTTCCAATGCGCCCAAGCTCATCGTCAACGGCGTCGATGTCAATCAATTCGCCAATAGCACATTGGGAATCGCCAACGGATTAAACTATTTCGCAAAAGCGTTCTGAGGTGAGGTAATCAGTTGAGATAAATGACGTCAACACGAAAAGAATCATGGCGTCAGCGTCAGAAAAACGAGCGAGATGTGCTGCTGACTTTGAATGTCCGATCTGCTGTCTCGCAGCGAATGCACGCAGACCGCGCTGCGAATGCCCCTACTGCGGACACGCAGCCTGCGAACTGTGCCTGCAAACATTCATCCTGTCGGCAGAAGTCGACGCCGCCTGCATGAACTGCCGACGACCCTTCTCGATCGCACACCTGCAATCCATGACGCGCGCCGCCTTCATGAACGGACCATACCGATCGTTCAGAGAACGACTGCTGCTCGCGCGCGAAACCGCGCTGCTGCCCACCTCCATCACACTCAGCCGACTACTGCGAGCAGCCAGCGAACTCTGCAGACATCGAATCGAACTCATCAACACAACGCATGAACTGCCCAACTGGACCGCCGCCAACTTCTGCGCCGTCAACGTCGCCGTCTGGAACCTCGCACTTAACAACGTCGCACATACTCTTCAACTAGCAGAACGCACGCAAAACGACTTTCGAGCAGCAGAACACCAACTGTACGGAACGACGGAAACAGCAGCGACGACGGCGGCAGCGACGGCGACGGCAGCAGAAGCGACAGAAGCGACGGCGGCCGAGACGGCGACGGCAGAAGCGACGGCAGCCACGGCGACGGCGGCGACGACGACGGCAGCGACAGAAGCAGCGACGAAGAAACGCACTGTCTACACTGCGCCCTGTCCGCGCAGCGAATGCGCAGGGTTTCTCAATGAACGACACGTCTGCGGCATCTGCGACGCGCGCGTGTGCGAACGCTGCCACTCGCTGCTCTCTTCGGCTACGGACGCTGCCCTTTCGTCGACAGAGACCGAACACGTCTGCAAAGCGGAAGACGTCGCGTCCGTCGCACTCGTGCGCCGCGAAACCAAAGCTTGCCCGCGATGCAGCGCCCGCGTGTTCAAAACCGGCGGCTGCGACCAAATGTTCTGCACAGCCTGCAACACCTCCTTCTCCTGGCGCACGCTCGACATCGTCACGCAAGGAATACACAACCCGCACTACTTTGAATGGCTATTTCGCACCGGCGGACGCGGCGATGAAGAAGAGCACGGACTTGCACGCGCACAAACTGCACAAGCAGCGCGCGACGATCAGGAAGCCAGAAGACGATTGTTGCAGCAGCAGCAGCAGCAGCAGCAGCAGCAGCCGATGACACCGACGCCTGCGCCGCGCGAACCGCTGCCCTGCGTCAACGTTGCTCAGGACTGGCGCGACATCGGCAGAGGCACCTACGACCAGTCCGCGCCACTCATCGCCGTCAGCGCCGCGCGCGACTTCTTCGTCGGACGCTTCTTCGCGCGCAACCCGCGCAATTTCGACACGCTGCGCATCAACCTGACCGGCATCGTGCGGGCTGAAATCGAACAGCAGCAGAGACATGGCTTTCTGTACGAACGAATGCACAGAGGAGCAGCAGACAGTCATCAACAACAGACGCTCAGACCGCACCCGCTGCCCGCCGACGCGCGACCCGTCACACTGCTGACGCGATTCCTCGAAGAACTGCGCCTGCTCGACGAAAACATCGAAATCCTGCTCAAAATGAACGACTGCGCCGACCTCGTGGAACAGAGCTCCAGAAACGTCGCCGCCGCACTCGGACCGCACGCAGCAGAAACATTCCGCAGATACCGCAACGACAACCGCACACGAATGCACGCAAACGATCCGCGCGCGCTCAACGAAGACCTGCGCGTTCTGCGACTGCTTGGAAAGCTCGACAACGACCAGTTTCAGCGAGAACTCGTGCTGCGAGAAACGAGACGAGCGCGAGAACAAGAACGCATACAGATCGCAGCGCTCTACGTCGACGTCTGCGCGCAAACCGTGCGCAACGTCACCAACTTCATGATCCTGCACCCCGTCTGGAGACCAGAACAGTATCTCAACCACAGCTCGTGCTCCGACATTTGTCAAGCCGTCGCGCGCACGCCCGGCAGAGACACACTGCTGCAACGCGTCGCCCACATGCTGCGCTCGCTCGACGAACTCAGAACATTCGTCAACGCACGCGCGCAAGAAGCGTCTCAACGAACGCAGAGAGCCACGATTCGAGTCGCACTGACTGGAGAACTTGAACCGCGCGTGCAGTGGAGACGAACGAAACAGAAGGGCGGCGACGGCGACAAAGACGGCGACCGCGACGGCGACAGAGCAGGAGCAGCAGGAGGAGATGTCACTGACGGCGACGGCGACGACATAGACGACAAAGACGACGGCGACGACGACAGAGACGAAGGACGCAAACGTCGTCGCAGAAAACGCGCACGAGCTCGGACACTGAAGGCTTTGAGAGAAATCGACCGCGGCGAGGACGAGGACGCGGACGAGGACGAGGACGAGGACGCTTAGAGATGATACGAACTGAGCGACGAGGTCGAATGAAGATGAAAAAAACGAAAGACAAGCAAAAAGAGACTCGCTGTGCGTGCGCCCACCCAGAGCGTGCTGTCTGGTAAAGCGGGGAGATGTCTACGTCCTGGTACATCGCCTCCATTGTCTACGGCACGGTCTGGACGCGACCCGACACGCTCGCCACCGTCGCCGTCGACCAGAACCGACTCGAACCCGGACACGCACTGCTGCTGACCGTCAAAGTCTCCGTCCTCGCCGGCGTGCCCATTACCACGGGCTCCTACTTCACCGTCACGCTGCGACAGCGCAACGGAAACGCAAAAAGAGTGGTCGCCAACTACGTCAGCTCCGCGCCCGGCAACCTGACGCACACATTTCGCTGGAACGCCGACAACGACCTGACCTACATCGAAGCGCCCTACACCAGCACATCCAGCACCGGAGCCGCCGCCGCGTTCACAAAGAGCGCGCTCTACGTCTCCAGCACTGACCCCAGCACCTACTTCTACTTCAACTACAGCAGCGCACCCGGCACCTACACCTACAACCAGCTCAACCGAACCGTGCCCTTCACCACGCCCGGAACCGTCCTCGCTAACTCACCCACCGCCACCGCCTTCGTCGCGTCTTCTACACGCATGGAACAGGGCTTCTACGCAACCTCCGCACTGCTCAGAGCCGCCGCCAACTCCGCCTCCACCGTCGTCGTCGGCGACCAGATCGCGGTCGAACTGAACTGCACCACGCCCGTCGCCAGATTCCGCACCGCCACCGTCAAAGCCGCCTACGCCAGCACACCCCGCACCGCCACCAACTTCAAATGCAACGCAGCCAACCCCACCGCCTGGACCGACGCCACACGCACCCTACTCGCCTCCGCCGTCCTGACCGCCGCCGCCGGACCCGCACTGCTCAACCAAAACTTCTTTAAACCCACATTCACCTTCGCGTCCTCGCCAGCGCCCACACAACTGCCCTTCAACGGAGCACTCAACGCGCCCGACAACGACTTCACCGGCGTCTACAACGCCGCCGCACGCACCATCGACCTGAACTCAACCAACAAAAACCTGGCGTCCTCCCTACTCGTCGGAACCCGCATCGCAGGACCCAACGTCGACAACGACACCTACATCGTCGCCATCAACACCACCTCCTACGCCAACCTGATCACACTCAACAAACCGCTGCTGCCCTCCGCTCCCGCCGCCGCCGTCTCCTTCGCACCCGCACTCTACTCCAGCTCCGGAATCGCCGCCGGCGCCACACAATTCCGAGCTGAATCTGGTCTGTCCTACGTCGGCGTCGGATCACTCCTGATGCGCGTCAACGGCACCCAGCTGGAAACCGTATCCCCCCGCATCTACGTCACCGCCGTCGACGGCGACGTCATCACGCTCTCCGCGCCGCTGTCCACCAGCTCCGCCTTCGCCACACTGCTCATCGAACTCGACTTCATCAACGTCGGGCGCTACGACCCCTACTACCGACTGCGCATGATGGACCTGTTCACATTCAACAACTGCGGCGTCAAAAACGACACCAGAAGCACCAACACCGACGGAACCATCAACGTCTCCAACAACAACCAACTGTTCCTCGGCGTCGTCGTCGACGGCGAGGGCGACACTCAGCTCGTCCAGGCAGACGCAACCGCCACCTCCGCCGTCCTGACCAACGTCGTCGGACCCGCACTCGCCAACGACGCCATCCTGTACTCACCTCTGCTGCCCGCCGACGCCTACTTCGTCGCCACCTTCAGCGCCAACAGCAGCACGCTGCAACTCGCCAGCGGATCCGTCGCCAACGTCGCGCCCGGAGCGCTGCTCGTCAACGCAGCCCTGCCCTGGGGAACCAAAGCCGTCGCCACCAACAGCTACTCCGTCACCGCCAACTTCACCGCGGGAAAAACGCAATTCACCATCACCAACTCTCCCTTCTCCGGCGAAATCGTCAACTACACGCAGCTGACCGTGCTCTTCGGATCCGCACCCGGCGTCGGAGCCGCACTCTCCTCCTCCGCACTCAACCCCGCCACCAGAATCACCGCGCGCACCGGATCCGGAGGACCCGGATCCGTGCTCACGCTCTCCACCACGCCCTTCCGAGCCGCCATCGTCACCACCGGCGGCTCCTCCACGTTCCAAATGGCGTCCGGCACGCGACCGCTCATTGGCTACGTGGTCTACAGCGCGCAGACCGGCTACGTGACCGTCAACGCATTTCCCACCGACCTCAGCTTCGGCGTCCGACCCGCCGTCGCCTACACGCCCGCCAGCGACGCCTTCGTCGCCGACATCAGCGCCGACAACCTGTTCACCGTCACCAGCGGAACCAGACCACAGGCCGGCGACTACATACGCAGCGCACTGACCGGACCGCTCAACGTGCTGACCACACCCTCCGCGTCCACATTCACCGTCGCGCAGTCCTCCGGATCCAGCGCCTTCGGACCCGCCCTCGCCGTCGCCTGCACCAACTACACCTCAGCCTTCCTGACCATGCCCACGCGCGTCGCCGCCGCCTCCGCCGACGACCTGCGACCCTCCGTCGTCGTCGGCGACGTACTGGTCCAGAGCACCGCACTCAGCGCCGGAGCGCGCGTCGCCGCCGTCAGCGGCACGCTCGTGACTCTCGCCGCACCCGCCATCGCCTCCGCCACCGCCGCCGCCGTCACCATCGCCACCGTCTCCATGACCAACGCTGCCCTGAAAACTGACGACAACACGCGCGTCACCGTGCCCACCTACGTCGTCAGCACCACCGCGCCCGCAACACTGACCGCCAGCCTCAGCGCCGCCGGACTGTTCACCGTCTCCGCCGGCTCCAGACCCGCCGTCGGAACCGCACTCGTCTCCAATCTGACCGCCGTCGTCACCGTCGCCACCACGCCCTCCGCCTCCACATTCACCGTCACGCCCAACGCCGGCTGGGGCACGCACGCCGCCGTCCTCTTCACAACCGGCTACTCCGCCACGCTGTCGCGCGCCGCCAGATTCGCCGGCAACGACGCACTCTTCGCCGTCCGCAGCCCCGTCGGCGTCTTCACGCCGCCCAACATTGCGCGCGACCTGCAGATCGCTCGCGTCGCCAACACCACCTACCGACTCGTCGCCGACTGCACAGCCGGCAGCGACCTGCTGCGCGCCATCCAGGGCAACCCCGCCGTCGGCGACGAACTCGTCAACGCCGCCGTCCTGCAGCCCGCCACCGCCACTGTCGTGACCGAAGTCTTCCGCAGCTTCGTCGCCAACATCACTGCCGGATCCAACACGCTGACCCTGGCGCCCGCCACCAACGCACTCACCATCGCCGTCGGCGCCAAACTGTCGCACGCCGCGCTGCCGCCCGCCGCACTCGTCGTCGCCGTCGACACCGTCGCGCGCACCGTCACCATCTCCGACCTCGCGCTCGCCTCCGCCGCCGCCGCCGCCATCACTTTGCAGACGCTGCCCGCCGCCAGAATCAGCGCGCCCGCCGCCGCCTCCGCCGCCGCCGCCTCGCTGACCGTCGCCGCCGGACCGCCGCTCAAACTGTCCACCGTCTACGGCGACTACATCGACCTGCTCGACCCCGCCTACGGCATCACGCCACCCTACGTCATCTTTCTGCAGCACGTCTTCCGACCCGGCGACCTGAACTACACCGTCAACCCCGCCGCCGCCGCCAAAACCGCACAGATCCTGACCACCGCCTTCCAATCGCCACTCGCACGCACGCTCAAACCCGACATCAGCGCCGCCGCACCCGCCACCTACGGACCCTTCACCTTCCTGTCCGAATACTTCTTCAACGCCGCCACCGGACTCGTCTCCAACTCCACCTCCGAACCCTGGCAATACCCCAAAATACTCAACCCCGACGACTCCACCGCACCCTACATCTACAACTTCTGCACACTCGCCATCCTCAACAACGTCGTCGCCGACTTTCTCACCAACCCCGACAACACCACCACCGCCGCCGCCGCCGCCAACTACTGCAGAACGGCTAGCGCAACAACAACATCAACAACAACTACTACTACTAATACGACCAGCTTCGTGCGCAACGCTCTGCGCGACCTCGCGCGCGCTGCCCAATCAGCAGAACCAGCTACTGCTACTGATTACGACGTCGCACACGCGCGCGCCGCCGCCTACGCCGGCGCCTGCGCTGGATTTTCAGGAAGAGACGCCGGCGAGGAGTCGAAATCGGAATTGAGGTTAGCAGGAGCAGCAGCAGCTGAAGGTGACGACGACGTCTGCACAACAGAGCGCACAACAGAGCGCACAGCAGAGCGCACAGCAGAGCGCACAACAGAGCGCACAACAGAGCGCACAACGGAGCGCACAGCAGAGCGCACAACAGAGCGCACAACAGAGCAGAGAGCGCGCGCAGCCGCACCCGCAGCAGCACCATCCGCCTGGGCAGGACTCGCACTCCCCGCTGCCGAACTCAACGTGCTGCTCGCGCTCGAAACGCTGTTTGCACAGCTCGCTGTCCACGGCATCAGCCCCGCCGACGTCACGCCCGACATTCGAACCGACGCAGACGGCAACGTCGTCGCCGTGCTGCCATGAGTTTAAAAACGAACGAGAAAATCAATAGTTAGATGGAGCAGAAAGAGGCGAAAGAAGAGAAGGAGCGGGATACGTTTGAAACGATGGATGAACGCGTAGCGAGCGCTCTCGGATGCACTCTGCACGAATACATCGAACCGATTCGAAATATTTTTGGTACGTGCTATTTCAACACAGCATCCATGATCCTGATGTCAATTCCCTCTACGAGAAGACACGTTTTTGAAAGTTTTCTAACTTGTAAGCCAGAAATCGACAGAATTATCGAAGTTTCTCGTATCTTGAAAGAACGTTCGGGATATCTTTATCAACGCAAGGACGCAGAAGAGGAATCTGAACAACTGGATGAAAAGTCAGACGATGATTCGGAACACAGTTATGATTCTGATGAAAAGGAGGACGCCATTGATCAGCTCGCTAACGCGTACGCGAAAGCTAGCTACAGAGAAGCTGATCTAATCGCGGGATTTCCTTACCGACGTACGAGGATCCTTCTGCGATGGCGCGCGGGATCAAAAGTCGCGCAACTGATTCCGTCTTCTTCATCCCATCTTTTAAAGATCGGATCCATGATCAAGCACCCCGCGTTTCCACCCGGTACTTTTGTGGTAAAAATAAGCAGCCATGGAAGAACCATTCAACTGTCACATCCGACGACTTCATCCGCCACTGAAGAAGTGGATCTCGTCACTGCGGTAGAAATCATCAACGCACTCATTTCGATGACAGTCGTCAACTGCATGAAGTCTGTCACTCACAGACAAGAGGTCGATCTCAACGAACGAGTCGCCATTGAAGCTCTAATACAGGCATTCTACAATAAAGTTTCGAAAAAACCCATAAACTTCTCCAACTTCTCCAAGCGTGACTTCCATAAAAGTGTAGCAGGAGGGACATTTGATGAAATCCTATCATGTTATCTTTTCAACTCAGTAGGTACAACCAAACTAAAGAATTTTTCATGTGACAAATTCGTTTTGATGACATTCGAACCGTATTTTTCGTTCAAAGCTAACATATTAGTCAGTGGACAGTTTCAACTTCTCGACAATATTTTACTACATGAAGGAACCGTGTTTCAGTTTTCGATTGCGGGAAAGGATTACAAATTCATTGTCAGTAGAGTGAATGGTTCAATTTTTGACGTTTCTGAAAGACATGCCCTGCCTCCTAAACGGGTTAAATGTAAGACTCAATGCCAGCAGCTAATAGATGACGTCATTTTTGATCAACACGGAAGAACACTCGTCCTTACATCGATCGTTTTAGAGACGGAAAGACACGTCTTCACAGCCATGCGTTATATTTCACAAATGCAATGGAACACAATCTCGCAGGGCAACTACGAATCTGACCCAGCTCATCTAATTGCGCTACAAAATACGCTTCCCTGTTTCTATATCATCGAAAGCGGACGAAGTATGTCGATTCCGTTGCCGCGGACAGCCAACGAAGCCATCAGCATTTTAGTCGAAGGGGAAGTTGATGCTGAACTGTACATCACACTCGTCTACAGCGTCTTGCAGGATCCAGTCCAAGATCGCAGATCCACTCCATTAATTCGGACTGACATTGCACCGTCTACCGTCGCGCAAAGCCCGCGCAGAGTCAGATCAGATTCCCGCAAATCCGACAGAACGAAACGATCCGCAGGCACAAACCAACGTGTCATAAAGCTGCACGATGATGAAGTATATGTCAACATTCTTGTCCCCAACGGTTACAAAAAGAGCAAACTATACCGCGAATTGGATCATGCTGGGGCAGACGCGGCAGCCGCGGCAGCAAGTTCTCATCAATACGAGCTGACGTCTGTCATTCATCCGAGCCTGTTTGAGGTGCAACTCATTGCGCGTGCAGGAGACAAGTACCACGTGTTCGATAGTCAAGTGACGCACTCTGACATAGAAGCGGGACGCGCTTCTCCATTAGCTACATTCTTTATTCCAGATATCATGACGATGATCATTACACTGCCGGAAAACACGCGAAATCAACCGCGCGCATATTCAACTTTTCCGTTAATTAGTAATTTCAGACCTACACAGATGCAAGCTGCTCATCATCGTTATTTATCAGCTGTCAACACCATCAGACGACATCGAGAAAGGGACACGACACTATCTAATATCACTCGGCGATTACTTTCCGAAGCTGATTATTTTTTTGACGTTACAAAAAATTTTCGACTACTATACAGCGTCATTCATCTAGTCGCAGTTGCTCTGCATCGGATCGCGCACTTTCCAAAATCAGATGATCTGAAAAATATCCGTTGCAGAATGAGCAGCATGATCAGTTGTTCATTTCTGATATCGCAATTGCCTAGCGACTTTATGTATCTGAATCTTGATGTTCTCTTCACACCAGCGAGAGATGCGTACGAGTTTCTCAATATATTTTTAGGCGGTCATTGGCTTGTTGACATCAATGAAGACCGTTTTTTCTCCTTGGTGTTGCAATGCACATTTCCACTCGTACTGTCGGACCCGAATGAGAAACAAGTCGTTCCAGTGATTCTAAAATCACTTAGCAATGTATCATTTTTACCACGTCATGAAAGGAGGACATTCTGGAATACATTTTTGAGCATTCGGCCGCCTCTAAAACCTTGGCTGGGCATCGATCGGCGCGAAATATCGCTGCGAGGGGCTTCGACCATGAACCAGCTCGCTCAAATTACGGTCTGGACACATCCGTTCTACAACATTTCAGAGCTAAACAGAGAATCATTGATCGGTATTTACTGCGCACTGCGTCAAAAAGCTATAGAACTCAACATTGCATTCGTCGGTGAATTCGCAGACCTGCAAGACTATCCCGATGATGCTGAGCAGTTTTTCAATTCGCTGCTCCAACTGGCTCCTGACGTATTCTCCGAGTCTCTCAACGATGAAGATATTTATCAGGGACCGCGCGATCAAATCAATGCTGTCCTCAAGCCACGCGTCATGATCGACAAAGATCGTATGATCGCTGTCATTGAACCTGACTATTAGTACTTAAAGCGCAGATCAGCAATTTTTTTCCTTGTCAACAAAAAAATGACTTCCGTACATGACGCGCGCGGTAGAATGACATGGCTCGAACGCGTCGAACAGGATGAATCCGAATCGCGTCGTGAACATGGAAGTCGCACAACGACAGATCTGCTTGGAGGAGAAGCAAGGAGAGATAACGCAGATGCAGAAAGTAGACAGCGTCAAATGAACGAAAACTTTGCGCGCGCGATCGAACGAGCGAAAAACGAGGTCAGACTTCTCAAAAAAAGTATCCACGGCGGGCGCAGAACGATTGCTCAGGCGCAACCAGATTCGTATTGAAGATGAGACGAATGTCGATACAAAACGAATGAGACGTAATTTAAAAAACGAGCGCTTGAGTCTGTGTCTGTGTGTGCGTGCTGCTCGAGCAGCGCGCCTAACGACTACAACTACTACAACTACTACTACTACTACCACCACTACTCCGCACACATGGCAGCCGTCGAAGCAGCGCCCGTCGTGCGCGGATACGCCGTCAGCACCAAAGGAGGCGCCGTCATCGTGCAGTACAACACGCCCGTCTACGGATTTGCAAAAACGGGACAACTCGTCGTCTCCGACGTGACCGCCGTCAACCTCATCAACGTCGGCGACGCCACCGTCTACGGCAACGTCACCGCCGTCGACACCGCCCAGCAGACCATCTCCGTCACCAGCACGCCCGCCTTCGCCGGCGCCTGCGGCAACACCATGACGCCGCTCGGATCCGCCGTCGGACGCGACGCCGTCTTCATCGACTTTTTCCTCGAAAAACCAGTCGACACCGCCGCACTCACAACACCCGTCTACACCTACACCGGCACCGCCTCCGGACTTTTCGACATCGCCTCCTCCGCCGCCACCGAAATCGGACCCTTCGCCTTCGACTCCTACGTCGACGCCTACACCGTACGAATGCGCTACGACGCCACCGCACCCGGCGAATACTGGACCACCAACACGCTGTTCATCAACCTGCCATTCCTGCAACTCGCCGGCGTCACCTCCATTCCGCAACAAGACTACAACGAAACATTCATCTACGTGCAGAGCAGAACGCTCGCCGCGCTGTCCAACCTCGACTACATCGCCGTCGAAACCGTCTTCAACGGACTGCTGCTGACCAGCTCCAACATCGTGTACAATCCCAACCCGCTGCAGCTCGTACACGTCGGATACACTGTCACCAACTACGGATTCGGCGTCGGAACCACCACCTGCGTCACCGCCGTCGACCTCGAAGACGGATACGCCACGCTCAGCAACACATTCACCAACGCCGCCTCCTGCGCACCCTTCACCGCCACCGCACTCTTCAACTTTCCCATCTACTTCCAAGACCGCGTCGTCGTCGACTTCGACCTGAACTTCAACGTCGACACCAACGTGCCGCCCTCCAGCGCCTACATGTACGTGCTCAACACAAACTCCAACGCCGTCTTCGGACCCTTCGCCTTCGACAGCTTTCCCAACAACCACACGCTCCGATTCGCCATGCGACTGCCCTACCCCACCAACGCCGTCACCACACCCACGCTCTACTCCATCACGCTGTACAACCTCGCCGTCGGCATCGTCATGGTCGCCGGACTGCAGAGCGACGCCGCCGACGGAGCCAGACCCGTGCACCGCATCCTGTACTCCGACCTCACGCCCGCACAAACCAGACAACGAGGATTCGCCTTCTACTATCCCAACTTCTCCAACGTCGTCTACGACACGCCCGCCGACAGCTCCATCATTCGCGGCGCCATCGTCGCCTACGACTCCGCCGACACGCAGTCGCTCGTGCTCAGCTCGTTCCCCGTCATCTCGTCCACCAGCGCCTCCGCAACCGCCAACGCGTCCGCCGCCGGACCCGCAGGAGCAGCCGCCAGCACACTCGTCAACTACCGCGTCACCGAAGTCACAGTCTCCTCCGCCTCCGGAGCCAACTTCGTCTCGCCCGACAACCCACTCGTCGTCGACATCAACACACAATTCAACGTCCCGCTGCTCGGAATCAGCGAACAATTCAACCTCGACGCATACGAATGGTTCAACACACAGCTCGCACTGCCCACCGCGTACATCAGCAACGGATCCGTCGCGCTGCTCAACGGAGCGCCCGCGTCCGTCATTGCGCAACAGACCGACGCACACGCCGTCACGCTGCGCATGCCCGCCTTCCACTACGCCGCCTGGCGCAACCTCGGCAGCCAGACCTTCCGATACCGCATCGACTACGCCTACGTCTGGGCGCGCACCACCGTCGCATCCAACCAACTCACGCTGACCTACGCCGCCGACGCCGACCTGCTCCAAAACGGATTCCTCGTCGTCAACGCCACCTACCTGCCCAACAACACCCGCGTACTCAGCCGCGCCGGACTCGTCGTCACGCTCGACAAAAACGCAATCGCCTCCGCACCCGTCGCCGGAGCCACCTTCAACGTCTACTCCAACCTCGCCACCTCCATGAACTCCGACTTCGCCAACGGAGCCGTCGCCGTCAGCGCCGTCGCCTGCGAAACCTACCAGCTCGAAACCTCCGACGGCTTCTACGGAACCACGCAGCCCGTCTTCGACGCTCTCGCCGGCAACTGCATCATGGTCGCCGACCTCGCTGTACAACTCACCGCCTACAACGCACCGCTGCTGCTCTCCGTCGCCGCCACCTTCTGCAGCGCCTACTCCGTCTCCTGCTGGGTCGCGTTCAACCAGTACGTCACCATCAACGCCAATTTCACCAACCAGAACGAAATCTTCGGCTTCGGCACCTACTTCAGTCGCATCGAAGCGCTCGAACTGCAAGGATACGTGCAGGGCGGAGTCTGGAAACTGAACCACAGCTGGTTCCAGTACGACCTCATCTCCAGCGTACCCGCCGGCGTCGCCACGCCCGCCTCACTCAACACGCGACCGACCTTCGTGGCCAACGTCACCGCCGCCTCCACACTACTGACGAACGTCAACAGCTACGCCGTCGGAACTCTGAAGGTGGGCGCCGTCCTCATGAACGCCAACCTGCCCGACGGCACCTCCATCCTCGCCGTCGACACCAGCGACCCGCTCAACGTCAAGGTCACCATCTCACTGCCCGCACTGTCCACGCAAGCAGCCGCCACCGTCAGCATGACCTACTTTCACCACTACGTCGTCTCCTGGGCCGCCAGCAGCATCTACGCACAGACGCGCAGAACGTACATGGATGGCGTACTCGTCGGATCCGACACGCCCAATCCCACGCCCTCCGGAATCCCCTTCTTCACCGGCGAACGACTCACCATCGGAAGAAGAATCACACAACGCAGCCCCAGCGGCATGGTCACCACCTTCCGATCCTTCGACGGCTACAACCGACAGCTGACCGACGCCGAAGTCGCAGCCATCTACGCCGCCGGACCCTACGGCACACCTCCCGCACCCGCCTCCTGCACGCAATCCGACACATTCGCCAACTACCTGCCGCCCGACAACGGACTCGCACGACTGCACGTCAACAGCCTGTACAAATCCACTGTCACCTCCAACACCAACGTCGCGCAATCCATCGACGCGCAGTCCGACGCCTTCCCCTACTACTACATGCTCAGCAACGGCAGCTACCAGTGGAAAATGTACTGCGCCGGATCCACCGACACCGCACCCGTCTCCTTCGTTCCCGGCGCCGACCTCGTGCTGCGCGAATCCGGCGACACGCGCGAATCGTACGCGCGCATTGTCAGCGTCAACTACACCGCGCCCTTCTACGTCAACGTCAACGCCGCCAAGTACTCGCTCTACACCTTCTACTACAAGATCGGACTCGGACGCGCGCGCATGGCGCAGAACGAATACAGCGTCGGCGACCCGATCCTGATCACGCCCAACGATCGAACGCCTCAAATTCGCGGCAACCTCTACCGCATCATTGACCTCGGACCAAACATGGACATTGAACTCGACGCCGGCTCCTTTCGCACCGTGACCGAAGTGCTGCCCGCCACCAGCCCGCGCACCTACGTCCTGCAATTCGACGCCGGCACCGACCTCGCCTTCGCCACCAACCCCTGCTACCCGCTCGACGTCGCGCTCGACAGCCGAATCACCACCTTCACCGCCGACATCACCGCCGGCAGCCTGACACTGAACAACGTCAGCGGCGCCGCCGTCGCCGGCGACTTCCTGTCACACCCCGCACTCGCCAACGACGTCACCGTCTACGCGCGCTACACCTGCGGAGCCGCCACCTGCCTCGCACTCTACTCGGAATCCGCCGCCACCGTCACCGCCGCAGTCATCAACAACCTGCACCCGGTGCTCGCCGTCACGCGCGCCGTCGACGCCGCCAACTTCCAAGTCACCGTGCAGCTGCAGAGCGCCGCCGACACGCTCGACACCGGAGCACAAACCGGACGCGCTTTCCCCAACCTGTCCACACTCGCCGCCGTCGTCGACGTCGCGCGCTACAACGCTCCCGGAGCCACGTCCTACGACTTTGGACGCAGCCACCGCGGCGGAGAATTCTGGACCGTTCCCGCACTGACCGGCTTCATGAACGCGCTGCCGCAGGCCACTTTTGAAGACGGACGCCATCAGACCGTCGCCGCTGCCAAAATCCAGTTCGACCGCACCTACCTGAACGCCACGCACGTCGCCGACCTGATCTACGACATTGCGCCCGCCAACACACCCGCACCCGCGCTCGACTACGCCGTCGAGGGCAACGACCTGCTGCTCACGCCCGACGCACCCGGCGCCGAACCCGTCTTCGCCACCGTCGTCTCCCTGACGCGCGGCACCGCACTGTCCACGCTGCTCGGAACTCAACGCGTGCTGCTGCCGCCCTACGGCTACAACTACCTGCTGTCCTGGACCAGCGGAGCCGGCGCAGTTCCCACCTTCGACGCACTCGCCGGCACCGCCGTCATGACCAGCCCGCGCGCGCCCGCCATCGAAACGCCAGGCGTGCCCGGATTCAACAGCACCGCGCTCGCACTCAACGTGGCGTACACCGCCGCCTGCTGGATCGCGTTCTCCAACTACAGCAGCGCCTACGCCTCCAACCCCGTTTTCGGATTCGGCACCGACGGCTACAACCAGGCGCTCGGCGTCGGCGGCACCGTCGTCGGCGCCACCTGGCAGATCTACGGACTCTGGTTCAACAACGACCTGACCGCCGACGTGCCCGCCGCCGTCGCCACCGCCGCCCAGCTCAACACGCACCCCACCTTCACCTGCAACATAACCAGCGGGTCGCGCATTCTGCACAACTGCAGCGCCGCCGCGCCCGCCACACTCGTCGTCGGCGCCGTCGTCGTGTCCTCCTCCGCCAACGTCATCCCCGCCGGCGCCTCCGTGCTCGCCATCGACGACTCCGACCCGCTCGACGTCAAAGTCGAAATCTCACTCACGCCCACAGCCTCCATCGCCGGCGCCACCGTCGCGCTGACCTACCTGCACCACTACGTCTTCTCCTGGTCGCTCGCCTCCGGAGAACGCAAAATCTACTTTGACGGCACACTGTGCGGATCCGACATTCGCACCGACCCGCCCGCATTCAGCGGCGAACTGTTCTACATTGGACGCTACACCAACGCCACCGTCGCCGCCGGCACCGTCACCGTCGCGCGCTCGCTCTGCCTGTGGAACTACCAAATGACCGACTCCGAGGTCGCCAGCCTGTACGCCGCCGGACACAGCGCCGCCTGCCCCAACAACAACTCGCTCAGAGTGCAGCTCAAGAACCCGAGCGACTCACTCAGCGCCGGACCCGGCACCGTCACCGCCAACGCGTCCGAACTCGTCTCCCAAATCCTGCTCGTCGACCGATTCGGCAACGACCAAGTCGTGCAGACCTACGGAGGATCCGCCGCCAACGCCGCCACCGACTCCATGACGCTGAACTACACGCCTCCCTGCGGACTGCTCTACATCGAACCGCCGCTCGCCGGCGCACCGTGAATGCACGTATCCCATCATTGCGATTCAACTCAGTTGACAATCAAAACGCAAATCAGGTGCGTAAGCGACGTGACTGATCGATCGACCATGGACTTTTCCAGTCTGACTTGCAGCGTGGTTGGCGCCGGTCCGCACGCAGGCTTGCGCGCGACGAAAGCGCCAGCAGCGGCGGCGGCGGCAAAAGCGCCAGCGGCGGAAGCGCCAGCAGTTCCGCAAGTCTGCATCTCTATCCCCATCAAGCGCGACAACGTTCAATCTGCAAGTGCATTTACGGCGCTGGAAGTTACAGCGTCTTGCAAAGGCGAAAAGTTTGGTAACTCGGGTATTTCCTGCAAACTCGTCGACGGTTATTACAATTCTATCGCCAACGTCAATTTCAAGGTGTTAAAATCTGTCAACACCAGACTGGGCTCGACGACGCAGTCGGCGACAGCGAGCGCCGCACTCGCTAGAAACGCGCTGCCGCAGGACGTGAGAACCGTCGAAAGTGATCCCGACACAGCTTGCACTGATCAGGCGCGCTGGAGAGTCGACCGCGGTCAACTGTACTTCAACTTCACTGTCCCGACGGCTCGCGCCTCCAACGAAGTCAGAGCCGCCGCCGACAGACTACGCACCATGAAGTGAACGTCCTCGTCCTCGTCCTCGTACTCGTCGTGAAACTTGACTTGAAAGCAATCGTTAATTGTCAAATCGCTGAAATTAAAGACCACGAGGCGAGGCAGCGCGCACACAATCGAATCGATCGATATAATCGTCGGCTCGAATGCACGCGGGCAGAGTCATCGCCGACCTCTGGTCCAGTGAACGTCGCGCGAGCAGAACGCGCCGCTCGGGTGTAAGAGCGCGCGCCGCGCCCGCCAACACCGACTTCGGATCCGCCACCGTCAGCGACGCCGTCGGCGCGCTCGGAGCCACGCAAAACAATCAGATCTTCCAGGGATCGTGGCCCTCTGTCTCCTCCTTTAGCACAACCAGCTTCGACGGCGGCGTGCTCAGCTGCGGAGCCTGCATTCGCGTCGGAACGCAGCCCACGTTCACGGCGCCCGACGCCAGCGAGGGCGCGCTCGCGCTGCCCGTCGTCGCCAGCTTCTCAGGACCGCTGCTCGCCGCCGGCAACTGGAGCGCCGCCGCACTCACGCTCAGAATCGGTCAACTGGCGCCCGCGCGCGACAGCCCAGCCGCCGCCCTCAGAACCGCCGACTTCCTGCCCGACGCCAGCGCCACGAACCCGACACTCGTCGCCTTCGCCTGGTACGGCGCCGCGCCACTCGCCACCTACTCCGCCTGCTTCAACTGGAACGGCACCCAACCAGACCCCAACTTCGAAATCACCTACTCCTACGACTACGACGCCGCCAGCCTCGTCACGCCGCCCAACCGATGGCGACTGCACACACCCATGAACGCCGACATGCTGCAATCCTCCTACAGCGTCACCGTGTCGCCCTTTATTTCCGCCGTCGTCGTCGCCGTCGACACAGTCGCGCAAACCGTCGACGTGCTGCTCAACGACCCAAGCGCCACGCCTGACGCCGCCGGCACCGTCGCCACGCAGGGCAACGATCTCGCCGCCGGACCCGTCGTCAAACGCGCATTCCTGCAGGGCACCTTCCTCAGCAACCAGTTCGCCGTCTCCACGACAGCGGCCGACTACGGAGGCGCCGCCAACGCCGCCGTCGTCGCCGCGCTGTTCAAACCCGGCACCTTCGTCGCCGCCGTCGACGCCAGCGGAGCGCCCGTGCACCCGCCCGCGCCCGGCGTCTACGTCGTCGCCGTCAGCGCCAACGTCATAACCCTCAGCTCCACCTTCTTCAGCTCCATCGCACCCACTGCTCCCACGCGACTCGCGCCCCAAATCCGACTCAGCCTGACGCACGGCGCCTCCGTCGCCTACACGCTCTACAACTCTGAAATCTACCTCAACGCCGGCGCCTGCTTCGCGCCCGGCGACGACGGCGGCGCCGACGAACTCGCCTACTTCTGCGTACTCTCCGTCAACCAGACCGACAACTCCATCGTGCTCGACCGACCGTTCCTCGGCGCCTCCGCGCCCGACCGAGCCACCGTCCTCACCGACCCGCGCGCCGTCGTCTGCGCCGACAGCGCCGCCGCGCGCGCCAGCACCGACGCCTCCGACGCCGCACCCAACATCACCGACGCCGTCTTCACGCCCGCCGCACTCCCGACACCCGACGCCTGCACGCCCGCCACACTCGCCAGCGTCACCGTCACGCTGTCGCAACCGCTGCCCGCACTGCAGCCCGACGCCGCCGGACTGCTCTTCTGCTCCGCTCAGCGAGCGCTCACCACCAGCACTCTCCAAATCACGCTGCCCTGCGTCGCCGTCGCCGTCTCCGACTCTGACACCACGCTGACCTACAGCGCGACCGTATCCGCTCCCACCGACGCCTTCATTGTCAACTCTTTCGCCGTCAACCACAACACGCTCTACTGCGAAGTCAGCGCCGCCGGCGCCGTCGGCGCCGACGAGGGACCCATTCCGCTCAGCAACCTGCCGCTGCCGCCGCCCGCGCCCGGCACCTTTTCCGTCTGCTACGTCATTCGCTCGTCCGCCAACTCCTGGAACTACACGTCGCCCAACAATGCGTTGGAAATCACGCTGCTGACCAACACCGACAGCCACGTCACCGCCGCCGCCATGAACGCCACCGTCTACGACCGCTTCGGCGCGCCGCACGCACTCGCACTCGCGCTGCACAGCGCCTCCGCCTCCGCCATCACGCTGCGCTCCGCCGCCGGCGCCGCCACGCCCTTCGGAACCGTGCGATGGTCTGCAAGCGACGCCACCCAGAGCGCCACCTACGACCCGTCCTCGTTCACGTTCACCAGCGCCACCGGACTGACACTCGACGGCACCGTGCCCGCGCCCGGCGACGCCGCCCGCTCCGTATTCTACATTGCGCAGTACCGCAGCGCCTTCTGGTACGCCGCCACGCAGCTCGCGCCCTTCGCCGGCACCACGCGCTTCTCCATTCTGAACGCCGACCCGAACCCGTACCTGCCGCTCGTCAGCTACACGACCGCGCCGCTGCCCGCGCCCGCGCCCGGATCGCTCATCAACTTCCGACTGGGACTCGCCGGCGCCGATTCCGCGCCCGCACGCACCGCACCCATACACGGACTCACCGCCGCGCAGCCGAACAACTACTGCGCGCGCGAATTTCGCTGGACCGACTTTGTGTCCGGCGACAGCTACAACGTCTGCAACACCGTCGTCGACGGCGCCTTCGACACGCGCTGCACCGTCAACAGCGAAGCGAGTTCGTTCGCGCTGCTCAACGACGCCGGCGTCGTTGGCGCCGCCGCCGCCGGCTCCACAACATTCACCGCATCGACCGCACTGCACGCGAGCGCGTTCCTGCCCGGAACCTTCGTCACGTACGCGGCCAACCAGCATCCCAACGCGCCCGCCGGCGTCGCCGTCGTCGCCGTCGACAGCACGACCGGCGCCGTCACGCTCTCCGCGCCGCTCAGCAGCTCCGTCGCCGCCACGCAACTGCTGCCCGAAATCTGGATCGACGCACCCGGCGCGTCCGCCAGCGCGACGGCGCTGAACGACGGCGCGCTGTACCTGAACGTGGGCAGCGTGTTCGTCGACCGCAGCGCGCTGAACGTCGCCGGCTCGCTGGACGGACTGCACGTGGTCGCCATCAGCGGCGCCGCCATCACGCTCAGCGCGCCGCTGCCCGCCGGCGCCGTCAGCAACCGACGCGTCACGATCGCCGCGCCCGCCGCCGCCAAGAGCGACGCGACCGCGTACTCGACCACGTCTCTCACGAGCGCAAACTGGTACGGCGACTCCGTCACGCCGACCGCATTCATTCAGCCGCTGCCCGCCGGACCCACCAACCTGGTCGAAGCAGGAAAAACGGTCTCCATCCAACTGCAACTGAACGACTCCGCCTACCCCTACATCGCCGGCGACCCCGCCGCCGGCTCCTTCGTCGCCTCCCTGCGCACGCTCAACTCGCGCGCCAATTCCGTCAGCCTGACGTTCACGCTGTACAACCGCTACGCCAACACGCTGACCTACCGCGCCAACAACAACGGCGTCGGCGCCGTCGCGCTCGACGCCTCCTCGCTACTCATCACCGCGCGACCGCTGCCCGCTGACATTTGCGCACAAACTGTCGCCTCCGTGCCCGCCGCCTCCGCTTTCGCGATCGCACCCGCCTCTGATCTGCGCTACGCGCCCACCGTCGTCAGCGCCATCGCGCTCGCATCCTCCTCCGGCACGCAGTTCATTGCGAGCGGCCAGACGCTGACGGAGACCGTCACCTTCTCCGGCGCCGTCGACGCCGCCATCACCTCACTCGTCGGCACGCTGGGCGCGCCCGCCGTCAACCAGATCACGCTCTACCCCGACCAAGACATCAACGCGCGCATCTTTGTCGGCGCCGTGGTCGCGCCCGTCGCGCCGCTGCCCGTGCTCGCGCCCTGCACCGCTTACGCGCGCGTCACCGCCTTCGACTCCGGCGCACGCGTCATCACGCTCGACCGACCCGTCGCCAGCACCGCCAGCCCCTTTCCGCAGTGCACGCTGCTTGTCAGCTCCTCCATCATTTCGCCCACGGGTCCGGACTGGGGCGCCATCAAGATCAATTTCACCAACGGATCCAGCAACGCCACCGTCACGGCCGGGCGCGGCTTTCTGCGCGGCGACGACCGCGTCTACTCGCGCTTCCTGACCGGCGGCGTCGCCAACGTCACCTTCTACGTCCCCGCCACCGGCGACATCTACTTTGACGTCAACGCCAACGCCACCGTCACCGGCGCGCTCGTGCTCGTCAACACCGTCTCCGTCAACGTAACCAACGGATCCAACGTGCTCAGAGTCGCTGCCGGTTCGACGTTCGTGCGCGCCGGCACGCGACTGTACTCCACATCCTCCCTGCCTGCGCCCTTCAACTCCACGGGCGCGCTCGTCGCGCGCGCCGGACCGCGCCTGACGCTCGCGCTCAACGCCAGCGCAACCAGCGCCGCCGCCGCGCTGCCCGTCGACTGCTCCGCCGCGCCCGTCTCCATCACATTCACCAGCGGCAGCGCCAACGTCGCGCTCAACAGCTACACGTTCCTGACCGTCGGCGCCACCGTGACCAGCGCACTGTACCTGCCCGCGCCCGCCACCGTGCTCGCCATCGACACGCACTACAACACAGCCACGCTCTCTGTCAACGCCAGCGCTGCCGGCACCGACGCCAACGTCGCCGTCAGCGTGACCGCCGAAACGACCGCCGCCTCCAGCACCGTCTTCGTCTACGGCGGCACCCTGCGCGTCGGCTGGTCTCTGCTCGCGTCCGCACACACGCCCGCCACCACCGTCGCGAACTACGTCGACTTCACCGCCGCACTCGAAACCGGCGCCAACGCCACCACCACCTCGCTCTACCTCATCTTCGGCATCGCACCCGACATCAGTCTGCCGCGCACATTCTACTCCACCGCAGATCCGCCCACCGCACTCACCGTCTACACGCGAGCCACCGACTTTGACACATTCCCCAACGCCTACTCCCTGCAATTTGTCAAAACCTGGCCTTAGAAAAAACTCAATAGACAGCACAAAACGCACAAACACGCAATTACTCTGCACAGCTTTCGCGCGCACAAAGCACAGCTTTCGCGCGCACACCCCGTGCGCGCACCCCGTGCACACCCCGTGCGCACAAAGAACGCGCGCTCGCACAAAGAACGCGCGCTCGCACAAAGAACGCGCGCTCGCACAAAGAACGCGCGCACACCTCGTGCACACGCAGCGCGCACACCCGTGACCCAAAAAAGATCGCATACCGCGCGCGCACCCCGTGCACAAACAGATCGCATACCGCGCGCGCACCCCGTGCACAAAGAACGTGCGCACCCAGTGCACAGCTCGCGCGCACACACCGCGCGCGCACACACCACGTGCACACACCGAGCGACAACAGCTCGCGCGCACACATACCCAGCGCGCGCACACCCCGTGCACAGCTTTCGCGCGCACACCCCGTGCACAGCTTTCGCGCGCACACCCCGTGCACGAAGAACGCGCGCACCAGAAGAGTTTCAATTGCAGAAAGCTGCGCACACACGCCACGGTCGCTCCTAATCCACGTAGCTCAGTCGGTAGAGCGCGGGCCTTTTAAGCCCGTGGTCGCGGGTTCGAAACCCGTCGTGGGTGCGCGTACGTTTTTTCATTGATCAAGTGCACGTGTACACGCTCGCCGTTTTGTTTGTGCACTTGGCTCGCGCCGTCCTGTCGCAGCTGTCACAGTCCTAGTTTTTCTGACAGATGGAGCCGCACGACGCCGCGCTGCGCGCGCTCTGTGCGCGCCTGACCACGGAGACGCGCCTGCAGGAGCATCTGGTGCAGGCCGCGGGCGGCATTCTGCGCGCGCACCGCAGTTTCCGCATCTCATCTGAGAGAGCGAGCGCGAGCGCAGGCGACGATTATGCGGGCGCAGGAGCAGGAGCAGGAGCAGGACCCGATGAGGAGCTGGCGCTGGCAAATGCGTCGCTCGCTCTGCTGTCGGCGCCTGCGCTGCTGGACGCGCACGACTACCTCGTGCACGGAATTCTGACCATGATGTCGCAGGCGTTCAATTATCCGCCGCCCGGCGCCGGCGCAGTCGCCGCCCGCGAGGCGCGCGCCAAGCTGCTGCGCAACGGCGCTCCGCTGGCGGACGTGCACTGGAACCATCTGCAGAAGCGCTACGAATGGACGCAGCTGGAGGCGTTCGTCGCCGCCTCCAAGGCGCCCGACTGCGTGGGTCTGCGCGCGCGCACAGGCGACCGCTTCACGCTGCCGTACCTGGGCGCGCTGCAGCACGCGCGCGCGCTCGGCGACCGCTACGTCATGGAGATCAACGACGACTATCGCTGCGCGCACAACCCGCGCTTTATCAACGGCGACCCCGACATCTGGTCCGCGCTCGCGCCGCTTGCGCGCACCGACCGGCGCGCGACAGCGACGGCGACAGCGACGACAGCGACGACAGCGACGACAGCGACGACAGCGACGACAGCGACGACAGAAACTGTCGTCCTGAGCGCGCGCGACACGCACGTGCGCGTAGGTCTGTTCGGACTCGCCATCGCGGGGCTGGTCAACGAACCGGCCGCGGGCGAGCAGATCAACCTGGTCCCCTGCTCGTCCGGCTTCGCGGCCGCGCGCGCCGACGGCACCGAGGACGCGCGCGAGATCCCGTTCCACTTTGACGTTCTCACACCGCTCGGCTGCGTCGTCCACCTGCCCGTGCACACCATGTTCATGTCGTTGATCGGAGAATCGCGCGCGCACGAATACGACCCGCGGACGGAACTGCTGACCGTCTACTCGCTGCAAGACTTTCGCGCCGGCGCCGTCGACGCACACAGCGCCGGACTGAACGAGGAAACCAACCGCATCGTGCGCAGCCAGCCGCTGCCGCGCTACGACCCGCATCTGCGCGTCGCCACCGTCAAAGCGTAGTTGTGAACTAACTATAAACGCACACAAACACCGACGCACACACACACACACACAAAACATATGTTTGTTGTCTACTGCCTGCAGAGCGACGCGCGCCCCAGCTGCACGTACGTGGGCGCGTCCGTCGACCTCGCGCACCGA
>Ga0172373_10002604_pt1 | contig 27337 bp, 25 predicted proteins | sample Lak10m_2_FD_114546 | JGI IMG/M metagenome (GOLD analysis project Ga0172373, IMG submission 114546) | Freshwater microbial communities from Kabuno Bay, South-Kivu, Congo - kab_092012_10m | ecosystem: Environmental > Aquatic > Freshwater > Lake | place: Democratic Republic of the Congo...
CGCTGGATTTCCAGCAGGCCCGCCAGGCGCACTTTCTTCATCAGGCGCTGCACCTCGCGGTTGAGCAGGGCCATCTCCTGGGCCTGGGCCGGATTGGCCTTGTCCAGATTGCCCTTGAGCAAGGTGCGCAGCTGGCGAGCCAGGACGGCCACCTGCTGGCGCTCTTCGATGAACTCGGTCATGGCGGCATTGGCGCTCTTCAGCTCCGTGTACTTCACGCGGTTCATGAGCACGCGGCTTTCCCCGCGCAGACGCAGGTACTCGTCGAAGTGGCGCTGGCCTTCGCCGCCGAAGACGCGGGGCTCCATGTCCACCAGGCGACGCATCATCTGCAGCACCTGCCGACGCTCCACGCCCAATTCGCGCAGGGACTCGCTGCGCTGGGCCTCGTCCAGCACCCTGCCGTACCAGGCCTTGGCTTCGTCGCGGTTCACATCCTCCGAGGCGAAGCCCGCCAGGGTCATGGCCTCGTAGCGGTAGGGCGAGGCGGGATAATGATCCACCAGTTCCCGGGAGAGGGTCAAGGCGCGCTCGGGAGCCGCCAGGCTCAAATCACTCCAGGCCTGGCCGAGGAGAGCCTCGGGATGGCGCTGGCCGCCCTTGGCCACGGCGTCGAACATGCGCGAGGCCTCGGGGATGCGGCCTGCCTCGAAGTAGAGGTAACCCAGCTTCAGGCGGGCATCGTCCCGGAAGGCCAGATCCTTGTCGGCGCTCAGCGCCAGACGCGGCGCGTCCTCCAACAGGGCCTCGAAAACCGCGATGGCATCGTCGTAGCGGTTCTCCAGAATCAGGCAGAGGCCGCTCAGGTGCCGTGCGCGCAGGTGGGCATCATCCTTGGCGCCCACCCGGGACAGCACGGTCTGCGCTTCGCGGTAACGCTGGGCCATGAAGAACTCGCGCCCGCAGAGGTAGGCCACATCGCCGGAGGCCTGCTCCAGGTCCGTGGCGAATTCGTCGCACTCCGCCACTGCGGTGCGGTGTTGACCGAAGAGTGCCCGCAGGTAGATGAGGTGGCGGAAGGCCTGCGACCGATAGACGCTGGCGCCTTCGGTGCGCAGCAGCACCAGGTAGTGGTCCACCGCCGTGTCCCAGGCACCGTCCTCCAGGGCGGCCTCCGCGCGGAAGAAGCGCACATCGTCCATGTTGACGAAGGGATAGAGATCCAGGATGTCCTGGAACTGGGCGCCCGCCAGGCCACTGTTGCCGGCGGCGTAGGATTCCACGGCCCGGGACAGGTCGCGGCGGAACATGCCCTGCAGCAATTCCGGCGCCGCGCCATCGCTCAGACGGCGGCGCAGTTCCCAGGCGCGCATGAGCTTGTCCGCCAGCATCTCCTGCTGGCGCTCCATCCAATAGTCCAGCCGCTCGGCCATCTCCGCGCCGGCCGCCGGCTTGGTCTCGCTGGTGAGGATGTGCGGGGCGTCCTCGGCGAGCAGGGCGTCCAGCTCCGCGGAGGGCAGCAGGCCCAGCCGCGCGCCTTCGTCCACAATGCCCTGGATGCGATGAGTGAGCAGTTCCTCTTGCAGGATGAGACCCCGCTTCAGGGAAAGGAGGCGGTCCTTGAGCCAGGCCTCCCGGGCCTGCTCGTAGGTCAGGCCCGATTCCACAGTCTCCTGGGCGCGCAAGGCGCCTGCAGAAGACAGGCAGAGGGCGAGGGCGAGGGCACCCAGCAGGGAACGGATCAGGATCCGGTCTTGCCTTTGATTCACCTGCCACCTTGTCAGAGTTGCCACTGTGTGGGGAGTCGCTGTTGACACGGCTGCCGCTGCAGCCGATGGACGCGCGCAACAAAGTAGGAAGTGCCCTCTCCCATGTCAAACGGAAGTCCTGCAGAAGCGGCATGAAAAGGGCCCCGCATGCGGGGCCCTTTGAAAGATCGGCTGACAATCCGCCACTACTTGGCGCGGCCAAGCAAGTCCAGACGGTTCAGGGCGCGGGTCAGTGCCGCCTGGGCGCGCTCGATGTCCACTTCTCCCCCCTGGTTCAACCGGGCGCGGGCGCGATCACGGGCCGCCTCGGCGCGGGTGCTGTCCACGCGCTCAGGCAACTCGGCGCTCTCCGCCAGCACCAACAGACGGCCGCCCTTGACCTGGGCGTAACCACCGGACACGGCCAGGGTGAGTGTGGCGCCGCCCTTCTCCTCCACGGAGGCCAAGCCGGTGCCAAGTGCCGCCACCATGTCAGCGTGGCCGGCCAGCACACCGAAGGCCCCAACCAGGCCGGGCAGGCGCACATGGGCCGCCTCGCGGGAGAGCACGATGCCCCCCGCCGGTGTGACAACCTCCACGAGGAAGGCATCGCTGGCCGTGCTCATGCCTGCAGCTTCCGGGCCTTCTCGAAGGCCTCGTCAAGGGTGCCCACGAAAGCGAAAGCCTGCTCGGGCAGGTGGTCCGCCTCGCCGGCCAGCAGGCGCTTGAAACTGGAGATGGTCTCGGAGAGCTTCACATAGCGGCCCTGCATGCCGGTGAACTGCTCGGCCACATGGAAGGGCTGGGAGAGGAAGCGCTGCACGCGGCGGGCGCGGCCCACCACGATCTTGTCCTCCTCCGACAGCTCGTCCATGCCCAGAATGGCGATGATATCCTGCAGGTCCTTGTAGCGCTGCAGGATGCGCTGCACGCCCATGGCCACACTGTAGTGCTCCTGACCCACGATGTGCGGGTCGAGGATGCGGCTGGTGGAGTCCAGCGGATCCACCGAGGGGTAGATGCCCAGCTCGGCGATCTTGCGGCTGAGCACCGTGGTGGCGTCCAGGTGCGTGAATGTGGTGGCCGGCGCCGGGTCCGTCAGGTCGTCGGCGGGCACATAAATGGCCTGCACGGAGGTGATGGATCCCTTGCGCGTGGAGGTGATGCGTTCCTGCAGGGCGCCCATTTCCGTGGCCAGGGTGGGCTGGTAACCCACGGCGCTGGGCATGCGGCCCAGCAGGGCAGACACTTCCGAACCCGCCTGGGTGAAGCGGAAGATGTTGTCCACGAAGAGCAGCACATCCTTGCCTTCCTCGTCGCGGAAGTACTCGGCGATGGCCAGTCCACTCAATGCCACGCGGGCACGGGCGCCGGGGGGCTCGTTCATCTGGCCGAAGACGAGGGCGATCTGGCTCTCGCTCAGTTTTTCGCGGTCCACCTTGCTCAGGTCCCACTCGCCGGTCTTGGCGAAGTGTTCGTGGAAGGCCTCGCCGTAGTTGACCACATTGGACTCGAGCATTTCACGCAGCAGGTCGTTTCCCTCGCGGGTGCGCTCACCCACGCCGGCGAACACGGACAGACCGCTGTGCTCCTTGGCGATGTTGTTGATCAGCTCCATGATGAGCACGGTCTTGCCCACGCCGGCACCGCCGAAGAGGCCGATTTTGCCGCCCTTGGCGTAGGGCTCCAACAAGTCCACCACCTTGATGCCCGTTTCCAGCACTTCACTGGAGGGGCTCAAGTCCTCAAAGGCTGGTGCGGGCCGGTGGATGGGATTGGTGCGCGTGCGGTCCACCGGGCCCACATCGTCGATGGGGTTGCCGATGACATTGAGCAGGCGGCCACGGGTGGCTGCGCCCACGGGCATGCTGATGGGCAGGCCCGTGTCGAGCACCTCCATGCCGCGCATGAGGCCTTCGGTGGCGTCCATGGCCACCGTGCGCACCTTCTTCTCGCCCAGGTGCTGCTGCACCTCCAGCACCAGGTCGTCCTGGCCTTCCCGAGGCACGGTGAGGGCGTGGTAGATGGAGGGCAGCTCGCCCTCCGGGAAGACCACATCCAGCACGGCGCCGTTGATCTGCAGAATCTTTCCCTTGTTCATAAGGCTTCCTTCTTTGCCGGGCTATTGAATGGCCGCGGCGCCGCCGACGATCTCGGCGATTTCCTGCGTGATGGCCGCCTGCCGCGTGCGATTGTACTGCAGGGTCAGGTCGGCGATCATCTCACTGGCGTTCTCCGTGGCGCTCTCCATCGCCGTCATGCGCGCGCCCTGTTCGGCGGCGGAAGAGTCCAGCAGCACGCGCCACACCATGCGGTTCACATACATGGGCAGCAGCTGATCCAGCACCTGGCGCACGCCGGGCTCGAAGATGGCGTCCGGCGCGTGGGCCGGCCCCCCCTCCTCCATCACCACCGGCAAGAGCTGATCCGTGTGCAAAATCTGCTGGATGGCGCTCTTGAATTCGTTGAACACGAGCACCACCCGGTCGATCTCGCCCTTCTGATACAAGGTCACCAGATCCTGACCGATGGAGGTGGCGTCACCGTACTGCAGGTGGTTGAAGAAATTCTGGCGGCGCCCCGTGATGGGAATGGGACGGGAGCGGAAGAAGTCCACCCCCTTCTTGCCCACCAGATAGAAGAGACTCTCCTGGTTGGCGGGAGCCTCGGCTACCAACTGCGCGGCGCGCTTGATCACCGTGGCGTTGAAGCTGCCACACAGGCCGCGGTCGGCGGTGACCACCAGATAGCAGACCCGTGGACGCTCGGGTTGGCGACGCTCCAGCAGGGGATGCACGGCGGCGTCCTGCGCGGCGGCCACGCCGGAAAGCGCCTCCTGCAGGCGCAGGGCGTAGGGGCGCGCCATGAGGATGGCCTCCTGGGCCTTTCTCAGCTTGGCCGCGGCGACCACTTTCATGGCCTTGGTGATCTGTTGCGTGGAGGCCACGCTGGTGATCCGCCGCTTGATCTGCTTCAGGTTGGCCATGGATCAGCCCGCAAAATTGGCGACGAAGGCGCGTCCCGCCGCCAGAATGGTGTCCCGCAGGGTGTCGGGCAACTCGCCCTTCTCGACCAGCGTGGCGTAATCGGCGGCGTGGGCGGCCTTGAACTGCTCCACGAAGGCGTCGGCGCAGGGCCGCACTTTCGTCACATCCAGTTCGTCCAGGAGGCCGTTCACACCCAGAATGAGCTGCAGCACCTGGTCCTGCACGGGCATGGGCACATACTGGTCCTGCTTGAGGAGCTCCACCAGGCGTCCACCGCGCGTGAGCTGGGCCTGGGTCGCCTTGTCAAGGTCGCTGCCGAACTGGGCGAAGGCCGCCAACTCGCGGTAGGAAGCCAGGTCCAGGCGCAGGGTGCCCGCCACCTTCTTCATGGCCTTGGTCTGGGCGTTGCCACCCACGCGGCTCACGCTGATGCCCACATTGATGGCCGGACGCACGCCGCTGTAGAAGAGGTCGCTCTCCAGGAAGATCTGGCCATCGGTGATGGAGATGACATTGGTGGGAATGTAGGCCGACACATCGCCGGCCTGGGTCTCGATGACGGGCAGGGCCGTCAGGGAGCCGCCGGGCTTCTTGATGCCCGCCTTCACCATCTCCGGATTCATCTGGTCGCTGATGCGCGCGGCGCGCTCCAGCAGGCGGCTGTGCAGGTAGAACACATCGCCGGGATAGGCCTCGCGGCCGGGCGGGCGGCGCAGCAGCAAGGAGAGCTGCCGGTAGGCCCAGGCGTGCTTGGTGAGGTCGTCATAGACGGCCAGGGCGTGCTCGCCGTTGTCCCGGAAGTACTCGCCCATGGCCGCGCCGGTGTAGGGGGCGAGGAACTGCAGGGGGGCCGGGTCCACCGCCGTGGAGGCCACGATGATGGTGTGCTCCAGCGCGCCGTGGTCCTGCAGGGTCTTCACCACCTTGGCGATGGTGGAACCCTTCTGACCTACGGCCACATAGATGCAATAGACACCCTTGCCCTTCTGGTTGATGATGGTGTCCAGCGCCACCGCCGTCTTGCCGGTCTGGCGGTCGCCGATGATCAGCTCGCGCTGACCGCGTCCGATGGGGATCATGGCGTCCACGGCCTTGAGGCCCGTCTGCAGGGGCTCCTTCACCGGACGGCGGGTCACCACGCCCGTGGCCTTGCGCTCCACGGGATAGCTCTCCTCCGACTGGATGGGGCCCTTGCCGTCGATGGGCTGTCCCAACGGATTGACCACGCGTCCCAGCAGGGCGCGACCCACGGGGACGCGCACCACCTGGCCCGTGCGGCGCACCACATCACCCTCGCGGATGGTGGTTTCGCCACCGAAGAGCACAACACCCACGTTGTCCTCTTCCAGGTTCATGGCCATGCCGAAGACCTCGCCGGGGAAGGCCACCAGCTCGCCGGCCATGACCTTCTCGAGGCCGTGGACGCGGGCGATGCCGTCGCCAACCATGATCACCTCCCCGATCTCTTCCAGGCGGGCGCCGCCGGAAAAATCCGCAATCTGCTTGCGGATGATCGAGGTGATCTCTTCGGGTCGTATCTGCATCAAGACTCCTTGTGCAATGGTCGTTCGTGCCGGTCCACCCTCAGGAGGCCAGCAAGTGGCGGCGCAGCTGGCTCAGGCGGGTGCGCAGGCTCAGGTCGAGCATGCGGTCCCCCACCCGGGCCACGAAACCGCCCAGCAACTCCGGATCCTGGTGCTCCACCAGGCTCAGCTCCTTGCCCGTCATGCGGGACACGGCCGTGCGTATGCGCTCCTTCAGCTCCTCAGGCAGGGGCAGCGCGCTGCGCAGTTCGCCCACCGCCCGGCCCGCTGCCTCGTGGTCCAGGTCCTGCAGCACCAGCACCATCTCCGGCAGGGCTCCCGCCCGTCCCTTGCGGATGACCAGGGACAGGAAGGACAGGAAGAGGGGGCTGGCACCCGCGAACACCTCGCGCACCACGGCCAGACGCGTGGCCATGGGCACCTTGGGCGAGAGCAACAAGGGCAACAGGTCGCTGTGAAGGGCCTCCCCCAGGGCCTTGGCTTCGGCCATCACCTGCTCACGCAGGCCCGCCTCCGCCGCCGCCTCGAAGAGGGCCCGCCCATAACTGCGGGCCACGGCACCCCGGCTCACAGGGCCTGCTCCGCCTGACGGAGAGCGTCCTGGATGATGGCCTCGTGATCCGCACGGCTCAAACCCTTGCGGATCACCTGCTCGGCGGCGGCCAGACTCAGGTCCACCAGTTCGCCCTTCAGGCTCTGGCGAGCGGTCTGGGCGTCCCTGGCGATGTCCACAGCGGCCTGCTCGCGCAGCTTCAAGGCTTCGGCACGGGCCTGGTCGGCCTGTTCCGCCTCGAAGGCGCGGGCGCGATCACGGCTCTCCGCCAGAATGGCCTGGGCCTCCTTGCGGGCATCCCCCAGCGCGGCTTCGTGGGCCACGCGGGCCTCCTCTGCCGACTGACGATCCTTCCTCGCCTGGTCGATGTCGTTCCGGATGCCCGTTTCACGCGCCTCGAGGGCGGCGAGGATGGGCTTCCAGGCGAACTTGCCCAGCACCACCAGCAGGATGATGAAGCTGATGATCGTGTAGAGAACCGACCCCGGATCCAGCGAGAAAATTTTGTCCAGACTCATGCGCTGGTCCCTTTATCAGGTGCGGCGGAAGCCGCGGATTTACTTCGCGAGGGCGGCCAGCAGGCACACCACGGTGCCGAAGAGGGCCACGCCTTCGATGAGGGCGGCGCTGATGATCATGGCCGTCTGGATCTTGGCCGTGGCCTCAGGCTGGCGGGCGATGCCCTCCATGGCGCTGCCGCCGATGCGGCCGATGCCCAGACCGGCGCCCAGGGCCACCAAACCCGCGCCGATGCCGGCGATGCCTGCGTGCAACATGGGGTCCATTTGAATCTCCTGTGGATGAGTTGGTTGTCGGTTGCGTGAATTCGCTTAGTGTTGGTGAATGAAGGAGCCCGAGAAGATGGCCGTCAGCATGGTGAAAATGTAGGCCTGCAGGAAAGCCACGAAGAGCTCCAGCAGGCCGATGGCCACCACCACGGGCAGGTTGGTCAGGGCCAAAAGGGGCACGGCGATGAGCCCCACGAAGGCGGCGATGACGGCGTGCCCGGCCATCATGTTGGCGAAGAGACGAACACAAAGGGCGAAGGGCTTGGTGAACATGCCCAGGAACTCGATGGGCAGCAGGATGGGCGCCACGAAGATGGGCACGCCATGAGGCATGAGGCCCTTGAAGTGGCCCAGCACGCCGTGGGCGCGCATGCCCGCCACCTGCATCATGCCGAAGGCGCACAGGGCCAAGCCGGCGGTGACGCTCAGGTTGCCTGTGGCGCTGCTGCCGAAGGGGATGAGCCCCAGCAGGTTCATGGTGAGGATGAAGAAGAAGACCGTGAGGAAGAAGGGCAGGTAGGGCTTGCCCTCCTTGCCCGTGTTGGGCAGCACCACTTCGTCCCGCAGGAACACGATCAGCGACTCCACCACATTGCCGATGCCCCTGGGGGCGGCCGTTCCTGCCGTGCGCCGAGCCGCCAGCATCACCACCAGCACAATGAAAAATGCCAGGGCCATGAAAATCATGTGCTTGCTCATCATCAGGTAGGCGTGGCCGTCATCGTCCTTCACCATCCAGTTGATGAGGGGAGTGTCGTTGCCCGTGGCCTGACGCACGCCGTCAAGGAAGGGCAGGGGAATGCGCAGGTGATCCAGGTGGAAACTCTTCAGCGGCAGTTCCAGATGGGGACTGTCCGTCAGGTGGTGCTGCATGCCCTCCTTCACCACCGCGCCCACATCGCCTTCGGCGTGGGCCTGGCCGTGCGCGCCATCCATAGCCGCGGCTTCGTGGGCGGGAGCGGTGCCGTGGGACGCCGCCGCATCGCCGTGGCCGTCGGCCGGAGCCTCCACCGTGCCGGTGATGGGTGTGGCGGCATGGGAGGCGCCCGCCTCCTCGGCCAGTGCGGAACCGGCGAGCAGAGCCGTCAGACACCACAGGGTGAGCAAGAAACGCGTCATCGAGGATTTTCCCTCTTCAGCTATTGTCCACACTCGTCTCGCGGGAGGCGTCTGCCGCAGATGCGCTTTCCATGCGTGCGCTGCGCCAGGCCAGCAGAACCCCCTGGGCCAGCAGCAGCACCACCACGGTCAGGCCCAGGCTGATGCCGAAGCGGTTGCCGCCATCGGTGCCCAAACGCTTGTGCGCCCACAGCACCAGCACCACCACCAGGCTGAGCTTTCCCAGGAAAACGGCGCTCACGCGCCCAAGCAGGGCCATGGGCCCCTTGGTCAGTGCCGGCCAGATGACGGCCAAACCCACCAGGGACATGGCCGTTCCCGCCGTGATGCCCGACAGGATGGGGTTCACGGCTTGCCTCCGCCGATCATCTCGCGCAATTTCAACCAGGCCCACCAGGCGCCGATGGCCATGCCCACCAGTGCGCCCGCCAGAGTCAACCAGGGCGCGCAGCCCCAGCGCTCATCCAGCTTCAACCCGCCCCACACGCACAGTGTGAGAAAGAGGGCGAAGCGCAGGCCCATGTCCCCCAGCTCGCCGGCCTTCCGCCACCCGCTTTCCTCGGGATCGGCGGCCACGGGGATCTAGTTTCCGGCCGGACGACGGCCGAAGAGACCCGTGCGCTCGGTTTCAACGGTCTCCGTCGCGGGTTCGCTGGATACGGGCGCAGGCGCCGCAGGAGCGGCAGGAACCGCAGGGGCACCCACCTTGCCGCCCATCTTGCACATGCCCTCGAACTGGGCACCGTCCTCGATGACCAGGCGTGTGGTGACCAGATCGCCCTCGAGGCGGCTCTTGCCCTTCAGCTCCACCTTGTCCTTTGCGGTGACGCTGCCCCGGATGTGGCCGGCGGTGATGACATGGTTGGCGGTGACATTGCCTTCAACCGAACCGGTCTCGCCCAGTTCGATGGTGGCGTCGGACCGCACATCGCCCAGCAGCTTGCCATCGATGTGCACGCTGTCCTTGGAGCTGATCTTGCCCTCGAAGACGGCATCCTTGCTGATGACGGTCTGGGTGTTGGCGCTGTTCATGCTGCGGTACTCCTCTTACCAGGATGCCAGCAGGCTCAAGGGATCCAGGGGAAGCCCGTCCTGCTGGACTGAAAAGTGCAAATGACTGCCGCGCCCCACGCCACCGCGCGCCACGCGGCCGATGGCCTGTCCCCGGGTCACGGACTCGCCCGCTTCCGGCAGGGCGGATGCCAGGTGGCCGTAGCCCGTCACCAGGCCCTGACCGTGATCCACCAGCACCACAAAGCCCAGACGGCGGGTGAGATCCCGGAAGACCACGCGTCCGGAGGCGGCGGCGTAGACCAGTTCCCCCGGTTCCGTGGCCACATCCAGACCCGTGTGATCCAGGCCTCGTGGCCAGGCTTCCCGCTGGAAGAAGCGGCTCAAGCGACCGGCCACGGGCGGTGACAATGGCAAGGGACTGGCTTCCCGTGGGCCCGCCTGAAATCCAGCGCCCGTGGGGCGGCTTTCCTGGCCCACCTCCGCACGGGGAGGCAGCCCCAAATGCTGGTTCAGCTTGCGAGCCAGGCTCCGCAGCGAGGCCATGTCGCGCTGAATGGCTCCCACCGCCAGCAGTTCCTGACGCAGCAATTGATTCTCACGCTGCAAGCTCCACTCGCGCATGCTGCGTACCAACAAAAAACCGTAGTGGGAGAGCACCGCCACGGTCACAAGTGCAAGGACCGGTCGCCAGTTTTTCATCCCACCGCCAGTGACTGACTAGTTTCACATTATCCCAAAATGGCCCTGCAGAGTCAATGAGATGCTTCCCTTTTGCCCCCTGAAAGGCCCCAAAATCAGCTTTCACTTCCCCATTGCATGGCGTCCACCGTGGGTGACGCGTGGTGGATGGAGCTTCCATCCTGCCATGCACACTGGACAGGCAAGGCGAAATCGGCGGTTTTCGGTTTGGCAAGGCTTGCTTGCGCTGCTCCCGTGAGTTAATCTTGGGCCAGCGTCATCGCCTCCTGTGCCCCCTAACAGGAGATGCACACATGTCCTCAGCCCAACACCCCTCGCCCGAGGCCGACATCCGCCCGGTGCGGATGGATCGCAGCCTGCCGCCGGCCATGGCCCTGCTCAAGTGCCTCGCGGAGTTTGGCACCCGTTCCGCCGAAGCCCGGCCTGACATGGCCCGCCACCTGCTGGGCTTGCGGGAACCCTTGCCCGACGAGGATCGCCCCTTGCTCAAAGAGTGGCTGGTCCAGTGGATGGATCGCCGCGCCCTGGAAACGCAGGAGATGCGCGTGGAGTTGGACGCCCTGGGTCGCCGCTGCGCCGAGGCAGATGCCCTGCACCGCACCGTGGAGCGCCAGTGCGGACTGCCCGGCCGGCAGCGCCGCCTGCTGGAGCAGGAATTGCTCCTGCGCAGCACCCTGCCGGAGGACTGGCACTTCCACCGCGCCAAGTGGCGTTACCTGGAACTGCAGGCGGATCAGGCCGGCAATCTGCTTTCCCCAACGGAAGCCTCGCGGCGGGCGCGCCAGGCGGGCATCTTCTTCCATCCTGATCAATTGAAGCCCAACCGCCTCCTGCGCTGGTTCAACCTGCGCCAGGCGGCGGAGCTGCTGGAGGGCCAGGTCTGGCTGGATCTGCTTGGGCACCTGTGCGCCGGGCGGCCAGTGGATCTTGCCCTGGCGCCGGAGCTCTGGCCGCACCTGCGCCCCTGGCTCCACCACCTGTTGGGCGGACAGGGACAGGGCCTGATGGAGCTTTCCATGAACAGCCTGCCGGAACAGCCCGGCAAAGCCCCCGGAAATCGCGGTCTCCTGGTCCTGCACAGCGCGGACGATGCGCCCGCCGGGCTGGAGGAATGGTGCAGGGGCGCGGCACAGGCGGGCTGGCAGGTGTTGGCCATCCAGGCGCCCCAGCGTCCGCCGCTCGCGTGGGCCAATTTCGTGGATGGCAGCTCCCTTGGCGCCCAGTGGGCCCAGCGCCACCGCTTGTCCACACCGGCCCTGCAGGGCAGGCCCCTTCCGCTGAGGGACTTCCTGCGCGGAGTGGAACGCCACTACATCCTGGATGTGCTGGGGGTGACGGGGGGCATCAAGACCAAGGCCTGCGAATGCCTGGGCATCAGCCGCCAGACGCTCTATGCCAAGCTGGGCACCGGGGAGGTGGACGCGTGAAAAGAGCCGGTTTATGGGTGGGGCTGGTGCTGGGTGCCGGGCTGGTCCAACTCCACAATCACATGGCGCAGGTGGCGGGGCGTGGCGCTGACAATGGAGACACGCAGGTGGGGCAGGTCCAGTCGCTCCCCCTCGGCGGGAATGCGGCCCAGGCTTTCGATGATCCAGCCGCCCAGGGTGTCGGCGGCCTCGCCTGGCAGAGTGAGGCCGGAGCGGGCGGCGAAGGCGTCCAGCCGCATGCGGGCCGGGGCGAATATGCGGCCGTCCGCCAGGGGGACCCAGTCCCGCCGCGCCTGGTCGTGCTCGTCCTCGATGGCACCCACCAGGTCCTCCAACAAATCCTCCAGGGTGAGCAGGCCGGCGGTGCCGCCGTATTCGTCCAGCACCACGGCCAGCCGCGCGGGGCTGCGGCCGAACACGGCGAGGAGGTCGCGGGCCTTCATGGACTCCGGCACATAGAGCGGTTCCCGGCGGATCTCCTGCAACGATGAAGGACGCTGAAAGAGATCCCGCGCGGTGATGTAGCCCGTGATGTGGTCCAGGTCTCCCCGGAACAGGGGCAGGCTGCTGCGTCCGCCTTCCAGGATGCGCGCGGCGGCTTCCGCCGGGCTTGCATCCAGGGGCAGGGCCAAGAGCTCCGTGCGTGGGGTCATCAGTTCCCCCAGGCGCCGCTGGTGCAGATCCAGGGCACGGCGGATCATGCGGCCCTCCGCGTGGCCCAGATCGCCGCTGCGGCTGAGGTCGTGGGTGAGCAGGCTCAGGTGGTCGCGCATGTGCAGCACCTCGCGCTCCTGGGAGCCGGGCAGGAGGCGCAGAAGCCCGATGATGGGCGTGGCCACCGGCCACAGGATGAATCGCATGGCGCCCAATGGAAGGGCCAGCGCGGGAAAGAGGCGCTGGCTGCGCCCGTGGGCGAAGGTCTTGGGCACGGTCTCGCCACCGATGGTGACCACCAGGGTGGCCAGCAGGGCCGTCCACCACTCCGGCCAGCCCAGTTCCAGGCCCAGCAGGGTGGCAAAGGTGGTGAAGGTGATGTTGACCAGGTTGTTGCCCACCAGAAGGGTCACCAGCAGGGTGTCCGGCCGCCGGTGCCAGCGCGCCGTGCTGAGGGCGCCCCGGCGTCGGGCCTTGAGCCACACCAGCACATGGGCACGCTCCAAACCGGTGAAAGCGATCTCGGAGGCCGAGCAGAAAAAGGAGAGCGCCAGTGACAGCACCAGGCCCGTCACCTGCACGGAGATCAGGTCCACAGCTCGCCCTTTCCCTGAAAGAGCTCGCGCAGGCCCAGTTCCAGCGCGGCGCGACGGCTGCGCGGCACGGCCAGTTCCAGCAGCAGGTCTTCCCCACGCTCCAGCCGGCACTCCCGCGCTTCGGCCTGGCTGGCCAGACGCCGCACCTGGGTCATGAGGGAAGGGGAGAAACGCAGGAAGAGCGGCAGGCGCTCCACCACGGTCTGGCGCGGACAGGCCTCCAATGCCAGTCGTGCTGTGGATCCATAAGCGCGGGCCAGGCCGCCGGTGCCCAGTTTCACGCCTCCGTACCAGCGCACCACCACCACCGCCACATCGGAAAGCCCGCTGGACTCGATGGCCCGCAAGATGGGCAGTCCCGCGCTGCCGGAGGGTTCACCATCATCGGAGGCGCCAAAGTGCCGGGTGAGGGCGGGGTGGCCCAAACGCCAGGCGCTGCAGTGGTGGGTGGCTTTGTGGTGCAGGTCGCGCAGGCCTTTCAGGAAGGCGGCGGCGTCGGCCTCGCTGTGGATGGGCCGGGCCAGCGCCAGGAAGCGGCTGCGCTCCACCCGCTCCTCGGCTTCCCCGGCAGTGGCCGGAGCCTCGTATTCGTCAGGTGAGGCACTGCTTTCCGCGGCGGCGCCCGCCCCGGTTTTAGGCCCCTTGGACACGGCTCCCCCCGTCGTGCCGCAAGAGGCCGGACTCCAGCGCCACCCGGGCCGCCTCCTGCTCCGCCTTCTTTTTGCTGGCGCCGGTGCCACGACCCAGGGCCTGCCCGTCCACCAACACCTCCACCACGAAGAACTTGTTGTGGTCGGGGCCAACTTCCTCCACCACCTCGTACACGGGGTTGTCCTGGCCCCGGCTCTGGCTCAGTTCCAGCAGCTGGCTCTTGTAGTTGCGGTTGTCCCGGCTGGCTTGCCCAAGGTCCAGGCCGTCCAGGATGTTGCGCTGCACAAAGGCCTCCGCCACCACCAGCCCGCCGTCCAGGTACAAGGCCCCCAGCAGGGCCTCGAAGGCGTCCTCCAGGATGGAAGGCCGCTGTCGGCCGCCGGTGCGGGCCTCGGATTCGCTCAAGTGCAGGTGTTCGCCCAGCCCGATGTTGTTGGCCAGCTGCACCAGGAATGGCCCGGAGACAATGATGCTCTTGAGCTTGGTGAGTTCGCCCTCCTTCTTGTCGGGAAAGCGCTCGTAGAGGTGACGGCTCACGCACAAATCCAGCACGGCATCGCCCAGAAACTCCAGGCGTTCGTTGGATGCGCTGCGCGGGCTGTCCGTCTGCCCCGTGTGGCTGCGGTGGGTCAGAGCCAATTCCAGCAGGTCCGGCCGGGTGAAGGTGTAGCCGATGCGCTCCTCCAGCGTTCCGCCCTGGCGGGAATCTGCAGGCGAGCGCTGGAGCCAGCCGAAGAGTTTCATTCGGTCCAGCGCGTGAGCAGCAGGCTGGCGTTGTGGCCGCCAAAGCCGAAGGTGTTGCTGATGGCGTGACGCAGCGGCCGGTGCACGGCACTGGTGACCACCGGCAGTTCCAGTGCGGGGTCGGGATTGTCCACATTGATGGTGGGCGGCACCACGCCGTGCTGCAGGGCCAGGGCCGCGGCCAGGCACTCAATGGCACCGGCGGCCCCCAGCAGATGGCCGGTCATGGACTTGGTGCTGTTGATGGCAATGTGGCGCCCGTGCTCGCCAAAGACCCGGGCGATGCCCTGGATCTCGGCCACATCTCCTGCGGGAGTGGAGGTGCCGTGGGTGTTGATGTGGTCGATATCCGTGGTGTGCAGACCCGCGTCGGCCAGTGCCAGGCGCATGGCGCGCTGGGCGCCCTCGCCCTCCGGGGCCGGAGCCGTCAGGTGGTGGGCGTCGGCGGTCATGCCCGCGCCGCTGATCTCGGCCAGGATGTGGGCGCCCCGGGCCTGGGCCGCCTCAAGGCTCTCCACCAGAAGGATCACCGCCCCTTCACCCATCACGAAGCCATCGCGGTCCTTGTCGAAAGGTCGGCTGGCGCGTTCCGGTTCATCGTTGCGCGTGCTCAGGGCCTGCAGGGCGTTGAATCCGCCAATGCCCAGCGGCGTGATGGCCGCCTCGGCACCGCCGGTGAGCACGCGGTCCGCCAGCCCGGCGCGAATGGCCATGGCCGCGCAGGCAATGGCGTGGGCCGAGGAAGCGCACGCGCTCACGGTGGCGTAGTTCAGGCCCTTCATGCCCCACTTCATGGCAATCTGCCCAGGAAGGATATCGCTGATCATCATGGGGATGAACATGGGGGGAATGCGTCCGGGGCCCTTCTCCATCAACTGGGTGTGGGCTTCTTCGATGCTCATCAGGCCACCGATGCCCGAGGCGGTGATGACGCCGAAGCGTTCCATGTCCACCGTTCCCAGGTCCAGGCCGGACTGCTCCAGAGCCAGCTGGGCCGCCACCATGCCGTATTGGCAGAAGGGATCCATGCGGCGCATCTCGGGCTTGCGCAACCACTGGCCGGCGTCGAAGCCCTTCAACTCACAGGCAATGGTGGTGGTGAAACCCGTGGTGTCGAAGCGGGCAATGGGCGCCGCCCCGCTCCTTCCGGCAACCAGGGCCGACCAGAAAGTGTCAATATCCGCTCCCAGGGGGCTGAGCACGCCCGCCCCCGTGATCACCACACGCGTCCTGTGCGCCTGCGCCATGCTGCAACTCCCGTCCTTGCCTGATGGGGTGTAGAAGAGGCGCTGCCCTTGCGGCCAGCGCCCCGTCGCGTCCTGCTCTGTCGGCCGGTGATGGCCTCAGCCGACCTGCTTGTCCAGGAACTGGCAGACCGCGCCCACCGTCGTCAGGGTCTGGGCGGTCTCGTCGGTGATCTCCAGATCGAACTCCTTCTCGAGCATGTCGATGAGTTCAAACTTGGCGATGCTGTCGGCTCCCAGGTCGTTGTCGAAGGAAGCGTCCATGGTGATCTTGGAGGCGTCGTCCAGATCCAGGACCTCGAGAATGATGCCCTTGACCTTGTCGAAATGCTGGGACATGGTGTCTCCCGTTTGGCTATGGTGTCGTTGCACTGGTCATGAACTTAATGCGTGGCGCGCTGGCCTTCAATGCGGCGGATGCAAACACTGCCGCTGCCCGGGACTCGCCCTCCGTCCCTCGTTCCCGATTCTCGTGTGCGAGAGGCGAGCGTGAAGGGAATGAAGGGAACCGGAATCCCTACATGTGCATGCCGCCATCCACCTGCAGCACCTGGCCCGTGATGTAGGCCGCGCCGGGGCCGGACAGGAAAAGCACCACGCCAGCCACATCCTCAGCCAGGCCGTGGCGACCCAGGGGGATCTGGCGGCTCAACTCCGCCTTGGCCGCCTCGGGCAGCTGGGCGGTCATCTCCGTCTCGATGTAGCCCGGCGCCACGGCGTTCACCAGCACATTGCGGCTGGCCAATTCCCGCGCCATGGTCTTGGTAAGGCCGATCACGCCGGCCTTGGCGGCGCTGTAATTGGCCTGGCCCGCGTTGCCCATCACGCCCACCACGCTGGCGATGTTCACGATGCGGCCCTCGCGCTGCTTCATCATGGGCTTCACCGCGTGGCGGATGGTGTTGAAGCAGCCTTTGAGATTGGTGGACATGACCAGGTCCCACTGCTCCTCGGCCATGCGCATCATCAGGCTGTCCCGGGTGATGCCCGCATTGTTCACCAGCACATCCAGGCGGCCATCGGTGGCGACGATCTCGTCAACCAATGCGCCCACTTCCGCGAAAGAGGTGACATTGCACACCCGGCCCGCCACGGCGAAGCCCTCGGCGGCCAGTTGGGCCTCCGTCTCGCGGATCTGCTCGTCGCGCAGGTCGTTGAACCACACTTTGTCGCCTTGCGCGGCAAAAGCGCGCACGATCTGCAGGCCGATGCCGCGGGATCCCCCGGTGACCAGCACAATGCGTTGGCTCATGCATTTTCTCCCAAAAGGGCGGCCACATCGTCCGCCGTGTCTGCGTTGCGGCACGCCACCTGCGGCGCGATGCGCTGCATGAGGCCACTGAGCACCTTGCCCGGGCCCAGTTCCAGCGTCTCGCCGCAGCCGTCGGCCACCAGATTCTCCATGGCCATCTGCCAGCGCACGGTTTCGCGCAACTGGCGGCCCAGCAGCTCACGGATCTGCTCCGGATCTTCCACGCGGGCGCCGGTGACATTGCAGTAGAGGGGCGCGTGGCCTGCCTGCAAGCCAACCTGGGACAGTTCGCGCAGCAGGCCCTCGCGGGCGGCCTCCATCAAGGGGGAGTGGAAGGCGCCGCTCACATCCAGGCGCTTCACCAGCCGCACGCCTGCTTCCTTCAAGCTGGCCGTGGCCGCATCCACCCCGGCCACGCTGCCGGAAATGGCAATCTGCCCGGGACAATTGAAGTTGGCGGCCTGCACCACCTCGCCCGCGGCCGTCACCTGGGCGCAGCAGCGCTCCACCAGCACGGGATCGGCGCCGATCACCGCCGCCATGGTTCCCGGCCAATCCAGCCCGGCCTGGTACATCAACTCGCCGCGACGGCGCACCAGTGCAAGGCCGTCCAGCGGATCCAGATAGCCGGCGGCGCACAAGGCGCTGTACTCGCCCAGGCTGTGCCCGGCCACCGCCGTGGCTCGCCAGCCCGCCTCGCGCAGCAGCAGGGCCAGAGCCACGCTGTGCAGGAAAATGGCAGGCTGGGTGTTGGAGGTCTTGACCAACTCTTCTTTGGGGCCTTCCACGCAAAGGGTGGCGAAGTCCACCCCCGTGCGCTCCCGGGCGCCGTCGAAGAGGCGCCGCACCAGGGCGTGCCGTTCCAGCAGGCTGGAGGCCATGCCCACAAACTGGGCTCCCTGACCCGGGAAGAGCCAGGCCGCCCTCACAGACGCACCGCCGCCGCCGCCCAGGTGAAACCGCCACCGAAGACCGTGAGCAGGGCCACCTGGCCCCTGCCGATGCGGCCCAGCTCGATGGCCTCGTCCAGGGCGATGGGAATGGAGGCCGCCGAGGTGTTCCCGTAGCGGTCCACATTCACCATGGTCTTCTCCAAGGGAAAGCCGAAGCGCTCACAGGTGGCCTCGATGATGCGGATGTTGGCCTGGTGGGGCACCAGGAGGTCCACATCGGCGGGCTGCAGGCCGGCCAGATCCATGGCCTGCTGGGTGGCGTCCGCCATGCATCGCACGGCGTGCACATAGACATGCCGGCCCTTCATGTGGATGAGGTGGTCCTTGTTGGCCAGGGATTCGGGGCTCAGGCGACGCAGGCTGCCACAACCGGGCGCCCACAACAAGTCCGCCAGATTGCCATCGGATTTGGTGTAGGTGGACAGGATGCCCGTGCCGTCATCGCTGGGGCCCAGCACCACGGCTCCGGCGGCATCACCGAAGAGCACGCAGGTGCCCCGGTCCTCCCAGTCCACCATGCTGGTGAGCACCTCCGCGCCGATGAGCAGGACATGGCGCTTCACGCCGGACTGGATGAGGGCGTTGGCCAGTTCCATGCCGTAGACGAATCCGCTGCAGGCCGCCGAGACATCCATGGCGGCGGCGTTGGAAGCGCCCAGCTTGGCCTGGGTGAACACGGCCGTGCTGGGGAACTTGCAGTCCCCCGTGACGGTGCCCACCAGGATCAGATCCAGCTCGGAGGCCTCAAGCCCGGCGGCCTCCAGGGCCTTGCGCCCGGCTTCGGCGCACAGGTCGCTGGTGCAGAGCCCGTCTTCCGGCCGCACGATGTAACGGTTGTGAATGCCCGTGCGCGAGACGATCCACTCGTCGGTGGTGTCCACGATACGGGTCATGTCCTCGTTCGTCAGCTGGGTGGGGCCCACGGCCCGCCCGGTGCCCAGCACTTTCGCGCGAAGGGCCATGCCCTCCTCCTTCATGCGGGGTGGTTGCGGATGAGGATCAGGCGGCGGTGATCTTGCGGCCCTTGTAGCTGCCGCAATTGGGGCACACCCGGTGGCTCAGCTTGGGCTGGCCGCACTGGGGGCAGGTGGACACACCCACGGGGCTCAGGGCGTGGTGGGAGCGGCGCTGGTCCCGACGGGCCTTGGAGGTCTTCTTTTTCGGCAGAGGCATGATGAAACTCCTGTCTTGTCAGTTCGTGTCGCGCCGCAGACGGGCCAAATCCCGCAAGGGCGAATCGGGCTGGAGGGGTGCGCAGGCGCATGGCCCCTCGTTCAAATCCTGCCCGCACTGGGGGCACAAGCCCTGGCAGTTGTCGCGGCAGGTGAAGTAATCCGGCAGCGCCAGACGCAGGGCGTCCCGCACCACCTGCTCAAGATCCACCCAGTCCTGCTCCGGATCCACCAGCAGGAGACGCTCCTCCTCTTCGGCCACCGGGGCATCGCCCCGCTCCAGCACCAGGCAGGCGTCCTCGGCCTGGGTCTGCAGTTCGACTTCCGCCAGGCAACGGTCGCACACCCGGCGGGTGAGCACGCTGGCGACAAAGCGGATGCGCCACCCTCCTGGCACGCCGCCCATGCGGGCCTCAACCTGCACAGAGGACACAAAGACCTCGTCCGGCAGGCCGAGGTCCTGCGGTTCAGCAGCCAGACGGGCCTCCTGAAGGCCGCGGCGCAGTTCGAGCAAAGAGATGCGCATAAGCCGCGAAATATAGCACCACTTCATGTTTCAAGGCAATGCGTTCCCCCCCTGTCGGCGCGAAGTGAAAACACAATTTTCCGCAAGCTAAAGATGGCGGTCAAAGCTGCCGATGATCAAGCGACACGGCACAAAGCATGACCATCCCTTTTCCGTCAGCCCATGCAGAGCTGAAAGCAAGTCACAGGGGGCGACCGTTGCCATGACGGCCATTCTACCCTACATTGGGGACGGCAATCGTCACACGCGCACAGTCCATTTCATTGTATATTCGTCCATGCAATCAACCAGGTCGGGGGGAAGCATGAAGCAAGGATCCGCCGCCATCCTGCATATCCTGGCACTCCTGTTGGTGATCCAGGTTGCCGGGGCAGCAGGAAATACGGGCTCCATTGGCCGTCCCATTCCAGACGATCCCCTGCGCACCACCTATGCGCTGGACAGTCTCTTCTTCTATGGTTCGGGAGGCACCGCCGACCAGAGCATCACCCCCAGCGAAACCATCAATGTGGTGGCGGTGTTGAACGCCGGGACCTGGAACGCCACGGCCCCCATCGATGAGTTCATCATCATCCCCAACACCAATGATCCGCCCAACGCCGCCGGTGGCGATCTGGACAACTATTACAGCTACCTCAATTCCCAGGCCTCCGGCATCACGATCACCACGAATGGAAGCGGCAAGAGCCGCCTGCAGTTCTCCGTGACGGCCCCCAGCGCGTGGGAAGTGGGAGATCTCACTTTCACTATCTATCTGGACGGCAAGTGCACGAGCATCCACCAGGCCAATCCCAGCGAGAGCTATGACGCCATCGCCGGGGTGACCGTGATGCACGCTGCCACGGAAACTCTCACCAGCGCGGGTTTCACCATTGGCAACATGGAGCAGGACACCAGCTCCCCCACCATGGTGGTGGCGGGCTGTTACGCCACCAGTTTGAACACGGTGCGCGTGCAGCTCAACGAAGCGGTGAGTGAATCGGGCGGGGATGTTGGCGCGGCTTTCAGCGTCAGCGGCGACGGCATTGCCACCACCATCGCGGGCACGGCCTTCAGCAGCAGTTCCACCACGGTGTGGACCCTGACCCTGGCCAGCAACCTGCCGGACCGGGATTGGCAGGGCACCATCACCTACGATCAAGACGCCCTGGCCGCCCAATTGCGCGACACGGCGACCAACGAAGTGGCGGACGGGCACAATGTGACGGCCACCACGGAGCGCATCGCCCCCGCCAGCCCCGTCATGTCGGTGCCCTCTTCCACCACCGACCTCAGCGGCGGCACCCTGGCCTGGACCGGCACGGCCAACGCCTCGTCCACCGACCCCTCCATGGCCAGCGTGGCCCTGCAGGGCAGCGTGAATGGAACATCCTGGACCACCCTGTCCACGGACAGCAATGTGACCGACGGAGATTACGGCGCCACCTGGATCATCGGCACCCAGTACAACTACTTCCGTCTCCTGGCCAGCGACGACCTGGGAAACACGGCCGCTTCCTCTTCTTCCGTTGACCTGCAACTGGTGCAGCGCCTCAGCCTGACGGGCACCGTCAACCAGGGTGTGAACACCTTTGAGGACCTGATGACCGTGGCCATGCAGGACGCTTACGGCAACGCGGAGAGCGGCACGCGCACCATCAGCATCACCAAGGTCTCCGGACCGGGCACCGCCACCTTCTCCACGGAAAGCGACGGCACGCCGGTGATCAGCACCCTGGACATCGAGAGCGCCTCTTCCGGCACCTTCTACATGGCGGCCAACACCCCTGGCACTTACCAGGTGCGCGTGGCCACGGCCGGCTTGGTGGCCGACACCCTCAGTTGCACGGTGGTGACGGGTGCCCCCGCGCAGGTGCTGGTGGCCATGCCTGGCCAGAGCTTCGTGGACGGCACGGGCATCACCGGCACGCCCACCGCCACCGATGCGGGCACGGCTTTTACCATCACCCTTTACATCACCGATGCCGCCAACTTCCTCTGTGATTACGACACGGACAATGTGAGCACGGTCTTCGCCAAAACAGCAGCGGCCAGCCCCAGCGGCAACAATCCCCAGATCAAGGTGGGCACCGCCGCCTACACCACCAACTGGGCCACGGCCAAGCTGGTGAGTTTCGAGAACGGCGTGAACAGCACCGCCTTGCTGGTGAAGTTCTACAACGCCTCCACCACGGGAGCCATCAGCGCCACCAGCACGGGCATTGCCGGACACCCCAATTCCAGCGACATCACCATCAACGCCCTGGATCCGGACCAGATGAATTTCAGCCTGAGTTCGGCCGGCCAGGAAAGCAACCTCTTGTGGACGGGAACCAACACCGTTTCCGTGAAGGATGTGTACCAGAACCTCATCACCTGGTTCGACGCCTCCCAGCAGCCCCTCACCATGGATGTGACGCCCCAGAACGCCGGCGTGGTGACCAGCTTCACCATCAGTGGGCGCGGCGACGCCATTCTGGACGAAGCGACGGACTTTGTCAACGGCACCTGCAACCTGACGGCCCTGGGCATCACCCTGGTGGCCACGGCCGACGCCTACGACATCGGTGGCGATCTGGGCGCCAACCAGGGCACGCGGGTGAAGAACATCGTGGTGAACGCCCCCACGCTCTCCAGCGCCTCCCCCGCCTGGCGCAGCCACATCAATGCCGAGGCGGGCAGCCCCGGTTACATGTTGCAGGCCAATGTGGACGAGAACGGGGAGAGCCTGACCGTCTATTGGGCCTTCGACAATGACAGCACCAAAGTGTCCGGCTACGCGGTGCAGAACAGCGCCAGCGTCACCACCAGCGGCGGTGTGATCCAGAAGTACCTGGACGGCGCCACCATCAACACCCAGGGCCAGGGCTACGATTACATGTTCTGGTGGGTGGGCGGCACGGACGCCCAGGGCAATGCCCCGGACGGCAAGCCCGTGGCCGCCAACCGCATGGTCTATGTGGTGAACCCCACCCTGACGGTGCAGGGCGTGGATGTGGGCGCGGGCATGAACCCCAACACCACCGACAATGAAATCACGCGCCTCTTGTTGACGGCGGAGCAGGCCGGGGCGGAAATCACCGTCACGCGTCTGTCCTTCGCCAAGACATCCTCCTCCAACGCCACCACCACCCATGTATCGAGCTTCAAGCTGTGGCGGGATGTGAACACCAACGGCGTGTGGGACAACGGGGTGGACACCCAACTTGGCAGCACGGCGTCGGGCACGGTGAACCCCTCCTTCACCGGCCTCAGTCTGGTGGTCACGGCGGGCTCCACCACCCATGTGCTGCTGACGGTGGACATCAGCGCCAGTGCCACGATGCAGCAGACCCTGGGCATGGAGATGGTCAGCGAATCCTCCGTGGCGCTTGGGAACGCGGCGGACGATGTGGCGGGTTTCGGCGGCACTTGGCCCCAGCCCGCCGCCGCGGGTGACTACACCCTCCCGGTGGAGTTCAGCCTCTTCCAGGCCCAGGCGGACTACGGCCACAACAAGGTGCTGTGGCGCACGGAGTCGGAAGTGAACAGCCTGGGCTTCCGCCTGTGGCGTGCCGAGGCGGCGGCGGAAGGGGTCTTTCCCGCACTTTCCGCCTTCACCGTGGTGACGGACTGGGTGCAGGACGAGGCTCTGCTTGGCCAGGAAAACACCAGCCAGGCCACCAGTTACCGCGCCACGGACCGGGATGTGTAGCCCGGAGCCATCTACTGCTACCGGCTTGAAGCGGTGGATCTGGACGGCAGCAGCGAATTCCATCCCGAGACCCTCTACCTCACAAGCCTGAGCATGCCCACCCGTTACGCCCTGGATGGCAACACGCCCAATCCTTTCAACCCGGTGACCACTCTGCGCTTCACCTTGCCGCGCACCGTGCCGGTGGATCTGCGCATTTTCAACATCCAGGGCCAGCAGGTGAAGCACCTGCTCAAGGGCCAGGAGTTGACCTGGGGCCCGCAGGTGCTGGTGTGGGACGGCACCAATGATCAGGGGCGCCAGGTGGCCAGCGGCACCTATATCTACCAGCTGAGCACGCCGGACTTCCGGCAGGCCCGCACCATGCAACTGCTGAGGTAGGGCAAGCAGCTCGGCAGAAGAGCCTCGTCTCATCCTTCGCCCTCGTTTCCTCGTCTCCTTCTTGAGACATGGAAGCGAGGGCGAATCGTGTGAGGGAGGTCGAGACTCGCGTGGCAGGGTGACGGCCGACAGGCTGGAACCACCTGCCATGGGCAGCACCTGAGGAACAATGCGCGCTGCCGGCCCAAGGCTTGTGCCTTGGGCTGGGCGAAGCCTGGGGCTTCGCAGGGTGCTGCGTGAATCAAAGTGTCGATGCCTTGAAGAGCGCTCTTTGGCGCCACCTTTCTGGCGCGAAAAAAGGTGGCAACCCGCTCAAGGCGTCAGCCTTGAGCCCTCGGCGCGGTACCAGCGCCTGGACAGCTCAAGCCCTTTCTTTGCCCCGCTTTCTTTTGGCGAAAAGAAAGCGGGAAAAGCGCGCGACGGCGCGGTCCCCCGGCACCCAGGCGCCTTTCCCTGCCCGGGTGGGCACCAAGGGTCAATGTCTCGCGTGGGAGAGCTGCGCGCAGCGTGAGGATTACAAGGAAATCTGCTGCGACGCCGTCTTCAGCTGAGCCACAAAGTCAGTGTAGCTGCGCGTGTCCAGCAGGCGACGGGCCATGAGCTCGTCGCGAAAAATGTGGGCCAGTTCCGCCAGCACGGCCAACTGCACGCCGGGATCCTCTCCAGGCGTAAGCAGCAGCACAATGACATGGGCGGGCCGGCCATCGGGGGCGTCAAAATCCACGCCGGCACTGGACAGCCCCACCACCACCAGCGGGCGCGTCAGACCTTTCACCCGCGCGTGGGGCACCGCCAGGCCATTGCCCAGGCCCGTGGGCAGGCTCTCCTCACGCTCCCACACGGCCGTCATGACCGTGGGACAGTCCTGACCCGACACTTCGCAGGCCGCCCGGCAGAGGTCCATCACCACCGACCTGCGATCGGGATCCTGAAGATTGCGCAGCACCAGGCGGCTCTGCAGCAGGTCCACCAGCCGACGCTTGCTGGCGTGGCGGATGATGATGCGCATCACCGGGCCGCCCATGATGCTGGTGACGATGGCCATCACCACCAGGGCCACGAAGAGGCGCTGGTTGATGAGCCCGGCTTGCAAGGCCAGGAGCCCCAGGATGATTTCCATTGCCCCACGAGCGTTCATGGCGAAACCCACCGCCCACGAGTCGCGCACGGGCATGCGCCCCCACCGCGCGCCCAGGTAGCCTCCCAAGAGCTTGCACACGGTGGCGATGACCAGCACCACCGCCGTGAGCCCGGGGTCGAAGTGGGTGAGGAAATTCACCTGCAGGCCAATGGAGGCAAAGAAAACTGGGGCGAAAATGAAGGAGACGAATTGGTCGATGATGACGCGCGTGCGCTCGCGCAGGTGGCTGGAATCGCCAATGGCCACCCCGATGAGGAAACTGCCGAAGATGGCGTGGATGCCGATCCACTCCGTGAAGGCCGCCCCCATCAGGGCCAGGATGAGGGCGAAGGACAATTCCCCGCCCGGCCAGCGCGTGTAGGCCTGCACAAAGGGCATGGCGCGGTGGATGAGCCAGCGCCCGGCGGTGAGCACGAAGAGGGCGAAGCCGATGGTGAGCAGGATCATGTTGGGAATGGAGCCCGACGCGCTGCCTCCCATGAGGCCCAGGATCATGGCGAAGATGATCCAGCCGATGAGGTCGTTCACGATGGCCGCCCCCACCACCACCATGCCCAGATCGCTGCGGTAAAGTCCCAGATCCATCAGCGTCTTGGCAATGACCGGCAGGGCGCTGATGGAAAGGGCTGTGGCGAAGAAGAGGGCGAAGAGGAAAGGATCGGCGGCGCCGTCGCGGCCCAGCAGATCCGGCTGCCACCACGCGGCGGCAAAACCCATGACGAAGGGCACCAGAATGCCCATGAGGCTGACCTTGGGTGCCACATGTCCCTGGCGCCACAACATGGACAGGTCCACCTCCATGCCCGCCACAAGCAGAAAGAGCACCACGGCCAGCGTGGTGATGGCGTTCAGGGCCAGGGCGTTGGGCCCGTGCATGGGAAAGAGGAAGCTGTTGGCCACGGGCCACAAGTAACCCAGCACCGTGGGGCCCAGGAGCAGTCCCGCCAACAGTTCCCCCAACACGGCGGGTTGGTGCAGGCGCTGGGCAACTTCGCCCAGCATGCGCGCCACTCCGAGCAGGATGCCGAAAGAGAGCAGCATCACCAGCACCTGCTGCGGGCTCAGGCTGTCCATGTCACCTCTGGCCTTGGGTCGTGGATGGTCGTCGCGCCACCATTGTAGCGAATGCGGAGCGGGTGGCGGACTGCGCGGGCGCTCTGGACGGGCGCGGGCGTGACTCCTGATCAAAGAAAAGCCCCCTGCAGCCGAGACTGCAGGGGGCCCAAGGTTCTGCCTTGCGGCGGGCGCTTAGCGCACCAGCAGCATGCGGTCCGTCAACTGGCGGCCTTCGCTCTGCAGGGTGTAGAGATAGAGGCCACTGGGCAGGCCGGCGGCGTCAAAACGCACCTGGTGGGCGCCTTCGGCCACCATGCCGTCCACCAGCACGGCCACTTCCTGGCCCAGCACATTGTGCACGCTCAGGCGCACGGGGGCGCTGTGGTCCATGCTGAAGCGGATCTCAGCGGTGGGGTTGAAGGGATTCGGCCAGGCCTTGCCCAGGCTGAAGCTGGACACCACCTCGTCGGCATCCACGGCCGGGCAGGCGGCGATCTCTTCCACCACGCGGGGCAGCAGCTCCAGAGTGGTCTGGTACTTGTAGCGCACGCCCGTCACCACATAGCAAGCGCCCTCTTCCGGCACGAAGGTGGGGAAGTAGACCTTGATCTGATCGGTGGTGTCGAAAACGATGAAGTTCAAGGCGTCCGTGCACTCCGTCTGGCCCGTGGTCACCAGAACGCTTTCGTAGGACTCGCCGTTGATGTCGGCGATGGTGGCCACCTCGGGGTTGATCACCTGGGCCGCCGGGCTCTCCAGCACGGTGATGAGCAGCGTGCCGGTCAACTCCGTGAAGGTCTGATACTCAAGCACCGAGCCCGTGACGCGCACGCGGTCGCCCTGCAGCACGCCGGGGTGCTGGCCGAAGACCTGGATGCCGTTCCAGGCGCCGTCGGCGTCCTGGATGAACATGCTGGTGCTGGACTGGATGTAGGTGACCACGCCTTCGGTGGTGACCGTCACGCCAGCGTAGGGGGAAGCGTCGGCCGTGACGCCCTCGCCCTGGATCTGGGCGATGGTGAGGGCGCACTCCACGGCGGCGCTGAACTCGCCCGTCAGGGAGGTGTCGCCAGCATCGTCCATGGCCTCAACCTTGTAATACAAGTTGGTGCAGGCGGCCGGGGCGGTGATGGCCGAGGTGTTGGTGAAGTGGCCCGCGGTGCCGCTGGGCAGCAGGGTGACGCTGTTGCCAAGGCTGCCGGGCGTGGTGCCGTAGTGGAGCACGGCGGTGGTGACGATGCCGTCGCCGTCGCTGATGGCCACATCAAAGGTCACGGCCGCGCCCGGGGTGAGGGGGCTGGGCGTGTAGCTGATGGCACCCACCACAGGGGGCACATTGCCACCGGAGCAGTTGGCCGTGTGGCTGCCGCCGTAGGAATAGGTGTCCACCGGGTAAACCGTCCACTGGGGCGCACCACCGGCGATCCAGCTGGCGTTGTTGGCGTAGACGCTGCCTTCGCAGATGTTGGCGTTGC
>Ga0172373_10002606_pt1 | contig 27326 bp, 42 predicted proteins | sample Lak10m_2_FD_114546 | JGI IMG/M metagenome (GOLD analysis project Ga0172373, IMG submission 114546) | Freshwater microbial communities from Kabuno Bay, South-Kivu, Congo - kab_092012_10m | ecosystem: Environmental > Aquatic > Freshwater > Lake | place: Democratic Republic of the Congo...
GATACATTTAATCCAAATATTAAAGGATCACAATATTACACAATAAATGGATTTTATTACACGATTAAACAAGATCTAATTGGAGGGTATTATTTATCAGTATTTTTTCCTATAGAAAAAGATAGAAAAATATATCAATAATATTTTAAACACCAATAAAAAAAGCCAGGTTAATCTGGCTTTTTTTTTATTTTAATCTTTATTATATTTCTCCTTCTTCTCCTTTAATCAAAGACGTTCTGACAGTAGCTCCAGGTTCTGCAGGTGTTCCAGGGCCATCTTTTTTAGGAGACCAAATTTCTACCATCATATCTTTTGCCCATTTATCATCTAGTTTATCATGAGCTGAAATAAGTCCTTTAACTCTGTCATCTATTTGTTTCATAACATTGCTAAATAGATCTGAAGATACTCCAGCTTTTTTACAACTATCATCAATGAATTTTTTTAGCTTTTCAGCAGTTACTTCCATAAAAGGAGCATAAATCTCTTTAGATATCTCTTTATAAATTTTTACTGCCTCGTCTATATCTTTACTATTTTTTGATTCTGTAAAATTAAGTTTTTTGCCTGCGTATTTTTCAGCAACTTTAGAATCTAAACTTTTTGATGGTGTCATTTTTCTAAGTTCATCCATAGTAGAACGCCCCCCTACTTCTCCCACTAAAGGTATAGCATTTCTTTGCATTAGTGTTTTTAACAAATCCGGATTTGTTGATAAGTTTCTTCCAGCTTTTACGTAATGTATTTCATTATCTTTGTGTGGTACAATTATCTTCTTACCGATCATTAGCATTAGAATATCAATGGATGGTGTAGCACTTTGTAATCCAGTTTTCGCATCAGCAATAAAAGAATTTGTATTTTTTAAATTCAGACACAAATAAATCTCTGTCTTACGATCTATCATACCTTTTGCGAGAGCTTTCAGCATTCTACCTAGGGCAAAAATACCATTCCCTGATGCTTCTGCACCTTTTCTACTAATCTCTTCATATGTTACAATTAAACTAGCTGTATCAGGATAATCCCCGTTCAGCATTCTATCCCCAACTTTAATGTAATCAGTTTTCTTCTCAGTCTTAGGTTTTAATTCTAATACACCCTTATTTAAATATAGAGCATTTTTTTCGCTAATTTCTCCCTTTATATTAAGAAGTGTAGATTCTTTTCCTTCACTTTTTAATTTATCAAAAGCTTTTTTTAAAGCCTCGACAGCAGTTTTATTAGTTGTGTCAGATTTAGAAGCTCCTATAATACCAGCTTTTGCATCTATTCCGCTAAGATTGTCCTGTTCGTCCATAGAAACCCATTCGTACTTTTCGTTAACGAATACAGTAAAATCTGTTATTAAATTTTTCATTCTTATAATTTTTATTTATTATATATCCATTTTAGATATTTATACTCATAATATTTCAAAAGCATAATTTTATTTTTTTAATTAATTAGTTATTTCTATATTTGTTTAAAATAGATCTTAATGGGAAAAATAGTATTTTTTACTGGTGCGGGGATTTCCAAAGAAAGTGGTATAGAAACATTTAGGGATGGGGGTAATAGTCTTTGGAATAATTATAGTATAGAGGATGTTGCAACTCCTTTAGGTTGGAAGAAGAATAGAGAGGTAGTTCTTGATTTTTATAATGCTAGAAGAGCCGAAATTGCCTTAGCTAAGCCTAACATTGCACACGAGGTAATAGCTTCACTAGAGCAAAATTATGAAGTGATAGTGGTAACGCAAAATGTTGATGATCTACACGAAAGGGCAGGATCAACTAATGTCATACACCTTCATGGTGAATTAACCAAAGCTAGAGGGTGCATGTATCTTCACAAGGGTAGTCCACTAGATACAATTATTGATATTGGTTACAATGACATAAAGATTGGGGATAAATGCGAATTTACAGGATCTCAATTAAGACCACATATTGTTTGGTTTGGAGAGGATTTAGATCCACATGATCTTTATTATGCTACAAAAGCTGTTTCAGAATGTGATATTTGTATAATTATAGGAACTTCTATGCAAGTCTTTCCTGCTAGTGAGATACCTTTCTTAACCCCTGATGATTGCAAAATTTTCTGTGTTGATCCTAATGATTTAGGCTTTCATATACCAGAATTTAGAAAACCTTTTTTCCACCATATAAAAGAACCAGCAACTATCGGAATTCAAAAAGCGGTCGAAGCTATAAAAGGTATATAAAAATAAAACATGAAGATTATTGCAGCAGTGGATCACAATTATGGAATTGGTAAAAACGGAGATCTTCCTTGGCATTCACCTGAGGATCTAAAGAATTTTAAAGAACTAACGAATGGTGGTATAGTGATAATGGGAAGAGGTTGTTATGATTCTTTACCTGATAAATTTAAACCACTTCCTAATAGGCTTAATATTATTATGACAAGAAGCAATTCATCATTTGATGGATGTATGACCTTTAGATATGTTTTCGATATACTAGATGATGACTATCTAATGTCAAAGGATAATGTTTGGATTATAGGGGGAGCACAGATATATGAGGCTTTCTTACCATTAGTTGATTGTATGATTCTCACACATATGGAAGGTTCTTTTGGTTGTGATACTTTCTTTCCACAATTTAATGAAGATGATTGGGCCAAAGAAAAAATTAAAGATATAAAAGGGGGTCAAATTGTGAAATATACTAGAATATTTAACGTATAATCTATAAAAATTATGCTAGATCAATTTTTAAATTATCATTATTCATCGGCTCTAAAAAATCTTGGATTTACTGGTAACTGTTTTGGGTATTACTTGGAAGGAATATTAATACCTAGAAAAACTAAAGAATCTGATTTATTGAGCGGAGAAAAATTAGACGCTCCTCTTTTTTGCCAGGCTATAGAATGGTTTAAAACTAAATTCGGTATTCACTCATATATTTCTACTGAATGGGACAAAGAATTACAATTGTACAAATACAATTATGTTTATTACCTAGACAAAAAAGGGTGGTATAGTGATTATTTCAATTCTGAAAAAGATGCAGCATATGCCTTAATCGATTCTTTAATAAGAAATTCTTCTGAGACGAAAAAAGAATATCAGAGAAGATCTTTTAATGACGATTTAGCTAAGGGTCTTCTGGATTAACACCCAAAGAATCTAATAGATCTTTATCCCAATTTTTATAAAAACCTATTTTTTTAAGATGAGCTCTAGCTTCTAGTAGTTCATCTTTTTTTTGTATGATCATAGCAGGGAATTCCCAAACCGTTTTATTTCCTCTTAGAGTTAAAATTTCTTCAGGGTGTGTGTCAAGGAAAAGATAATCACTATATTTTTTATTAAACATATCACACATAGACGAGAGATCCGTATAAGATATTCCTAAGAGTAGAACAACACAGACTGATATTTTATCGTCCAGGGGGATTAAAGAATCTATGTCTTTTTCTTCTGTTATTATGACTTTATTATCAATCCATGCTTTAAGAGCATAGGGACAAGCAGGACCTAAATCTTTGGATGATAACTTTATTATCCATTCATATAAAGATTTTTCTATGTTATGATCCATATCATATATATTAGTAAATTATTATTATATTTAAGGAAAAAATATGGAAATAACTGACAAGAAAAAATACGAGGGAAGGGTATACGAAGCTAAAGATAATTTTTTAATCGAAACCGCAATTGCAGAAAATACAGTATCTATTGAACACATAGGTGATTTTATAAATTCTATCTTAGGAGAATTTAATAATAGGAGTGTAGAAATTGAAGTAACAATAAAAATTAAGGATAAAGATGAAACTATTGGTTAAAGAAGTTAAAGAAATAGAGATTAAAAAGGTAGAAATTAAATTGTATATTCCTTACGAGGAATTACCACAAGATCTTCCTTTCCGTAAAGATGAAATTTGGAATCCTGTTATTGATGTAAATGAAGGAAGAATTGTTAATTGGCCAGAAAACTATCCAATATCAATTTTCTTAAAAGTACGTGATTCTGGGTGTTATTATCTAATTGACGAGAATGAAAATGTTGTTTCTTCAATAGAGGATGATTATGTTCCTAATGAATTATTACCTGGAAAATATGGTGACTATTTAGAATTAAATATCGGTCCAGACGGAAAGATACTTAATTGGAAAAAAGATGCATGTTTAGGAGATTTTCAAGATTCTTCTTTAGACGATTTCTAATAAAAAAGACCTTGAATTACCAAGGTCTTTTACTTTTAAGTCCTAAGACTTTAGCGTATCTTGAAACGTTACAACTCCAATATTTTGCTTTCCATTTAGGACCAGGATTATCGCATCCCATTCTTTTTCTAAATGATCTAGCTTTTTTAGGGTCGTTATTATTTACTTTCATACCAGGTTGGCCAAAATTAACCTTAACCACATTACCACTTTGATTTTTAGTGTAAACTGAGAATTTTCTAGGACCTGACGGAGTTCTTCTAGGTCTATTTAGATCTACCTTTCTTCCCCTTACTATTGCTTCGTCAATTTCATCACCTTCTATAAAAGGGAAATCTAAAAGGACTTCCTCGTTTTCGTAGATTCCTTTCTTTCCTAGATCAGTCTCTATTATCCATAATTCATCTTCACTAAGATTAATAGTCCCTGCTAGGTATAAATCTCTTGATTCATTAATTAAACTTATCCATGATTCAGATCCTGGTCTAAAAACACTTTCTGATAAGCTTATACTCTTACTAACGTGGTAGTTTAAGTTCTCTGAGAATTGCTGAAAATCTTTTATTTTATTCATACCTTATATATCATCGAATCCTTCTCCGGAATCTACAATATGTTTATTTATGAATTTTTTTATTGGATTGTTTTTTTCTAAAACCCTATTCAGAAAGAATGAAAGAAATAAGACCCCGAAAAATACTGAGCAAACAATAAGGTATATTATAGATGCCTCTATCATGATATTATTAATAGTATTAAGAAAAGTACTGAGAATCTAATAAACACGTAAATGAAATCTAAAAGAGCTATCGGAGGGATATAATATAACATTCTTTTTACTCCTTTATACTCAAAGAATTTAGAGTTTATCCATGTGTTTAAAATCGCTATTATTACAGAAATTGATAGGTATAAAATCATGTCTTATATATCATTTTTACTAAGCCACTCTTTAAGCAGCTCTATTAATGATTCTTCAGATTCTTTATTCTTGTCCGAGTCATTAACGTACTTAGAAAAATTAACCATCTCATCGATTGTAAAAGTTGGGATTTTAGATTTGATAATACCTAAAGCTTCTGTCTCATTTATTTCCTTGTCACTCTCAATTATTGATTCCTGTAACTGGTTAAATTTTTCGTTTCTCTCTCTAACTTTATCTAAAAGGAATTGATGGTAATTCATAATCTTTTTATTTATTCTACGGAATGGTGGTAAATAAGTTTCGATAAATATAGTATGAACGGATACGTATATTTAATTTGTGAAGTTGATTCCTATGGCGGAGAAAAATACAAAATAGGGGAAACGAAGAATGATCCAGAGAAAAGACTTAAGGGATTAAAAACAGGTAATTCTAATGAGGTTTTTGTTCTGAAGAAATATGAAAGCGAGAATTATAAAAGAATAGAAAGGTGGCTTCATAAGAAATACTCATCACAGAAAACCTTGTCAAAGAATGAATTCTTTTATCTCAGTCCAGATCAGGTTATATCTTTTATCAATGACTGTAAAGAAATAGATAAAACAATCTCCGTGCTAAAAAAACATAATCCTTTTTACAAATAATTTTTTTATTTAGAATTTTCTATTATATTTGATAAAACTTAAAATATTAAGGTTATGAAAATTCTAGGCTTTTGTTTAATATCAATTATTTTTTTATCATCTTTTGATAATGTCTACACTAAGAATGATTCTGAAATTGAGGATGAGGTTATAAAAATAATAAACATCGAGAGAGTAAAAATCGGGCTTCCTTCACTAACAAGAAATAAAGGAATGGATCTAGCTTGTAAACATCATGCTATTTACCTTGATAAATTAAGAGATATGCTAGGTAAATCTGATTTTGTTTCCAATAGTAAGGAAGAAATAAACGGAACACCTAAAAGTCACTTTGAGATGTTTGATGTACCCAATTTTGATGAATTAATAGATCCAACAAGAAGAGTATCTAAATACACAAATTCTGCTGATTCTCTATCTTGTGAATGTGCATCTTTTTTTGAATCTGGTAGCACTAAAACAGAGATTGATATCATTAACGGATTTAAAAAATCACCTAGACATTGGAATGTTTTGATGATGAAGGATCTGTTAAAATACTGGGGATCTCCGAAAGATAATATCAATGAGATTGGAATATGTGTTAATAGAATAAAGCACGGAGATGAATATAGAACCATCTGTGTGATAAACACTAAATAATTACTTCTTTTTTCTCTTAGCTGCTTTAGCCTGTTGATAAAGTTTTTTGTCTCCAACTTCAGTAGTTCTTCCTCCTGTTACAAAAGAGTTAACCCTAGCCATTGCCCATTGCTGAGGAGAAGTTCCTGGTACATGACCAAGCTTCCAGCTGCTATAGCCGCGATTATAAACTTTTCTTAATATACCCAAGGGGAATCCTGTTTTTTTTGCTTTATTTTTGAGAGCTGTTTCAGTTGAGGATTTTTTACCCTCGTTTAAATTCTCTTGTAATTCTATAAAAACCTCGTAAGCCGAATTTTCGAGTATTATAAAATTTTCGAATGTTAATATATTGGTCATGATTACGGAACTTTTTTTGTAATATATGTATAATATACTATATATCTTTTTTAATGAAACATAGACATCATATTATTCCTAAACATGAAGGAGGCTCTGACGATCCATCAAATATAGTATATCTTTCTGTAAAGGAACATGCGGAAGCACATAGAGATCTGTACGAAAAAAATGGTAAGATTGAGGATTATTTAGCATGGAAGGGCCTTTCTGGAATAATAGGAAAGGAAGAAATAATAGAGAAATTATTGAAGGAGAATGGGAAAAAATTAGGAATTAGAATGATGACAGAAAAAAAAGGAATATTTAGGGACGGGATACACGAAGAAGAGAATTATAAGGATGGAATTTCAAGAGGAGGAAAAATTACAGGAAGTATGCACTCTGAATCCGGTCATTGTAAAAAAATAGCTCCTTTAGGAGGTGGTAAAAATCTAGGAAAAAATTATTGGTATAATGAATCAACGGGAGAAGAAACTGTTGCTTTTGAAAGTCCAGGAGAAGGATGGGTAATAGGGATAAATATGAATAGAGTGAATATTGAGCATTTAAGAAAAAATTCTGACAATGTTAAGGGATCATTTTGGATAAAAAACGAGAAAAGTGGAGAAACAAGAATGCCTAAAAGTGAATCTGAGATACCTTTTGGGTTTATTAGAGGAAGATGTTGCAAGATCGAGAGTAAAATTGATCTTTATAATACACCTATTACATATAAAATGGAAGGAATTCCACAAGTTCAAAACATTTATCGTTTTATTATTTTTAATCCTTCTAATATGAGATGGGAATTATTACCAAAGAAAAATTCTAAGAGAATTGTTAAGATCTCGCATAATGATTATTATGGACTGGTATGGATAAGAGATATAATTATAGAAAAGTATTCTATTAAATCAGAAAAATCTATATTTAACTTCACCACCGAATTAGAATTGGAACAATGCTTATTAAAATTAAAAAGCTGGAGAGAATACAATAAAATAGAAAAAATTCTAAACGAAAAAAAATTAAAGAAATGGAGGAGAGATCAATACAATAAAAAATTGGAATCTTTATATGAGGATTACTCTTTTTTAGAATTAATCCGAGAGAAAATCATCCCAGCCCTTTAGGTTCTTTAAATTTTCTAAACCCTCTCCGAACATCTCTTTGAATTTCTTTGTGTATTTACTAGGTTTAGTTTCTACCTTCTTCCCTTTTCCTGCTTTTCTTGATTTGTAATCAGCATCCCATGGTCCATAAGCTGAGCTGTCATCATCTCTCTTATCACCATGTTTTTCTATCTCCTTCCTCATGACACGAGGATTAGTAGTTAAATATTTCTTTGGAAGTTTCATATACTATATATCAATAAAATAACGAAACTTAAACACCTTTATTTCTATAAATACAAAAAGAATTTATGAAGAAACTTGTAGACTGTTTTACTTTTAATAATGAATTTGATATGTTAGAGTTAAGGCTCAGGGAGATATCCGATGTCGTTGATAAATTCATATTAGTTGAAGCTAATTCAACTTTTAAAGGTGACAGCAAGCCTTTCTATTTTGATGAAAATAAGGAGAGATATAAGGAATGGGAGGATAAAATAATTCATGTTAAATGTGTTATACCAGAGTCTATAACTGAAGTTTGGAGCAGGGAAAGGTACCAAAGAAATTCATTTATGACAAGTCTCTATTATCTCGGTCTATCTGATAATGATCTGGTGATGATAACTGATGTTGACGAGATTCCTAATTTCGGTACAATCAGCTATATAAAGAATGATTATCCGCAAGATATGAAAGGTCTTTATAAATTAGAAATGGAAACATACATAGCTTCTCTATATAACAGACTTTCTTGGCCTAAATGGTATCACCCAAAAATAGTGGACTGGGGAACTTTAAAGGGAACAACACCAGATAATTGTAGATCTGATTTTAACTGTCAGTGGTGGGAAAACGGGGGATGGCATTTAAGTTATTTTGGAGGTCCTGGAGATATAGAAAATAAAATTAATAGTTTCTCACATCAAGAATTTAATAAACCAGAATTTAAGAATAGGGATAATATAATAGCAAGAGTTAGAAACGGAGAAGACATTTTTAACGGAGAAGTGTTTACTAATGGATTCGAATTAATAAATCCTTATGATAATCCAAATTTACCTAAGAATTGGAGAGTATTAGAAAAGTTTGAGAATATTTATAGAGATCACAAGCCTAAAAAAGATCTTGTTATTTGCGCTGCAATAGGTTTAAGAACTGAGGACACTAAAAATTTTATAAGATCCTTCAGAAAGTACAATAAAGAAGCTGATATTTTTTGTATTATAGAATTGGAATCAAGCGAAGAAAAGAAAAGATTCTTGATAGAGAATGGAATAAATTTACTGTTTGATGACTCAATTAGATTTATTAAAACCCAGCCAAATAACACCAGATTTATTAAAATATTAGAATTTATAAAAGAGAATTCAGAGAAATACAACAAGGTGTTATTATCTGATATTAGTGATGTTGTTTTCCAATCGGATCCTTTTATGAATCTGTTTGGTGATTTTATAATTAGCCCAGAAGAAGATGAAGAGAAAAATATAGAATCGGATCAAAGATTTAATGCAAGGTGGATAAAGCAATGTTTTGGAGAAGGTGTATACGAACAGATTAAGGAAAATAAGATTCTTTGCTGTGGAACTGTTATAGGTTCTATGAAAAATATTAGGACCTATGTAGAAAAAATGTGCGAAGAAATGTTCAGAGTATATAAATCTGAATCTGGACATTTTCATGATATGATGGATCAGGGTATACACAATTATCTTTTTCATCTTAGATCTGATCTATTCATTAATCCCTCAATAAAAAAGAACGGGGATTACATAGCTACAGTAGGAATAACAACCTTAGAATATCCTCATAAGATAGAATTTTTTGGTGATAAGATACAAGTTAATGGTCTAATACCTTCTATAGTACATCAATATAATAGATCAGGTCAAATGACAGAAATGTACAATTCATTGTATCAGAATCAAATAAAAGGCTCTTTAAATAACACAACTATAGTTACTGCATTGTATGACTTAAAGAGAGATAGCTGGGACGGATTTAATAGAAAATTTCAACAATACAAGGATTGGATGAAAAACATTTTGACATTTAATTCACCTATGGTTATTTATGTTGATCCTTCAGATGTAAAATTTGTTTCTGAATGTAGAAGGGGTAAAGAGGAAATAACTAAGATTATACCTTTACCTTTTGAGCAATTAAACACATACATAAAATATGGGTCTAGAATTAAGGAGGTAATGGCATCTGATAAATTCCTTATGGATCAAACTGTTCCTGACCACCCACAAATTAAATTTCCGGAATATAATATATTAATGCATGAGAAAGTACAATTTGTAAATAAAGCAGCTTCAATTAATTATTTCGGTACAGATTACTTTATGTGGCTTGATGCTGGAGTTTATCATATGAATAATAGACAAGATCTAATAGGTAAAAATTTCCCATTTGTTAATTTAGACCAAGAGAAAATGTATTTTATACATCTGGAGGAACCTAAGGAATCTGACCTAGATCTTGAGACATTTTACAAAGGACATAATGTTAGAATAATAGGAACATCATGGATGGGACACAGAAAATCAATAGGAATATTTACCAATGAATACGAGAAATTAATAGAAGAATCATTACAGAATGAATTAATGGACCAAGACCAATCATTCTTAACGATTTGTTATTTAAGAAATAAAAATATCTGTCAATCTTCACCAGGATATTGGAATTCTGCATTGGATTTTTGGGGATAAATAAATAAAAAATAAATTATGATTAATGAAGTAAGAAAAGGTCTTGAGGACCACTTAAGAAATTCAGGATCTATAAAAAAATTCTATAGAATAGGTCCAGATACTAATAAAGAGACTTTACTTTCTAGTATTTCTGAATTTTTGGAATCTAATTCTAGTAAAATCTATTCATATGAATTTGATTCTTGGGTGGATTCAGAAACATTTGAAACCGTTATAATGGTTACTATGCAATTGGTTCCAACACTAGAGTATCATCTTGTTCCTTCTCCTGTTATCTATAGTATGCTAACACCTGAGATGAAACAAGATTTCTTACAAAATCTGGTTACCAAAACAATACTTCACTACACATTTGAATTACTTGATAAAAAAACAGGTGATGCTGTAGCAAATGATCTAAATCTTAAATTAAAGAATTACATTAATGGCTTTAATTTTAATATTGAATATGAACTTATCTATACTGAGAATAGAGTTAAGCTTATAGCAGACGTTGAAGGTAATAAAATAGGTATACACGAGCTATTTAAGCTTGCTACTAATCCTAAACCTAATGAACAATAAAAAGTCCTTACCGTTCAAAGAAAGCTCTTTAAATGTAAATAAAACACAAAGAGCTTTCAGCTGTGAATTGGATCAAGAAGATCTTGAATGGCATTTTGATGAGGAAGACAGAATAATAGAGCCAGTTGGAGATACCGACTGGCTTTTTCAATTCGATAATAATCTACCACAGAAAATAGAAGGTGAGATTTTTATAGAGAAAGGTGTATGGCACAGGCTAATTAAAGGTAGTAAGGACCTCATTATTGAGGTAACAAAACTTCACTAAAAAAGCCCTCTTTCAAGGGCTTTCTCTAAATCAAATTATATGAAGAATCAAAGGTCTGAGAATATATCAAATATCTCATCCTGAGTAGTTCCGTTATCAAATTTATGAAGAGTTTTACCCTTATAATTTTTAGCCCTTAATTCTATTTGTTTAGTTTCGTGTTTATAGTAGAGAGCATATCTATTACCGTTACACCAAAACCATAGAATATTTCCTGTCCCACCCTCTGGAGTTTCTTTAACTTCTATGTCTCTATCGGATTTCCAAATAACTGCTCCCATGATAGAAAGTGCAACCCTTTCAACCTCTTTAGCGTGGTGGTCTGCTCTTCCTAATACACCGTTAAAATATTCTTTTAACAGTTCTGCCGATGTCATCTTAATAGCCATAAATTTTTACTTTTTAATTATAGATTAAATATAACAAAAACATGGCAAATAAAAAAATTTTTTAATGATTATTTTTAGAATTGTCTCCTGTTGCGTATTTCATACCCATGATGGTACCAATAATACTAAATGCATTTGTTAGTAAAATCCCAAAAAGATTACTCCATGCAGTTCCTATAGTTTGTGTTTCTTTTCCTAAATAGAGTGAAATAATGTACATTATAGACGTTATTATTCCTACACCTAATATAATGCCTAGTGAGATCTTAACTATCACTCCCATGAGCTCAAATTGAGTTCTTTTCTGGAGTATATCTAGATCATTCTCAGCATTCTCTTTAGCTTTTATTGCATCAGATTTTGATTTCTCTGCTTGAAGTAAAGCATTCTGTAGATCCTTACTTAATTTTTCGTGTTCCTCCCTCCAATTTAAAAGTTCAGAATTTTGTTTTTCTATTTCCTCCTTATTCTTAACTGATTCATCAAAAGAATTTTGGAGTTCTTCCATTAGTTTCTTATTCTCTTCGCTTTTTTCTAAAAGCTCTGTGTTTTGTAATTGTATTTGTTTTGTTATTTCTAACCTTTTTCTTCTTCTTTCCCTGTCTATTAACAAACACTCCTCAATATAGATTTTAAAGTCAGGGTCATCCCCGTCTTCTATAACTTTTAATATATCCCCATCAAGGGTTATTCCCCTAGTTTTTTTGAGCTCAATTAATCTTTCTATATCTTCTCTACAGAATTTCATTTATAGATTTTAAAAGGCGCTGTTCTGTCCTTATATTTAGCATAATCGTTTTTAAATTCTTCTAATCTAGGTTCTATATCATTAGATTTGATGATCCAGAATTGTGCACCTGCCTGTAAAGCTTTAGCTTGTTCAGTTGATTCATTAGATGATGAAATTATACCAATAACCACGTGGTTTCCATATTCAAAGTTAATCTTTCTAACTAATTCAATTCCATCAAATGTTGACCCTACAAGATTTAAATCAACAAAAACACACTCGGGTTTTCCTTTAGGATTATTTTCGTGCCATTCCTTAAACATATCTGCAGCTTCATCAGAACTGTTTACACCTTTTAGAGTCACGGATATATCAAGAATACTACAAGCATCTTCGAAAACAAAGTGGAATAAATCCTCGTCGTCTACTAATAATATAGATTCGATCATTTCTTTTTAATTATTTAATATACTCTGTATATACCTATTTTATTTTTATTCTTATTTTGGTTCCTCCATCCTTAAGTTTTTCACAAGTGATTATAAATCCATGTTCTTCTAAAATAGCTGAGCATATGTTAAGTCCTAGACCAGTTCCTGTTTCTTTCTGTCCTTTTTTTCTTGTGTAAGGCTTAGACAATTCATTAAATTCTCTTTGTGTGAGTCCTCTACCATTATCCTGAACAACTAACCATTCCTCTGATTCCATATAGACCGCTACAATTTTTGTTTGAGAATCATTGTATTTAAGTCCATTTCTTATAAGATTATCAATTGCTGTACAGAATAGTGATTCGTTAACATCTATAGTTGGCATCCATTCTGATATTAAAACCTGATTAGAATATGCAGTTGATTCTATAAATGATTCCAATATTTTTCCTGTATTATATGCGTTTTTTTCTAACACTGAATTTTTCTTAACTAGATTTGTGAAATCGTAAACCCCTGTGTAAACCTTTTGTGTGTGTTTAAGACCCTCTTTAAGCATTTTTAGAGGTATTTCTAATTTGTATTCTTGTATTAATTCCGGTGATAATCTTCTTTCTAATGAGCTTATTCCTCTGGGAATATAAGTGTTTATACCACTGTGCATATCATGTCTTAGAATCTTAGCTGCATGTTCTAGATAAGTGTTTTTCTTATCTACCTCATTTAGTGATTTTACTATATCAGTCACATCTTGTCTTATCGAAGTAAATCCCTTTAATACCCCTGTCTCTTGATCAAAGTCAGCTTTTATGTAAGTATCTACATAATAAAATTCTCCAGATTTATTTCTATTAGTAACAACTGAATTCCATATCTTCTTCTCATCCACTACCATTTTGTACATACTCGCCCAGAAATTACTGTGGTGTTCACCTGAGTTTAACAATCTGTGATCTTTACCCATAACCTCTTCCAGAGTGTATCCTGAAACTTTGGTGAATTTTTTATTTGTATAAGTTATTTCTCCTTTAGCATTTGTTTTTGAAATTAGTGATGCATGATCTATAAATTTTTCTATTTCGACAAGATCTTTTGTTATTAGATTATTTTCGAATACTGAATAAGCAAAAGCGTATAGAGATGCTATTGATTGAATAAAATTTATTTCTGTTTCTATCCAAACTCTAGGACCCTTAGATTCCACACAAAATACCCCAATAACTTCTCCTCTATAAATTATTGGAACGTCTAACATAGATTTTATTCCTAATGGTCCAGTGTAGCTCTCTTTAAAACACATAGTTGCATGATGTGTATTAACGTCATTAGCTATTATTATTGGATTTGCTTCTAGCTCTTCAAAATAGGGAGAAAAATCTTCCCTTTCTATCTCGATATCAGTCTCCCATGTATTATTTTCTTTAATATAAAGTTGTTCACATATAATTGATGATTTGTCTTCGCTATAAAGCCATATTGAACATCTACTAACGGATAAAGCATTCGAGACTGCAGAGGTTAATTCCTTAGCACAATTTTCTATATCTCCGGCATAAAATAAATGATCTCTAGATTTTTCAACTAGTACGTTTCCTAAACTTGTTGAATAGTCACTTAAGTATTCATATTCTTTACTCTTAGAAATGTATTTTTTAACTACCATAATAAAAGATGGTAATGAAGCTACGAAAAATACAATCTCTAATGATTTAGTTGTCTCGGTTTCTTCAATTAATCCAAAATGAGTTGTTAGTTTTACAAAAAGGTATGCTACTATTAGTAATGATGAAATTACTATACTTATTCTAGTTTTATTACACATTACTTAATATTTCTTATTTAATTCACAGTTAATAAAGATCTTAACTTCATTACCCACTAAATGATTTCCTTTATTAGTAGAATTAAATCTTAGGTTATAATCTTCCCTTGAAATTTCACCTCTGATATTAAAGAAATTGTCCTGTGTTTTTGTTGCAGTAAATTCCACCTCTTTACTAACATTCTTTATTCTAAGAATCCCTTTAATTGAATAGTTTACTTTTTTCTTTTCTATTGAAGTGGATACGAATTTTATGTGAGGAAATTGGTTAGTATCTAAGAAATCATCAGATTTTAAATGATCATCACGATCTTTTATTCCTGTGTAGATTGAATTAGTGTCAATGTTAAGTTCTATCTGTGAATCTGTTAAATCCTCTAATTCCGATTCAATATTTCCAGAAAATGATTTTATATCACCTTTAACTTTTGCTATGACTAAATAGCTCACATAGAAGCTAATTTCTGTATTTGTAGGATCTATAATATATTTAGACATAATACGATCTTTTTAGATCTATATATCTAAAAATCAAGCGTGTCTTCTACCAATTAGTACCTCCTCATTTCTCGGTCAAGATCTCTCTCTTTGATTGTGTTCCTTTTGTCGTAGTCTTTCTTACCCTTAGATATAGAAATTTCCAACTTTATAATACCTCTTGAATTACTGAAAATCTTTTTCGGTATTATTGTGATACCTGGATTTATCTCCTTTTGGATTCTTCTAAGCTCTCTTTTCTTTAGAAGAAGTTTTTTATCCCTCTTTGGGTCTGGAATAAAACTTCCTGATGCTGTAATGACTAGACCTTTCACAAAAAGCTCTCCTCCTTTAAAATAACAAAATGAATCTAGCATAGTTACCTTACCTTTTTCTATAGCTTTCACCTCAGGACCAAACAATTGTATTCCTGCTGTATAATCGTCTACGAAAAAATAATCATATCTTGCTTTTCTGTTAATTATATTTGCCTTTGCCATTATAAATCTAGTATTAATCCTTTACCTTCTGTATCTAAACAATCTATATAATAGATCTTGTGTGTTTCTAGATCAACTTCTTTAATTTCTTTTTGTCTTGTGTGTCCCACAATCTGATTCCAGCTTTTTAAGCAGAACTCATTTAATATCTGAGGTCTTACCCAAACTGGACCTGCCCACAGATTAAATCCTCCACTGTGTGCATCAACATTAAATAGAACTCCGTTTCTTAAATCAAAAAGTACATTTATTAGTTGGTCTATATTATTCTCTTCTATATCCTTTACAAATTCATAAAATCTGTAGAATTTATTATAGACTTCAGTTCTTACTTCCTTTAGCCATCCTTCAGTTATCCCAGCATGTGTCCATATCCAAGGATTACCTTCCTGGTCTAATTCTTTGTGAGCCATTTTAAAAAGATCCATATTAGAATTAAAAAGATCCTCAAGATCTGGTCTCATTTCTGCTCTATAACCTGAGCAAATCTCATTAGGAACAAAATATTGGATATCATGATTACCTATTAGAAGTATAACTTTATTAGGTAGATTCTTTTTAAACCAAATGATCTCTTTAAGATTATGAAGTATTTCAACATTACTTAATTCATAAGAATCAACATAATCACCAACGAATATTATCTTATCATATTGCATATATGGAAATTCATTCCAAAATTCATTGTCTGCTGGAACACCACTCTCTACACTTATTTTCCATCTCTGATAAGAACTAGAATCGGAATGTGTCAAATTCATCCAAGAACTTTTTCCGTGAATGTCACCGATTGATAATATTTTCATAATACAAATATAAACAAAAATGGCAGCTTAAAAAATAAACTGCCGAGAAAAATCTAAATATTTTTTTTAGAAACCTAGATCTCCTAATCTAGAAGATGTGCTAGCTTTTCTTTCGTCTCCGTAATTACTAATTACTTCATTATAAATCTCTGGATATTTAGCAAGCTCTGCTGTAGCTTTAGGTTCTGCAGTTATATTATCCTTTGTTATAGTCATGCCTTTAGACTTAAATTCTTTATCAAAGAAATTAACAGCAAATAAATCAGATTTATTTTCTTGATTAGGAACTAGTAGCATACTGATACCTGAATCAGACTTTCCTAATCCAATAAAAAGACCTTTCTCTTTAAGATCCGGAGTTGATTCCATAATAGAAACAGCTTCTTTTAAAGAATTAACTGTTTCAGGAACTTCCTGATTAACTGGATCTTCTAGATAATTATCAAATGGCATCCAATCCATTAAAAATCCATTAGTTTCATTAGATTCTTTGATAGAATCTAGATTAAAATTTTCAAATAATTTGATATGTTTTAATTCCATCTTGTGTTTTATTTTTATATATCCGATTTTTAATTCGAATTTTTTTCACTATTGTTTAGATTATGCGAATTTCTTTCAGTTAATCTTGTGTAATAGCTTCTAACGTATTTCCCTAGATCCATATCATTAGGGAATTTGTTGATTAATTCCACTATTAGATCAGAATCCAATACAACTTCATTTTTTTCTTTCATCTTTATAATTTTTTAACCTCATAAATATGTCCAGAATCGCTGTTCTTTTGAAAGATCTCTTTCATTTTTTCAGCTTCATCTTGTGTTTCAAATTCAAGAATTTCGTTTTCTGTACCTAGTACAATAACGGGAAAGTTTGGACCCTTCTTTCTTTTAACGTTTTTAATGATTACGTACATTTTTAATTTTTTTAATTTAACAATATATACTATGTATGGCTAATATTATTATAAGCGGGATTGAATTAATGGAAGATGATCTTCCACAAAAATTAAGTTGGACAGATGCTCAGACTTATATTTCAACCATTGGTGAAAACTGGAGACTCCCTAAAACTAATGAATTCTCAATCATTTACAATCTGTATAAATTAAGAATTGGCGGTTTTAAGCCTCATAGATATTGGGCTAAAGAATCATCTGGTGACGTAGCTTGGTATCATGATCTCCGTGTTGGGTTTTCGCCTCACTTATTAAATAAAAACGAGCTTCATTATATTAGACTCGTAAGAGATATTTAATCTTGTTTCTTGTTAATAAGATTAAAGTTATCGTAAGCCGCTTCCATCATAGCAACAACTGATTTTTGATATTCAATGAAAGCCTTTTGGTATTTGATCTGATTTTCGAAAATTCTTCTGTCTACATTTTCTAAATTAGGAAAATTTGTAAACTTTGAATTTTCAAAGAAATTTTTAAAATCTCCTTTGAGTAAATTATTCCAGTTTTGGTGGAATTCTTCCATTCCCTTTTTGAATTGTTCTGTTAATTGTTCCATTTTTGTTTATTTATTTTATTGTTTTTTTAGTTTTTGTTTCAATCCCTTTTGAAAACTTATATAATAAATTACGATATATAATTCATGGCATACACTTATGTATATATGGATCCAGAATTACCTGGACAATACAATTATGGGGAATATGTATTCGAATACCAACCCTATTATGTCGGTAAAGGAAATGGTAATAGATACTTATCTCACATTAAAAAGGCAAAAAACAATTCAAAAAATCTTCCAGTACTTGATAAAATAAGAAGCTTAATTAATAGAGGATATAGTGAAGAAATACTAAAAAATTTCATTATAAAAATAGAAGATAATATAAGTGATCCTGATGCACTATTTCTCGAAAAATCATTAATTGATCTAATAGGTAGAAGAATACTTGATACAGGTCCTCTTATGAATATTTTAGATGGAGGGGAATATCAAAAATCTCCTTTACAAGGACCTATGACAGGTAAATGCCTATATAATGTTTGGGTAGAAAAATACGGAGAAAATATAGCGGATAAAAAAATGGTGGATTATAAAAAATTAATGTCCGAGATGTCTACTGGTAAGATTTTTTCGGAAAGCACTAAAAATAAAATGTCAGAATCTGCAAAAAAATCGTGGGAAATAGAAAACAGAAGGATATTAATGTCGGAATCTATAAAAAATTATTGGGATATCCTAACAACTAAAGAATATGAGGATAGAACAAAAAATATGGGTAAATCTTTTTTGGGTAAAAAACACACAGAGGAGACAAAAGCTAAATGGAGCTCTGATAGAAAAGGTCCTAAAAACCACAGATCAAAAAGTATTTCGATAGATGGCAATATATTTAATACAATAACAGAATGTAGTAAATCATTAGGTATAAATAAAAACACACTGAAAAAAAGACTCAATTCTGAAGTTTATTCTGGATGGAATTGGATTTGATAATTATTCATTAAATAATTTATTATTTATTATTAATTCTTTCCATGTACTATCAAATTTAATACATGTAACGTCTAAATTATCGATCCATACATATTTACCAAATCTAGGTTTTCCCATTAATAATCCGTGGTATTTAAATCCGTGCTGATTTAACCATTTTTCAGTAACTTCTCTGTGTTCTTCAACTCTTGAAGTGAAGAATGTGATAATGTGTCCTTCATCATACCAAGAGTTTATAATTTCCAGACAGTCATTATAAGGTAGAACTGTTCCCATTCTTTCTGGTTCTTCGTTTGGAACATCCTCTGTAATTGTTCCGTCGATGTCAATCATATAATTTTTTACACCTTCAGGTAATTGAGGACTTGTCAGACCATGTTCGTCTTTATCGAAATGTAATTCCATTATGATAATTTTAGATTAATTTTAGATTTTTTAGCTATCTCATTATAAATTGTTTTGTCCTTAAATTGGTGGATAAAACTAATAGATTCTATTTTTTCTTCGACCTCAAGGGGAAGTATAATATGTGATTTTACTGGCCATTCATTCTCGTTACTAGAATTAATTATTTCAAGAACAGTAAATATTTTAGGTCTTGAATGTCCTAGTCCGTAACCAAATTCAGAAATAACACATTCTAAATCATCGGCATCATTCATTTGCATTGAAATTTTTGTGCCTTCTTTTAAAGATTCAAATTTTATCATCTTTCTTTATTATTAATCCGTTTGGGTATGCATTCTCCATCCATCTAGACATGGTTGTCTCTTGAGTTAGCTATATACTTTACTCTCAATTCTTTGAATGTTATTGTTTCTATATTAGGATCATAGAAATTATTTAATATCCAATTGAGTGTTTCTATTTTAGAATTTATAGAAATGTTATTCAAATCACTGTGACTTGATGAAAGTTCCTTGTTCAGGTCATTTATTTTTTGGTTTATTGTTTCTCTAGATATTATTACCTTTCCCATTAGAATCTTATGTTGTATATTTTCTTAGCATCCTCTATGTAATTGTTTAGGTTACTTATTAAGGATTTATAGTCTATCTCTTTATCAAATCTAGATGGGTTTGTTTCTAATTTAATGATCTCTTTTAACGAAATATCTATATCGTTAAGTATAGATCTAAATGTTTCCTCCTTGTTATTTTTTAAATCATATCTCAGATCTATTACTTCAGACTCAAGTTCTGTGCAATAATCAATAAGCTCACTAACTTCTGGCTCTTCCATTAGTGATTTATTGGTTTTAAATATTTGACTTATCTTCTTCATCATTTATTCTGTTTGCAGAATTAGTAAGCACTGAAAGTTCTTCTATTCTAAAAACTTCAAAATCCTTCTCGTCCAACTCTAAAGATTTTTTTATTGCTTCTTCTTTAGTATCCGCTTCCACTACGGTAGTATAATAATGTATCTTTGTTGCCTTAATTGAGAATCTTTTCATTTTACTAAATTAATTATTCTATATATAATTTTTATGAAATTAATATTGTTATTTTTGCTATAAATAGTGTTTTAAAATTAATAAATGATGACAAACGCTACTAAAGAACTAGTTCCAGTAGATAGCTTAAATGAGGATCAAAAGAAAGCATTTGAAGAATTAAGGGATTTTATAGTTAACAGATCAGATGATAGAATCTATGTTCTGAAAGGTTGGGCAGGGACAGGTAAGACGTATTGTATTAGTATACTAATTCGATATGTTCTTGAGGTTATTCATAAGAACAACAAATGGTACAAGATAGCAGTTACTGGACCGACTAATAAATCTGTTAAAGTTATAAAGAGAGCTTCTTCAATAAGAAGCCCTAGAGTTATGTTTCAAACAATACATAAATTATTAGGGCTACAAGAAAAAATAACTCCTGACGGAAAGCAAGAATTTGTTTCCGATTACGGTAGCTCTCAAATAGGTAATATTAGTCTTTTGATAATAGACGAGGTTTCTATGTTGAATGATGAGTTATTTGAAGAAATAATCAAACACCGTGACAGGATAAAAATTATATGCATGGGAGATCCAGCACAAATACCTCCTGTTGGAAGACCCGATTGTATACCATTCAGAGATGATCTTCTAGAAAAATATGGTATAGAAACACTTTCTCTTAAAAAAATAATGAGGCAAAAATCAGGGAATCCGATAATTGACTCTTCCATTAAAATAAGAGAAAATATAGAAGATTCTAGTAAGATTGTTGATCCTGTAAATAATCTATTAGAAAATGGTGAGGGAATAGAATTCTTAGACATTAATGTCCCAGATGTTAGAAAAAACTTTAGAGATACACTTTCTAAATATTTCAAAAGTAAAGAATTCGAAAATGATGCTGAGTACACTAAGATAATCGCTTGGAGAAATAAAACTGTTTCAACAATGAACGATTTAGTGAGAAAGATCATTTTTGGTGACGAATCTGAAAAATCCAAGATATTACCTGGCGAGAAATTAATAGCAAACAATCCTATAATTAGAAATGGTAGTGTTATTTTTCCGACCAACGAGGAATTCACAGTAGTCTCTTATGAATTAGATTCTGAGAAATTTATATTTCCTTATTTAGAGATAGGCGAAACAAATATTAGTTTCTATAAAGCAAAGGTTAAATATTACGATGGTGATTTTAAACAATGCAGCTCTGTAATCTATATCCTACACGAAGATAGTCAAAGTGCTTATGATATGATATTGTCTGCTCTTAAAAAATACGCAATAAGAGTAGGTGGTAAAGATAAAGCTTGGCTAAAATATTATGAATTTATGAGAGAGTATGATGATGTTGGCTATTCTTACAGTATAACTGCACACAAGTCCCAAGGAAGTACTTATCAATACTCTTTCGTTTTTGAAGATGATATTAATTTAAATATTGATGTGATCGAAAGAAATAGAATCAAATACACTGCTTATACAAGAGCAAGTAAAAAATTATACGTGATTAGAGCAACATAAAAGGGTCTAATGACCCTTTTATACCTTAGTTTCTTTACCGTCGATAAACACTTTTACGATAGTGTAATCTTTAGAAAGTCTTTTAATGTATGCAGGTGGGTTTTTAATCTTATCATAGATTAAAATTTTTCCATCTTTTGTGTGAATCTCTAAAACAGATCCACCTGGAACTAAACTGCTGGGATTAGTTCTGTACTTGTCATCTACTTTTAACGGCCTCATAATTTAAACATTTAGAATATTCTAAATTTAATAATATTTTTCCAGATAAAAAAATAAATTGTAATTTTTATTATTCATATATAATATTACAAATCATTAAGTTATGTGGAAAAATATTTTAACACTCATTTTAATTCTTCAAACTACCTATTTTACTGCTCAGTCAGTTCTAGTTAACGAGGAATTCTCTGCAACAAATCCTACCGGATGGTCAACCACAGCATCTGGATGGGCTCTAAATTATAATTACGGAACTAACTCTTATTCCGGTTCTTATTGCGCTAGGCTGAGTTCTGCAACTAATACCAATGGTAAGTATATTTACATTCCAATATCTGCTAAGAACGGATATACGTACACAATTACGTTCTATACGAAGAGAGTTTGTGGTCTTGTAATTAATGTTAATACAGCAACCAATCAAACGAATCTACTAAGCACTAATTCTCTTTCAAATTCTAATTGTAGTTCCAATTTTAGTAATTGGTATAGTTGGAGCGTAACTTATCTTTCAAGTTCTACAGAGACACTCTATTTTCAGATTCTTGCTAATAGTGTTTATGGTGCGCCAACATCGATATACTTAGACAATGTTAATATAATCGAATCCCAACCTATTAGTCTACCTATTGAGCTTCTCTATCTTAGAGGTAAAAATATGGGTAATTATAATTATGTGGAATGGTCCTCTGCTACTGAAAATAATAATGACTACTACACTCTGTGGCATTCTTCTGACGGAAAAGATTGGAATATTAAAACTGTTATGAGTGGTGCTGGTAATTCTTCACATTTAACAAAATATGAATATGTTGATAGATTTCCTGTAAGGGGTATAAATTATTATATGCTACAGCAAACAGATTTTGACGGAAAGGATAGGAAATATGATGACGAAATAATTTCAGTTGTGTCTAGAAATCTTGAATTAAAATCCATAAGAACAACAGATCTTTTAGGAAAGGATATAGATCCTGATTCATATAGAGGATTTTTTATTATAGTTTATGAAGATCTTAGCACAAGCCTCTCATACAAAGATTAGATATATACAATAAAAATAAACATGAATAACCTAATAGATTTTGATTCTTATTCTGCTATTAATGAGTCTTATTTACCACCTATTACAGACCATGAAATATTAGCTGCAACCTTAGTTGGTGAAGCTGGGGGTGAATCAGATCCTAAGAAAGGAATGACTGCAGTTCTTAACGTTCTAAAAAATAGAGCAAAAACTAAAGAGACAACAAAGGCGGGTGAAGCACTCAGACCTTATAGATTTAGTATGTGGAATGACGTGACTAAGAACGTTTCATCTAAGTCAGATTATCATATTCCTTCAGTGAAAAATATTGTTGATAAGTGGAAAAAACATCCACAATGGAAAAATGCAATCGAGTTAATAAAATCAGATCCTGCAGATATTACTGGTGGTGCTAATGCTTATTACGCTCACAAGGGAAATAATAAAGTTTCTCCTCCTGATTGGGTTTCTAAATGGAAAAAGACTGCTGATATTGGTAACCACAGATTTGGTTATTTAAAAGAGCTATAAAAAAAATCCGGTCTAAGCCGGATTTTTTCTTATATCTTCAACTAACTCCCAAAGACTTTCATAATTATTACAAATTTCTTTCCCCGAAGAATCGTAAGCTTTTAATTCCTCATCAGATCCAGGTGGAAATTTTTCATAAAGATACCAAGAGATCCAATCATATCCCTCCTCTGTGTAATATTCAGTAAGTATTTTTGATATGATAGATTCATATTCATCGCTATATTCTATAATATCAACACCTAAGGAATAAAGAGTTTGTGTTTTATCACCTATACTCTTCAATCGATCCAGTATTGATTTAAATTTTGTAAATTCCATTGGGGTCAATTAGGGTTTCTTCTAATATAATCTATTAGTATTTTAGACAATATTTTCAAAGAAACAAAAGTTTTCATGTGTTATATATTCCTGTTGTTAATCATTGTAATTAATGATCCAATACCAGATTCTAAATCGTTGTAAAGTGAAATGTTTTCTCTTGTTGCTAGTATTTCAATATTACCTTTTCTCCAAAATCCATCAGGACAAACAATTATCATCGGTTTATGAACAGAAAATCTTCCTACTTCTAGTAGTGTTATAGGAGACTTTGAATTAGGATCAAAATAAACAAAGATTATATCAGATTCTTCCAATTTATTTAATTCCCAATTAACTTGATAATTAAATTGTTTATTACTTTGTTTTTGTTCCCAAGATGAATCCCAGTCATCTCTTCTGGGATTAAATATATTAACTTCGTACTCAGAAATTGCTTCCTCTACTTTTTCTTGCCATTTTTCTGCAGTACCCATTTCTATACTACCTGCTAAAAAAACAGAGCATTGCCATGAAGGCAATGACTCTGTATCAGGTTTTATAACTATTGCTTTAGTTTCCTTTACCATTTTCAGTTTTATTTTCTTTTGGCTGAACTTGTAGATTGTTAGCATTAATTTGCTTTAACAATTCCATTCCAAGTAATCCTGAGATAGGACCGTTTGCTCCATCATTACCACCTGAGATAAGTACTTCAGGAATAATTTTGATTCCGTTCTTACCAATTTCTTCAGTGATTTTGAATTTAGCAAAGTTGTCGTTACCCATTGCTTCAACTTGTAATTTGTAAGCTTCTGCAGTTGAACGTCCAATTGCTTCGATCTTTTCAGCTTCTGCAGAACCTGTTAATTTAATCTGAGCTGCTTCCGCTTCTGCCATTAATTTTTTAGCTTTAGCTTCCGCTCCTGCTTTTAATTCTAATGCTTTAGCTTCCCCTTCTGATTTCTTAACTGCTGCTTCTGCTTGTCTTTGTGATATTTCAACCGATTGTTGAGCGTGTACCATTTGACCTTGCATATCTGCTAAAGATTTTGCAGATTCTAAGCTCTTTCTTTGGTCTTGTGCTTTTCTTTGAATTTCGAATGTTGTTTCTTCCTCTTGAGCAATCTTACGATCCGTTAAAGTTTTCATAAGTTCTGAAGGAGGAGTAATATCTCCGATTAGTGTATCTACTGCATGTACGTTATATTCTTCAAGAACTTTAGAGATTTGCTCCTTAGCAGCATTCTGTCTTGTCTGACGAGTTGTTAAGAAAGAAATAACGTCTGAATCCTGTGCAGAGTTACGGAAGTAGTTACCGATTGTAGGCTCAAGTACTTGAGAAACTAAGTTACCCATAGACCCAAATCTTGCAATCACCTTAGGCGCTTCAGTAGAAGGCACATGAATAATTTGAGATACGTCAAGGTTGAACGGGAAACCGTCTTTAGATCTAACTGTGATTGTGCTAAGATTTCTATCTAAATTGTGAGATTCTGATCTAGCATTTGCCCAGTTAAGTACTAAGTTAGTTGTAGGTACAATTTCAATTTTATGAGTGTGAGGGTTTATTGCATATTTACCCGGATCTAAAGGAGTAACACAAACACCTTTGTTTCCTTTTTCTACGATATTACCATGTTTAAAAGTCTCGCCAGTGATATCTTTACCTTCTTCACCAACGTAAGAAATAACAACACCCACATTACCAATAGGAATTTGAGTCATAGGAACTTTCTCAACCTCAACTGCCCATGGATTTAATGAGTAATTACCAGCTTGAATAACTTGGGTCTGTAAACCCCTTTGTCCACCATTTTCAATGAATTTATCAAAGTCCTGGTAATTGTTATGTCCTTCTATTACTGTACCTGCGATATTTCCTTGGTCTAAAGGTTTACCATCTAATGAAGTGATAACCCCAATCATTCCATCTTCTATACTACAGATATCAGCAGCAGCTAAATCAAATAAATGTGTATTAATACGATAAACTCCGGCATTAAGGTAGCCAATTTGTTTACCTCTTTGTCCTCCGGTTGTTAAGAAAGCTCTTGCGTCTTGGAAATCGTCACATTCAACGTGTCTTGCTAGAATAGCCCCTTTTTCTAATTGTTTACCGTCTTTTGCTAAAACTAGACCCATTTTACCTCTTGGAACAACAGTAAAATCTGCCTGGTCTATAGAATATTGCCATACCCAATATCCCCAATATAAACCTGGTGCAAGAGTATCTGCTTGAAAACCTGGTTCTCCATTTAAAGCGATGATTTTACCATCTGGTAATTGTTTGTTGTCTCCGAATAAGACGAATTTTTTAGTTACTAAACCTATTTTATCTTCTGGTATAATAACCATTCCAAAGAAAACTCTTAGTGTAAATTTGTAAAAAATAAGAGCCAATAGTGGTAATAAAAGCCACGAGTAATGAATAAATGCTGTCATTTTTTATTTTGGTTTTTGATTAATAATAGGGGTAACACCTTGTTACCCCATGCTTTTAATGATTTATACTAATTCAGGTGTATTATTGTTAAAATTAACTAATTTCTGAATTTTACCTCTGATTTCAGATAAAGTTGTTTGGTTATAAAACTTACCATCTTCGTAAATGATTTGTAACTCACCGCTTGCTTCATCTTCATCTGAGCATTCAGTTTCAACAAAATACTCGTTGTTTCCATCGCGAAATACTGCACAAAGCCCTTTTAAAGATTTCTTAGTACCGTCATCGGTAGCAGGATCTTTGTATATATTGAATTGTCCTTCTTCCGTTTCGAACCAAGCTCCTTTTGCAGCGAAGCCATAAGTGTCTCGAGTGTTGTATTGGTAAGTAAATGAACCAACTCCTAAAACGATATTAGTTGCAGCGAATCCTTTAGCAGCTAATCTTTCGTAGATTTGAACTTGACGTTCAGTTGTAATTGAGTCACCATAGATTGCTCCGATATGTGGATCAAGAACTTTGTAACCTTGTGCGTTAACTGTACCTCCGAAGATATCCCAAAGCAATTCAATAACACCTTTATATTCAGCTTCTGTAGAGTCTTCAAAATCAATGTTTGAGTTTCCTGATGTGCCACAGATGATATCAACAGGATCTCCAGAGTCAGGACGAATAACTAACTTACCATCACGATTCATGATTTCATCTTTTAATGCAGGTAAGTACTCAGTGATTAATTTGAATAAATCGAATGTATCAGAAACAACTGAAAGGATTCCACTTGGAAATACTTTCATCCAGTCAGATAACATTTGTTGTTCACCTACAGTAAA
>Ga0172373_10002611_pt1 | contig 27296 bp, 31 predicted proteins | sample Lak10m_2_FD_114546 | JGI IMG/M metagenome (GOLD analysis project Ga0172373, IMG submission 114546) | Freshwater microbial communities from Kabuno Bay, South-Kivu, Congo - kab_092012_10m | ecosystem: Environmental > Aquatic > Freshwater > Lake | place: Democratic Republic of the Congo...
CTTACTTAGTAGTTTGCTTTCGCCACCCAAATTTTGGAATATTACTTCTTCTTCAAAACGCACAAAATTTCCAAGACCAGAAATCGCAAAAACCGAAACTATAATCAGTGTATTGGTCTTAGGCAATTTGTGGTGTGCGACTAACGCTAAATCCTCTGAAAATAGCTGTTTCTCGTAAGTAGGGTATTCTGCCCCGTCTAAGCCTTTATCACCTTTAAGCCCTTGCTCCCCTTGCTTACCATTAAGATCACCTAGATTCGCTTTCCACTCCTCAAATAAACTAGCTAACTCTTTCTTTGCAAACTCATAATCAAATTCTGCATCTTTACCATTAATACCATTGATACCGTCTTTGCCATCTAAACCGTCTTTACCATTAAGTCCATCTTTACCGTCTAGCCCATTTTTACCATCAATGCCGTCTTTGCCGTCCAATCCATCTTTACCATCAATGCCATTGATACCATCTTTGCCATTAAGTCCATCTTTACCAGTGTCGCCTTTCTCGCCACTATTACCTTTTTCACCTTTAAGTTTGCCAATGTTTTTTTCTATAGCCTTTTCTAACTTAGAATTAAACTCAGCTTCAAATACTTCACTAATTCTGTTTTTTAAAGGATTATCAAATCTGTCTGTAAACAGTTCACTAACTGCGATTAATTCATTTGTTATTTTTGCTGCTCCTGCTGTACCGCCAAACATTATTCTTCTCCTTAACTTAAATTATACCGTGATAAAAAAGCAGAAATATTTTCTTTTTCTTCTGCATCTAAAGTAAAAGTTCTTTCGTCTGATGGGTCGTCAATATTAATCAAAGACACAGACCACAACATCTCTGAATCTTGTGATTGCACTGTTAAAAATTCTTCTGAAACTGGCACAAACCTTATCGTCACGCTACCCTGCGTAAGTTCTAATTTTGTATTATTCTCTACTACTTTAAAGCCATTAATCATAAATACCCCTTTAATCTATTTGTCTCCATTTTACTGTAGAACCTGCTAATGCCGTGATAGCAATATTAGCGACTTCCGAAGCGAAACGTGCCGTGAAAGTAGCGTCTGCTGTCGCTCTGATAGTTCCTGTAATGTTAGCTAAGTTGTTTCCTGTTGTTGCTGACGTGGCGTTAGAAGCCGCTGGGGAGTCGAAAGCTTGAATCCGTGCGTTTCTTGTTGATGTGGTCGCAGTTAAAGAATACTCGCTGGTTAAAGACATATTAGCTGCTGTACCAGCCGAGGCATTAACTCCCCACCTAGACCCTGTCGTGGTTGCAGCCGCAGTGTATTGAATGTTAAATTCAAATTCATAAAGTTTTCCGCTCAGGATAGGAAAATTCAATCCTGTAACGTCTTGCATTGTGTTCGCAATCGCATTGTTGTTTATTACATTGGAAGCTAAAACTACTATCTGCATCTCTGAGCTTACAACATTCGTTCCTTGATTAATGGATTGTTTCACGCTGCCTGCGTTGGTCAAGACTTGAAACCCTTGAGAATCCGTATATTGTAATGTTTCCCCGATGGATAGAACTACTGAAAATAATCTCCTTGCACCTACTGTAATGATTACTTGTTTTGACGTAGTATCTAAGTTAAACACATTGAAAAAATCAACAATTCTAGTTTTACCACTTGGAGCAGCAGGAACTAAACTAATAGCGGTAGTATTGTTGCTGTCTGTCGCAGTAAAAGAAGGAGTCAATTCTCCCACGGCACAGTCACGAAAAGAAGCGTAGCAAGGTAGCTGATTTGTGGTTACTGTACTACCAAGCTCTAAAGTTAGATTTGTAGCATCATTTAATATAATCATACTCTAACAAAACTAATCCTTTTGATTTCCTCTTGCATTGCTGTAGATATAGGCATATTTACTGGTTTAACTTTTTTAGTAGAGCCAGTAATTATACTCTGCGTTGTGTCTGAAGTATCAACAAAAACAAAAAAATCGTTGTCCTTATCAACAACTGTTCCCTCTGTTAATGCAGATATTTTATCGTCAGCCATTCTCTTTTAAAAGTCCGTCCCCGTTCTCTTGTAGTATTTTAAATCCATCTTCTTGCAAAATGTAAAAAGTCTCGACTGGACTACCGCCACTAGCTGCCTGCCCAAGCATTAAATCTAATTCTAAATCTAATCCGTTACTCATCTGAACTATACGTTATCCTTAAATTGCCTGCACCACCAATCGCGTGAATATATCTTTTGGCGTTTGGCACAGTAAACATTTCAGTAGAACCATTAAAAACCTTATTAGGGTCAGTGCTTGCATTAACTGTCATTGGGGTTGCATTCCCAAATTTGAAAACGATGTCTGCCCCATCGGCTTGAACTTTAACGCATACCGCACGGACAGGGATAACCGCACTTATTACAGTGCTACCAGTCATCGGTAATACTTCACCATTACCTACTGTATTAAAAGCCTGTATGCCTTCGCCATTACTATTTGTCGTTTGTTTCATTTGGTTTAACCTTTAAAATTTCTTCTAAAGCTTTTACAGCAATTAGTTTTATTTTTATTATTTCTTTTTCGCCAGTCTCAGGAATTCTAATGTCATTGCAAGTTACCTCTAAAACTCCGTATTTTTTCTTTTCATAGCTTAAAGTATAAACACCATTTGCTTTAACTACATCCTCAAATGTATTAGAGATAGTTTGAGACTGCCCGAAATCATCTAGTGTAATAACTTCGTATTCTTTGCCGTTAATTAATTCTTTTGTTATTTCTTTATACATAATTCTATTTTACTCCTTTTTTTTTGATTTTTAAACCATTTTTATTCGACTCATTGGAAGGGATCGCCTATTCTAATTTCTCTGTTTAATTTAACAGCATTTTTCAATCCAGTGCCTCCAATCCCACCATTACCACCAACACTACCATTAGGATATGGTGAGCTACTTGCTCCCCCTCCACCTCCAGCCCCTGGACTTGCACCACTACCACCAGCGGCAGTTATACTTCCACCAGTTTGTGAAAATGTTTCGTAACCTACAATTATTGAACCAGCAGTGCCACCACGTCCACCAGCACCGCCACCGCCGCCGCCGCCACCATATCCATTAGTGCTAGTTCCGTTACCACCAGAACCACCTAAACCACCGACACCACCATCTCCCCCAGAAGCAGAAACAAGCCCAGCTGTTTGAGATAAAGCTGAACAATAAAGCCCAATAAAGCCACCACGTCCACCAGCACCGCCACCGCCGCCGCCACCGCCGCCAGCTCCATTACCAGAACTATTCCAACTAGCCCCGTTACCACCGTTACCACCGTTACCGCCAACGCCGCCACGAAGGTCAATGTTTGCACCTAATATAATATTTTTTGCAATAATAATTAATCCACATGCTTGATTGCTACCATTACCACCAGCTGATCCAGCTGATCCACCTCCAGTACCCCCAGCATTATTAGCACCAGTACCCCCAGCAAAACCACTTGCACCTCCACCGCCAGCACTGCCATTGCTGCCAGTACCATTAACACCTGCAGAGTTAGTTCCACCAGCACGACCAGGGTCAGCTCCTTGAGCTCCAAATCCTACAGCACCGCCGCCACCGCCACCGCCAGCTGCCCCAAGACCACCATTACCACCGATAGAGCCAGAAGTTCCATTAACATAATCTGGGAACAAATAATAACCGTTAGCTCCGCCTGCTCCACCAGAACCATTACTACCAGTTGTTTCTAAAGTATATTGATCGAAAATACCAATTAGTGAACCTAACTGCCCGATGATTCCGCTACCCCCTAGATTAAATGTATCAGAACATTGAATAATAGTTAAACCAGGACTAAGAGTAACTAAATGTCCTGAATTAACTGTAAAATTTCTAAAAGAATAAAATAACGCATTAAGTGTTAAAGAGCCAGTTGTTGAAAAATCAGAATCAGAGTTAGTATTTTTTTTAAGCACCAACGGTATTCTTAAATCAGTCGTGTAAGCAGATCCTTGTAAAATCTCAACATTTCCACTCCCTCCAGTCCCTAAACTTATTTTACCCATTTATATTAATCCTTTTAAAATAATTACATATTTATCTTTCTGTGTATCAAAAGCCACTTCAAGTAAACATGGAACATCAATGTAAGCGGTAGTTCCTTCGTGTCCTTCTATGTCTTTTCCGTTGCCGTTTAAATGAAATTCTTTTCCAGCACTTGCCTTGATTTCAAAACGATTAATAGTTGCAATATTAGGCGTAGCATGTAAATTTGCGGTAACTTTTTGACCACTGGTAAGATTTAAACAATTAACTAAATAATCCCCACTTGGAACAGTTGTGAAAGAATAATCGTTACTATTAGGGGATTCTCTTAAAACTCTTGAAAGCCATGTACCATTAACTATTTGACCCAAAGCATCTACTATTTGTTGCGTAAGCAAATATTGATCTTCTGCTTTATTCCTCCAATGAAGAGCTGAATAACCTGAACCACTTGGTACTAAACTGTCTTCTGCATAATTAGCGTAATTTCCTGCTAAAGTAGCCGAAGCACTTGCTGCACTTGCCGAACCACTAGCGTTACCTGCTTGAGTGGTAGCTATCCCTGCTTGAGTGGTAGCTGTAGAAGCTGAACTACTTGCACTTGCTGCACTTGCTGCACTTGCCGCCACGCTTGGGGCTATTGCTGCTGCCGAAGCCGTTACTGCCGCATCCACTGCTTCTACTGATACCCTGTTGGCTACATCCACAGCATCTTGAACAGCCATGACATTTTTATCTAAAACTAACTCAATATCAGTAGTGTTAAACTGCGTAACACTTGATATATCAGTATTTTGAACATTAGTTATACGCCTAGAAATTCTTACATTTTGTGAACCTGCTGCTGGGGCAGAAAGGAAAACTATATTTGCACCTGGAAATTTACCTTCTACTACTGCACCAGTGGCATTAACTGTATAGTGAGTTGTTAAAGTTTGTAAAACTCCACCAACATAAACTTTAAAATCGGTATTCGCTGTATATGGATATGGATAATTAAAGCTCGTTTGAGAGCCGTTCCCATTGAATATCTGCGTTTCTGCTACTGCGGATATTACCATACTTTAATTATATCGTATATTTAATCAAGGATTAATTCGCTACCCTGTGCTTCTGCTGCTTTTTCTAAGCGATCTCTATAATCGGGATCCCAAAGCTCAAACAGTGAACTATAAACAGTTGCACTTAATGTTCTTGATAAAAAATGACCATACATTAAAGGCCCAATGAATGGGGCATGAGTAACCATATCTCCAACATCTCTAGCTGCTCTTTCAGGCTCACCGCCAACAATTCCACCTGCTGCACTTGCTAAACTTAAACCCGTATTCAATAAATCACCCGTCGCAGGGCCAGTTATTCCAAGTAAAGTTTTTCCCATAGAAATACGAGCTATAGAACTTCCTTCTGTTGCTGCTGCACCTGTAGCAGTTAAAATCTCTTGAACAAATGGCAAGCCTGCTGCTGCTCCTAAAATACCAAGCCAGTTTTGAGTAACAGTACCTATATCATCATCTGATTCAGGTAATAACATACGTGGGGTTTTGTTAGCTAATAAATCTTTTACTATGGCTAGTCCTGTCATCATTGCGATAGAAGTAGTGGCAAATGCACCTAATGAAGTATATTGCTTGCGGATTAAAGCAGGTAAAATTATTTCTTGTACTAATGCTACTGGAAAGCTTTTAAGTTGAGCAAAATTTCTAAGCAATTCACCTGTAATCGTCCCCCTTTGTGTTCCTCTATTGAATACCGCTTTGACTGTTGCACCTGGACTTAAAACCCTTTTATCGGCTTCACGTCCATAAGCTGAATGCCAGTTTAAAATAATGTCATCCTTTGCTTTTTGAATCCCTAATGCTGTAGGCTCTTTTACGCCTTTCTTAATTAAAAAAGCTTTTACTTCATCATTTGTTAAATCATTAATGAACTCTGAACCCAAATAGGTTTTTCCATTTTCGCCTGTTTTAACTCTGCTTCTGACTAAATCCCAAACGTCCTTTTCTATCCCTAAATCAGAAAGCCAAAATTTATGTATATCTTCTAATTCTTTATAGCCTTGATTTGCAATGTAACCAAAATCCCTAGCAATACTTACATAAGATGATTTTCGGTTAGCTTTGGTTAATAATTCCATCCCATTGTACTGGTAAACCGCATCATTAAATTTGTCTGAGACATTTAAAAACTTGTTTAAATTCCCATGATTATATTTTCCACCTACTTCAAAAGCATTAGAACCAACATCAGCAAAACGATATTGACGGCTTAAATCAAATAACGAATCTTCTAAATGTGCTTCTGCTGTTTCCCAAATTTGTTTAGCCACTTTATCCCCATATTGGACTTTAGTTAATTTAAACATATTAGCCATTTCTTCTGTAAACATTGAAAGCTGTCTCATTGGGTTGCCGCCTGCTACCATGCTTCGCCTTGTTGATTTTACACTTGCATCTGCAATGTTAATAATTAAAGAACCGCCCATCTTTACCGTGCTGGTAGTTTTTCTAAAAGATTGAGCTACTCTTGCTAAAGTAAAATTATCAGGCTTATCATATCGCCCTGCAAGCTCCCCAAACTTTTGATAATTAAAATCATTTTCGTCAAAATTCGCTATATTCTTTCCATTTGCACTAAGCGTTTCACGATTAGCTTTTGAATATTTTTGTAAAAAAGTAGATAAGCCTGCTTCGGGATTAGTGCCTAATTTATCTATCATTGCTAAATTTCTTGAAGTGCGAGCTATCGACTCTGCGGTATTCATAAGAATATCTCCGCCTCCAAATTCTTGCTGCATTTCATCCCAAAATTTAGACTTAACAAATATCTCTCTTTTCTTCGTTAAAATATTCTGCAAATCAGCCCCACGATTATAAGTGCTTTGCTTTTGCACTAACTCTTTGCTTGTAAAAGAGCCTAACCCGTCTGGGTCTGCTTTTTCAACACCCGTTACAACATCAATATAAAATTCTCTAAGCCATTGATCTTTTTGCACATCATCTAAATTAGCCTTCCCCATGCGTTGCCAGTCAAACTTAACCATCGCTTGCTGGATAAAGCCTTCTTTATTCGCTCTTAATTTAATCGTATCCCATGATTGAAACCCAATGCGGCCAGGTAAATATTTTAATGGGATTCCTGCCCTTTCCATTCGTACCCTTAATTCATCATTCATTCGCTTAATGACTTTAGCCATTTTGTAAAGCGGCATATCTTCTGCACTAATGCTTTTTAGTGATCTTCCTGTAGGATTATCTGCCAATTCAGCGATAAACATTGTTAATTTTTTCGTATCCCACTTTCTACTAGGGTTTAAAAATTCTTTTAAAGTCATCTGCCCGCCAAATTCTTCATCAAATATGTTAGACATTTGAACTTGGAACTGATTAAAAATAGATTTCTGTCTTGCTGAAATACCATTGATTAGCTCATTGTAAGCTATTTCAAATTGAAATTTACCTTTAAAAGCCTTTTGCTCATTGAAAAGTCGCTCTAAATTTTTTCCTTTTATTGCGTTTTCAATGTATGACATTTTTTTTCTAGTAAGCTCTTGAGTTTTATTAACAAGATCACGACCCACTGCGTTAAACAAATCTTCATCGCTGCCCTCTTTTATAAAGAGCCTTTCTAAGTCTGCAAGCATATCTCTTGCATCAGCTTCCCTTACTAACCCTTTTGTTGCTTTAACTATCTCATCTATACACTCATTCATTATCTAGCTCTCCTTAAGCAAGCCATCGCTACTTGCAAGCCTTTTAAATTAGCGACTTCTATATCTGCTTGCTTTGCTTCGTCTTCTATGGCTTTAATTATATCGGGGATGTCCTGTTCAGGTACATTCATTTGCCTTGCAAGCTCTTCTAGCTCCATGTCTTGAGCATTATCTAATTTGTTTAATTGTTGTGTTAATTCTTCTGTCTCTTTAGTTAAGCTTGCTGCGATCTCTTTTTCAACTGCTTTATTTTCTGTAAATGTTTCTTTTAAAACCTTTTGTGCTTGCTCTAATGTCATCGCCTGCATGTTCTGCCTGCCAAATAAATGTTTCGTGTAAGCTGCTTGTAAGTCTTTGTCTGAAAGGTTTAATAAATCTTTGAATTTAAAATTATCTGTGATTGGGTCTACTAAACGAAAAAGTTTAGCAATGTTTATTCGTGTTGCTTCTTTCAAAGTAAGAAAACTCTCTAAAGATAAAACCTTTTGTGTTCTTATGTTATTTGCAAGTATCTTGTATTCGTTTAAAAATTCTTCAAATGTAAGCTGAGATGGATTTGTAGGAGTAATTTCAGCAAATTTTTCACTAATTCTAGTAGATTTAATATATCCTTCTTTTTTTGCTTTCGCTAAAGTTTCATCAACAATATTATTAAACTCTAAAGTCCTTGAGGCTTCTATACTAGATTTTTCAAGTAGTAAATTGTTTATCGTTTTTTGAATACTCTCAACAATTCCCACATTCCCTAAATTTTCGTTAAATGCTTTTTGGGTTTCTAGTGTTGCTAATTTTTGATTTAATTCTTCTGCATATTGAATTAAATATTGAGTTTGAACATTGCCCTCTCTTTTCAAATAACTTTTAAAAAGCAATTCATTTCTAATTTTGTATAAATCTATATCGCTTAAATTATCTATTTCTGCTTTAGTGATAATTCCGTCTAAAGAGCCTGCATTAACTAAATCATCTAACTGCCTTCTTAAAACTTCTGATTGATTAACTCTTTGAATTGCTGTGATAATTTGTGGGTCTGTGATCTTTCCCATCTCTACATCTGCCATCATCTTAGAGACAGAAGCGGTTACAGCATCAACACTTAAAACCCCACCTGAGACTATATCATCAACTAATGTTTCTACATTAACATTCCCTTTAATATAATCGTCTATTGTCTTTCCAAAAATTTCTAAACTTTTGTCTGCTTGCTTCCCAACAAATAAACCACCTAAACCGCCTGCTCCGCCTGCGATAGCGATACTAACCAAGCCGATAAACTCATCATAATCATAGCCGTTACGCTCTGCTTGTGCTTTTATCCCTGTCTGTAAAATCGTTTCATAGATTGCTTCACCTACTGCTATCCTTGTAATTCCTGTAGCCGTACCTGAACCTAAAGCAAACGGATTAACTAAGCCTAGCTCTACTGCTTTTTCTAATGCTCCAAATTTCGCAAGTTTATTCGTGCTAATTAAAAACTGAGCGACTTTGCTTCCTGCTCCCATTATCGCACCGCCAGCTAAACCTTCTGCTATTGCTGGAACTGTTGGATATACAAAACTTTGCAAAAACCATTCTAAGCCTTTATTATCTCTGCCTGCTGAATCTAAAATCTCTGTCCTAGTTTGATTATCAACAAATTTATTAAAACGTAATTTAGCGATAGATTCAGGGATAGGCTCATTAAAATTTAACTTCCCTGCTACTCCGTATTTTTCTGTTGCTTCTGCTGCTGAAAGGGTTAAGTCATCTTTCTTGAGTCCTTGCATTAATCTTAAGCCTGTCTCTGCTGCTGATTGAACGCCCCATGCTGTCGCTGTATTTGCTTCAAAGCCTTGTATTAATCTTTGTTGTGCTTCGTAATCCCCTGAATAAGCAAATAAATCAGGGTTTGTTTGAACCTCTAAATTATCATAAGTTTGAATGTTAATTGGACTCATAGTTAAATGGAGAATTTATCCTCAGTTAAAAATAAACTGCGGCTAACAGTAGATGGCGGCTTAGGTTTAATATTTTTCGCTTCCTCTGCGGTTACATCTAAATATTTAACTTGCACCCCATCTATTCCAAGAATTAAAGGCATGTGGTAAGGTTGATTTGAATTTGGAATAGTATAAGTAACATAAAGCCTTGCTGTGCCTGTATTCCCTACTGGTTTAAATACTCCTGTTTTTCTTATTTCAGCTTCATATTTACGCTTTAAAACTGTCTCTCTAATCCCTGCAAGTTTTTCCATTTCAGGACTTAATTTAACTACTTTATCTAATTCTTGAGTACCAGCTTTATACATGACAGATTCCTCTTCACGCCTATTTACTAATGTTTGTATTGACACCATCTCCCCCTTAACTAAAGCATTAACGTATGCTCTAAATTGCTGCTCTGCCTTCGTGTCATTGCCGTTTACTACATACTCTTTAAGGGTACTCATTTTTCCTTCACCATTGTTATAAACAAAACTCACTAAAGCGTCAAATTGCTTTTGGCTTAAGCCTTTGCCAGTACGCCTAATTCTTTCTGCTTGAATGTCATTTACAATATCAATATTACCTTCAAGATGTTTAGCAAATCTTCTGTCTGCCTCTTCTTTTGTGATTTTTTCCCCTGCATAAGATATAGTGCCTCTTCCAATGCTGTACCTTCCTGCATCTGGGTAAGCTTCTAATTTGAGGTCTTCTTTGCCTTGAATAAAAGATAAACCTTCTTTGCTTAATGTTTTTCTTTGCGTAAAATCTTTACCTTGAATTATATCTATATCTTTTTCGCTTATATTTAATCCTTGTTTTTCCGCTTCAATTAAAACTTCATCCCGTGATTTATCTAAAAGAGATTTAGCTAAAGCAGGCATCATCCCCGTTGATTTTGTTTCGCTCGTTGCCCGTAACGCATCCCAAGTGTTATTTTTCCCAAATAATTTTTCTAAAGAATATGAACTTTGTAAAGTTTTATCCCCTAAAAAATTAAGATAATTGGCATATTCAGGAGTTGCATATTTTTTATGAACAGTTATCGGATTGCCTCCTTTATTTTGCGTTACATAGTCCTTGCCTAATGTCATGTTAAAAGCTTCATTAACTATGTCTTTTTCTGATCTAGTTTCCCCTCCTTTAGAAGCAATACGCAAAGCTAAATCGTTTAAAATAGCTCGGTTGCCTGCCACAAAATGAGTTTGACCACCAGTAACATTAGATTGATTTTCAAAAGCTCGAATGTATGGCTTTAAACCAGTTTCTATCAACTCTTCTATTTTCTTTCGCTCAATTCCTTTCGGTACGACTATTGGGGTTCTTAAAGTATTAATTAAATCTGCTGATGTTGTGCTTGTTTCGCCATAAGCTAGTAAAGCTAATGCTGATGGTTTAGTTGTTGTTCCGTCTTTTTCTTTTGGTAAATGTTTGCTTAATTCTGAAATTAAAATATCTCTAGGCGTTAAACTTGTCCCTGTTAAAGTTGGTGCGTTTGAATAATCCCATTTTTTAAAACTATCAAGAAGCTGTCCTATCTCTTGTGCGTTTCCTGACGATAAAACTGTAACTGCTTGCTCCTGCTCTGCTTTAGTGAGTGGGCTTATTCTACTTCTGCCAACAATAGTGGCAGCTTGAGAAGCTATTTCATTGTAGTAGCCTTTATAATCGCCACTCGCTTTTAAAAGTTGAGCATTAGAATTAATTTTAAGAACTTCCCCTGCTGGGTCATCTTTAAAAGCTTTAATTGAATCTGCCGTTGCTGTCTGAATTAAGCTTATTTGCTTTTTAATTGAATCTGCTTTTTGGTAGTCTCCCCCGCTAACCGCATTGTCTAATTGTTCATTTAAACCCTTTAATTGATTTTGAATATTGTTTAAATTACCCGATTGAACGCTTATTGTTGCTGCTGCGGCTTCTTCTGCTAAATCAAATTTTGTTTGCCATTCTTTTTTATCTTCCTCTGTTGGAGCAAATTTTAAAACTCTAGCCTCAAAACTTAAATCACGTGGAGCTTTTGCACTATTCCTTAAATCTAAATATGATGTTGCTTTGGTTTTAAGATTAGCTTCATTCTGTGTTTTATATTTCTCTAAATACGAATTAGCTAATCTATCTGAATCAGCTAAAAGCTGCTGAGTTAATTCTGGACTCATTGAAAGTCTACCTGACGTTAAAAAAGAAGATAGCTTATCCTGCTCTGCTGTTAATTCTTCTAAAGTGATATTCCCTTCTGCATACTGCCTTTCTAGCTTTTTTGTATAACCCAAGTAACCAGCTTTACTAAAAGAATCTTTTAAATCTTGCTCTGCTGCTGGTCTTTGTTCTGCTGATAACCCTGCAAGTGATACCGAGACTGTATCATATTGTTTGTTAATTTCTAAAGCAGTTGTTTCTAAATCTGCATTGTTTGCAATTTCATAAATAGCACCCTCTCCCTGTGCTTGAATATCCATTGCATCTTGTTTTGTTTTAACTCGTTTAGTCTGCGTTTCCCATGCTGCTGACCTGCTCAAATAATCGCCTTCTGCTTTCGTTGCAAGGCTTTCAAATTTTTGACGAACATTTTTATTTTTAATTCCGCTCAGAACTTGGCTTTTAAGTGTATTAAACTGAACTTTTTGCTTTTCAACAAAATCACCTTCAAAATTATATGTTTCTTGAGCTTTCATCAAGCTTTGCTCATAATTTACACTAAAATCATTAAACTGTTTTACCGCCTCAATATTATTTTCAGTCTCAACACGCTGATCTATAATTTGACCGATACGGTCAATGCTTTTTTCTGCTCCTTCTGCTACTCCACCAAAAAACGCATATCCCATAATTATTTACCTTCTTTTGCTTTGTATTCTGCAAATTCCCCGACTGCTTCACCAGTACCTCTTCCTAAAGCCGCTAAAGCTGCTTCACTACCCAAGACTTTAGTTTTGCCGATCTCTGCTTGAATTTGACGTTTTTGTGCTTGCTTTTGCAAAGTTAAATCAAAAGCTGTATCTAAAACTTGATCTAAAACTGAACCTGAATAACTTATCCCCCGTTCACCCAAGCCGCCCATAACCTGCCCTACACCTTCCGTGATCTTTCTATTCCATTGGATAGATAGCATCTTCTCTTGTTCTTGAAGTTGTTTAGTAACATAATTCGCTCTACGTTTAGCTGCAATCGCACCAAAAATACCTTTTGCGAAATCTGCTGTCGCTTTAGCCGCCATTGCTGCTGTTGCTGGGTCTACCATATATAAAAATTATACCCTTGAATTTGTTTATCAAGTTTAAAACCTAACCATTGAGCAAATCTATTATTAACCTTACTTTCCTTTTGAACATAAGCCGCAATCCCTGACCTGCTTTTCAAATCCCTTTTAATTGCCTTTAAAAAACTAATTTTTTCTTGATTAGTCAATAAAGACATTCTATAAAAATCGCATGTTCCATCTTGATAGATTGAAGCAGTTGCAATAAGCTTATCTTCTCGCTCTAAAGCGATGGTTTCAGCTCCCTTTTCTCTTATTCTATCTAATACATACCCGTCTATAATTTGATTTAATTTATCACTTGATCTCGTTAATTTGTACTTCATAACTTATAGAATTAATTTGTAATGGGGTATTTGTTGTTTGGCGAATCATTAAGGTAGGACTAACTGTACTACTAGAGCTACAATGTACTTCTTTTTCACCAGTAAATAAAAGCGATGGTAAATTTACATTATCCGTTACTGATCTAAACTTAACATCCTGCCAAAATTCTGAACCTTGCATTATTGTCTTTTCATCTCTAAACTGAAAATCCATGCTATCTACAAGATTAAAAAATATTCTTGTAATTGCTTTTAAATCTTTTTTGTTGCTTGTTTGGGATTGAATATAATCTATTGGCTTAATTTTTGCTGTAGCATAAAAACTTGCCCCTACTTGATAATCATTTGCTGGTGTGATTACCTCGTTTTTAGTTAGGTAGTTAGCGTAAGTCGTTTTATCCACTAAACAGTATGTAGCAGGCAAGGTTGAAAGATTATAATGTCCTCCAACACTAGCATCTAAAGCTACATCTACTAAATATTCTCTAGGTTTATATGTTGTACTAACATAATAAGGCGAACTATCACTATTTGTTAAACGGGTAGTGCCTACGCCTTTGCTTGTAACAATATCGCCTACTCGTAAAAGTAAACTTTCCTCTGTTAATAAATATATGGTTTGTTTTGCTGGAAAATCTAAATCTTCATAAACTGTTTGAATGTATCTAGCTTTATAATTATTCGCTAAAACAATTTTAGACCATGCAAAATCTTCTTCTTTATCGTCCATCGTGCCTACTGCGATAGTGCCATCCTCTAAAACGCACCAAAGCATTTTCCACGGGAAAGTTACATAAACCATTTGCCTTAGTCCTGGGAATAATATATCTCTATTGTTTTTAGTTACTTCTATTGGTAAAAAAGCATTATAAATATATTGATATTCAAGCCTAAAAATCTTTTGTTGTGAACTATCTGTAAAATATAAATATCTCCCTAAGACTGGCTTAATTGAGCTTATTGGTAATGCGTGCTGCGTATTAATACTAACTGTGCTTGGTGTGATCTTAGAATACATTTGCTGACCTTGTATGATCTGTCCGCCTCCATTAGTACCTATATGTAAAGCCTGATAACTTACAGCCCATTGAGTAGAAGTAGTATTAGGATTAATTCCTTCTATTGCAATTCCTGAATCATCTGTAACTTGGTAAGTATCGTCATTTAAGCTAGGAATAGATGGACTAAAAGTATCTAAATTGCTACCCATTGTAGCCCATGAAAAACCATCACGGAAAAACCATAATCTATCTTGATGAAGTGCTACCCTTTCTGGGTAGTTGTTTGCATACCAAGCATCTAAACGCCAATTTTTAGATTCATGGTGTGTTCCAACTCTTAAGATTGGATACTCTGAGTCTACTGTTACATTTATGTCTGTTGTTGTTTTAGAGTTAATGGTCATTACCGCCCATTTCTCCTCTGCTGAACTTGTGTCTGCCTGCCTAAATCTTAACTTTCTTCCTGCCACAAAAGCATCAAATAAAGCTCCTGATGTTCCTATCCAGTTATTGGCATTCCCTGCTTTGTTTACAATTTCTAAAAGTCCTGTTCCTGTATATCCATCATCTGTCAAACTAAAAACAGGAGTGCCTGCACTGCGAGGCTTAAATTTGTAAGCTGGGTTTAAATTTAATTCATCCCACGGCCCATCTTTAAAAACCCACGGAGCAATTGACCACTCCCATAAAGAAGTAGTTGTATTAAAAGTCCTTTTTAATTCTTTAGGAGCAAAATTTCTATGCACAATAATTAAAGAACTTCTAATCTTTGCAAAATCAAATTCATGTACCGCTTTACCCGTAATACCTGTAGAGCTTAAAAAAATTCCCCCTTCCACGGGGTCTATAATCTGTATTTGCCCGTCTGGCTCAAAAATAATATGTGCTGCTGTTCCTGCTGTAACTTGAAAACTTACATACCTAGAATAATCATCATAATTTTGAATTAACTGTGTGCCTGGCCTCCTAACTATTCCCCCTTCTGGTCTAACTATAAAATTAGTTAATTCTGCTGCACCTTCCAAATATTCTTTAGAATCAAATCGCCCTGCATAATGTTTAGAGAATTGACCTTGACTAAAATTAGTTTGATTAATACAAAATTTTGGCATTAATTAAAATTCCTTCCATTAAGCCAAGTTGTACTTTGAGTATATGTTCTTGACCCTCTGCCGACCGCTTTGCTTGCTGCTATGCCCTGCTTCTTTATAGAATTGCTATTAATATAATCTGTTTTTGTGTCTGAATGTTGAACGCTTGGAGCGACTAAACCAGCCATCTTAAATGCTAATGCCTCACAAAATGTAGCATCAAATTTACCGTAATCGTTACCGCCCATGATCTTAGTGTACTCAACAAACACTCTCAACGAATCAGATGTTAAACCTTGATCTACCTTTGCATAGTCTATATCTTGATTATCAAGGTCATAAACACGCCATATCTCTAAACAATCATTAGGTAAAGAATATAACTTAGAAAATTCACCATTTGTATAATCTGCAATAAATGTTAATTCTGTTTTTTTAACAGCAAAATCCCATCTTGAAGCCTGCAATAAACTTTCTATTGCAAAGGTTTCTACCTCTCTTAATTTTGCTATCTCTATCGTATTAGCATTAACGTCTAGCACTGGCTCTTTGCCTAACTGCAATAAAGCAAGATTAAATACATTCAAGCGAGAAACTAGCATATATCTATTATAACTTAAAAAAAAATACCCCCATATTGCTATGAGGGTATTCTTTAATTCACTAGGATTGAATTAAATTAAGAAGGGTCAGCGATACCGCTAGAAGTTCTAATTTCTACCATCTTAACTTCTTCGATTCTAACTGCACCAAGTCCACCACTAATATAAATAGTTGGAACAAATCCACGCTCTACGTTTTCAGCTATTTGAATTTCTAAGCTGTTATTCGCTGCGATAAATGCACCTAATCCGCTTGTAGGGAATAGTAAGCATGATCTGTAATGGTTATTTGCACTTGCTGGGTCAGTGTTAGTTAGTAGCTGTGATCTGTAGAAGTCAATACCTAACCATGTACCAATGTAAGGGTCGCCCATCATTGGTTTATCGTATGGGTATAAACGGCTAAAATCACCACTCTTAAACTCAGGGATACCATACAGCTGTGTTTCTTCTGCTGCTGAAATTACACAGTTAATTCTATCGCCCGGCTCTAAAGCAAAGTTAGAGTAAACTAATTCTTTTGCTTTAAGAATTTTAGCTAACGTGAATCCTGATTGAGCTCTATTCGTCCAAGTACCTGTACCGTTACCTGCACCGATAGGGTCTCCATCAAGGAAATTTACATCAACGGTTTGAGTGGAAGTAGGGAAAGCAGTGTTAGTGCCTCTGGTCTTTCCATCAACTGCTGTACCTAATGCTGCTGCGATACAAACTTCATCTATCTTACGCTTCCACGCTGCCACGCCTAAACGGACATAAGAAGAAGTAGGGTCTGTTAGCATCCTTGAAACATCAAGCTTTTTATCTACAAATTGAGTAACATCAAAAGTTTTGAAATCAACGGAACGAACGCTAAAAGTAGCATTAGTATAAGTGTTTGCTACGTTTGCGGTTGTTTTCTCACTCATTGATATACTGCCAAGTCTTGGGAAAAATTTAAACTCAGCATTAATATCACCCATAGTAACCAGTCTTTCAAAGACTGAATCCATTTGTTGAGAGAGAATACGGAAATTAGCAGTATATTGATTAATATACGCTTGACTAATAGTCATGGCTTTATATCCTTTTTTTAAATAATTAAACGCCTATCTACTGATAAGCAAAAACCTATATTCTTCTTTGCGTAAAGCTACCCTTTCGGACTTCACTATTAAACCAGCTACCCTTTCGGACTGGCCAAGAATTAATTTTATTATAACATAAAAAAATACCACCACATTATACGTGTGGTGGTACTCAAACAAACAAGGTCTAATGAAAATTAATTATATCAAGGTCTGATATATTTAGCTACTTCATTTGGATTAGATTTACTCATCGCTTCCTTAAGTTGAGATAATACAGAAGGCGGTAAATTACGCCCACCATTACGATAATAGTCATTAAAGTTAGATTTATCGCTCAATATCCTGCCAACTACCTCCTCTGGGGTTTCTTTAGCCGCTTGGTTTGCCGTCATTTGACCTATGTCTTTAGGGGCATTTTGAGCCTGAACATCATATAAAAATTGCATCAAATCGTTATCTGTATCTAACCTTGTTTTTAATTTATTGTATTGTTCTGGTGTTTTTGCGTTCTGCTTAAGGAAAGTATCTAATGTTGTTTCAATTGTACTTAAGTTATCCCATTTGCTACGTTCTGCTTTAATTTGCTCAACTTTTGCTTTCTCGTCTGCTTGTAAAGCCTCATAAGCTTCTCTTGACATTTTAGCGATAGAGCTAATCAACTTGCTCGCTTGCCCTTTAGTTAAACCTGCCTCGTGTGCATCCTGCTTTATTCTTTTTAAAACATCATCATCAAATTTATAATCAGGCGTCTCAATCTCATAACCGTCTGGTGTCTCAGGTCTGCCTAATTGCTTGTAAAGCTTATTCCAGTCTTCCTGAGAACTCTTCTCATTAGGTAAATTAACCTTTGTCCCCATTGCTCTTTGAGCATGAACGTATCCCGTCATTAAGCTGTTAATATCCTTAACTGAATCTAAATTTTTAGTGTAAGCTTCTTTTTCTGCTACGTCTTGAATATTATTTAAGTAATTTGTTTTGATTGCTTCAAAATCAATCTGGTTTTCTTCGCTCATCTTGTTCTCCTAGTCTCGATAAAAATTCTTGTTCTGTTAGCTCTATATTCGCTAATAATCTTAATACTACTGCTCTTTTGCCTTCAATAAAAGGAGTAAATTTACTATCCCAGCATGGTTTATGAAATTCAGCATATCCCATTAAATCAGCAATAATTAAATCCCACGTTGCTTTAGGAATACTTTGATAAGCTTCCCTAACATTTCGATAATAGTCTTTTTTATCAGTAAAAAAATCAGATATATATTTTGCAATACTTTTTATCAAACCATTCCACCTTGTTGTAATGCCATTGCTTGGCTTAAATCTTTCACTGCACCTGCCGCACCTTGCATATTCATTACTTGTTCTGCTTCTTGCCTTTGTGCTTTTGCTTGCTCAATTTCTTCACTCGACTTAATCATTTTTAAATCAGCACCTAAATTATCAAATATGTACTTAACTAATTTTTCTTCTTTTAAAGCCCCTAAAATACTAGGGTCTATTGCTTTTGTATTCGATAAGCTAATTAAAGCTCTTTCTAGTAAAGTAACTTTTTGAGCATTAACCGCATCATATAAAGCGCTTCTAAATTCTACCTTAAATTCAAAATCATCAGGGATATTTAAGTCTTTCCATTCTTGGAGTTGATTAAAAACAAATAAAAATGCTGGAGCTAAAAACTCATCTTCAATGCGTAAAATATAATTGGTTAGCTTTCTAACTCTAGCGTTTTCTCTTACGCTTGTTTCAGTTGCCGACATTTCAGCATTTTTAAAATCAATTAACAAATCAGAAAAAAAGCTTTGGACTATTCCATTACGCCTGCGATCTTCCATTTCTAAACTAATTGGTAAATTCGATACGGAGACTATAGGCTCTGGCTTAATAATTCCTGTAGTTAGTGAAGCTTCTTGCATTGATAGATACACTAAAGCTTTAGGGGATAAATCAACGCTTGTATCTACCATTAAATCGTAAGGTACTGCCATTGGTGGCGTTATCATTGTTTCAGCCGCACCAAGATTTGACTGAATCATGTTATTTAAAACTTTAATATCAGGTAAGGCTTTATGCCCAGGGCCACGCCCATAAGATGAACCTGCTTTACGCTTCCAAGATGGAGCGACAATAGGAAAAATACTATAGCCATCTTCCCATATCTTTATTTTTTTATCGTATATATAATAAAGAGAAACATAATCTTTTTTAGTTTTGAGGGAACAGCCTAAATTTTCTGCATATTTGCTTTTCATTATGCAATGCAAAATTGTATATTCTTTTTGCCCTGATTCTTTAATTTGTTTTTTATCGTGATCTGAACATTCTGCTTTGCTTAATCCGTCAAATTCACTTAACAAAACATCTAAATCTAATTTGTATTTTCTAAAAAAATAAAAAATATCATTATAACTATTACGCTTAATGTAACAATCTTGTGGCGGTAATCTGCAAAACCTGACATATTTTGCTTTGCCTTCAATCGTTGAGTGCATATAAGCGTAACCCTGCCCGTATAAAATCAAATCATCAGTTACATCACCAAAGCAGGTATAAAAGTTTGCTTTCGATCTGCCTAAATGCTCTAAAACCCTGTCTGTGGCAATCTGTAAATTTGTTTTAAGTTCAAATTCTTGCTCTTCTTCGCTTAATCCTTCAATCGCAAGCGAACCCCATTTTTTGCTTTGCGTTGCCATCATTGAAACTAAAGCGGAGCTTAAATCTTCTGCTGCCCTTTCTGGGGTTGAATCTAAAATTTTATTTTGGTCTATAAATCCATCTGTATTTGTGCTGTTAAATCCTCTTGATTCAGGGCTTAAATATTCAGAAATAGAACGCCATTCATTATCATAATTCGCTCTATCCTTTTCGCAATCTTCAAATGCCTTAAATAATTTTTGGCTCATTCTTTTTCCCTTTAGGCATTATTAAACCTGCTTTTAATTCTTCTTGCTGTTTCATTTGGTCAAGTGGGCTTAATGGTATGTTAGTATCAAAATCGCTTATAGTCTTCCTTCCAGCGAGTAAAGCTAACTGTTTTAAAGCCTGCTTCCTTGCTTTTTGCATTGCAAACGCTGCGGTCTGTTCTTCGTTTAAATCGTTAGGTATTCCACCCTGCATACAATCATTTTACATTATTTTTGTAACTTGCAAATTTTGGAAGATTTAATCTAAGTTTATTTTTCTGTAAATGATGGACTGGGATTAAATCTAACTTAAAAGCACTTGCCATACACCTTATAGCATCTGCATTGTGTGAATGTTGGTCATGGACTGGCACTTTAGTAAATGTTCCTTCTGCATTTTTTTTACGCTTATAATTTCTTAAATCATTAATTAATCGCCTGCACCGTTCTTTATCAAAAAAACAAAAGCTTAAAACTTCTTTTACCCATTCAATATTCCCTGCTAAATCTTTTGTTTTCGGGATAGTAATAATCTTTAAGCCTTTTTGTTTTCTTAACGCTTCTACCCTTGATTGGAGCTTATCTGTTCTGTCCTGCCTTTTATCCCCGTCCCACGGTAAAAACCATACGTCAATACTGTATTTGTTTTTAATCATGTCCGTAAACTGCCCACTAGCCATATCTCTGCTTACAAAATTATCAACAATGTTAATTACATTCTTTTCAGGATGTTGATGTATAACAGCCGTCATTAAATCCTCTCCCTCTGCTAAATCTAAACTTGCAAAAGTTTGAAGGTTTGAATTATGCGGTACATAAGCTATTCTGCCTTCTTCATCTATAGCGTGCATTTGATGTTTAAAGTATGCACCTGAAGCACTTGCTTTAAAAGAACAATAAAATTCTTGCATTGCAATTTCGGGATCCATGCCTTTAGCAATTAATTCATTTACATATTCTTTAGTGATTACTGGCTCGCCTGTATTGTAATAAGTATCTTCTATGCCGAGTAGCCATGCTTTTTTGGTATCAGAAGCATGTTCAATATTATAAAGATAATCTCTATGTGCATGGTTTTCGCCTTTTGGCGTACCAACTTTAAAGCTAAAGCCGCCATTTTGAGCAAGGATTGGGCTAAAAATTTCTTCAAATACTCCAGGTCTCCATTCAGGGTATTCATCGCAAATTACACCGATTGGGTTTAACCCTCTTAAATGATTAGCTGTTCCATCTGAGCCAACAACGCCAACAAGCCTGTAAACTGAACCATTAACAAGCTCTAATGTCATTGCGTGGTTATCTTTACGCTTCCAAAGCTTTTTAGGGAATAATTCTAAATACGGGATAGCTTGTTCATCAGGGTCTCTTGTTACTCTTCCAAGTCCGTTCCATATTGCCGCCCTTGCTTGAGTTAAGCTAGGGAAAGCATGAATATATAAGCCTCTATCTTCTATCATTCGAGGCAATGCGATACATAGGGGTACTGCTGTTGATTTCCCCGCTCTTCTATGGACTATTGCTATCCCGTCTAGGTTTTTTCTTAATCTTCCGTTTTCGTCTCTTGAATTAAAAAATTTATACCAATCATACTGATAAAATGTAGGCTCAAACTTCCCCCATAAATTGTTTAATATTTCGTTACATTCTTCTGCGGTAACTTTAGAATCAAATTTTTCTACAGGGGCTACATATTCGCTTGCATCGTAAACATTTGCATAATGCAAAGCATGTGTAGGGTCTGCTGCAATATCCCGCCAATTTTTAACATTAGTTAAATCATCATTCAGTGATATTACTCCTTACCCAAAAAATTATAGCTTCGTCAAAATCCCCATTCTCAATCCTTTGAATTAAGTTAAGCACCCTTGAACTCTTTGATACAAATTCAAAAAATGGCTCTTGTTTTCTTTTTACGGTAAGATACTTGTCAAAACAAGTTAAATGAATTAAAAAACAACATTCATCCCAGATTTTTCTATTTTCAAGATATTTTCTAACTGCTTCTTTTGCCCTACTGTAAAAATTTACATCCTCAATAGATATTTCAACTTGAGAACCAATAACTAAAGGGAAGGACGATGCAACTGTTTGCCCTGTAATATAGTAACCTTCAAAAAGTGCTTTTTCTATTTGCTCTTCGGTGTAGGGCAAATTTAAAAATTTACTCCTCTCTTGAAATAATTTTAAAAAATACTCAAAAGCACCATTAGGGTAAAACCTATATAAATAATCAATTTCTTCTTTTTTCATTTTTCTATCTCCTTGTTTCCTGTTAAAACTTATACCATTTTTTATTCAATCAGTTTCATGTCCTCAATATTTGTTTCTTCTTTAATTAATATGATTTTACCGTCTTTCCCTTTAACCTCTTTAAATTTAGGTACATAGAGTTTAAGATTATGATCTGCTTGTTTCCTTGTTGATTCTGCTGCAATTAAAATTTTATCTTCTGTGTAGATAGACTCTTGCATATCATTTAGTAATCTAACTCTAGTCATTTTGGATTTAATTAAAGCATTAGTCGCCTCTGCTGGGTCTAATTCTACAGCCGCTTGTTCTACTTTTTTCAATTCATTGTAAAGCTCAACTCTTTCAGCTTGAATATCAAATTTTTTATCTTTAAAAAATTTTCTTGAATCGGTCATTTTAATTCTTTTTTAATCTCTTCATCTAATATCTTAAACTTTCTATCCACGGAGTCAAGCCAATAATGCTTAGATTGGGTTTTAAGCATGAAATTATCAATATTTTCTTCTTTTAAGACTCGAGTCAAATCCATAGAGATTAATACTAATTCTTGCCGCTCTTCATCAAAGCGTGCTTTCCAGTCCTTAAGCCTTTGCTTGATTTGTTGTAGTTTTGACATTTATTTTAGTATCTTAAATCCTTTTTCTGCTATCTCATCCCAATAATCATCTGGAGCTGAAAAACTACTGTAATAGTTTAATACTTCTATGTCTTTGGGTTTTGATAAAAGCATTCCGCATTTACTGCAAGTCTCCATTTCACCCTTAACTCTAAGCATTACTGTTCTTGGCTCAAACAATTCGGGTATTTTATAGTATTTGACAATTTCAGTTTTAGGCTTGTGTACTTCACACGTACCACTCCAAGATTGGTATTTGATGCAGTAATATAAATGAAGACCAATATACAAAATAATACAAAATAGTGCAAGTCCGCCAAGTACAACGCCAATAAAACACAATACTGTTACTATTTGATTATTTAACCACCACATTTGATAAAAACTCCTTTTCTTCTTCTGCTGTTAGGCTTAAAAGCTTTTTTATAAGCTCCTCATAAGTAAATATTTCATTTGTTTTTGTGTTAATGTAGTTCATTATTCTTCTCCTTTTAAAACATACCAAGCTAGGCTTATCGTTGAGCAAGTAAAAGCACAAGTTTCGCCAAGCAGAAAATACACTGCCATTGATGTTATGAATGTTTTTAAAAATAACTGTATTTTTTCGTGATTCCATTCCATTATTCTTCTCCTTTTAAAACGAATTGCCAATTTTTTTCTGAAAGTTTATTAATTCTGCCGAGTCCTGCTTCTGCCATTAACTCAAACAAATAACGAGCATAATCACTAGGTTTATTTAGCTGTTGAGTTGTTGTTTTAGCGATCTCATTAATTGTTCTTTTATTTAGTGATTTTTCAAGAATTTTATTAATTAACTCTTGGTCTTTGTTCTTAATTGTTTTTGTGCAAAGTAGCTTTTCTGCATGGGAAATATAAGCGACTATTAAAGAAAAAGCATTTTCGCTAGTGGTTAAACTTACTGGTCTATCGTAAGGTTGATTATCAAAATGTGAATCTAAAATATGCAGTAATAAACATAATCTTAAGAAAAAGCCAAAGCATTTAGTGTAATAAGCTTGCATTGCTGGCGTTGCGGCTTTATCTATCTCTTCATTAAAATAATCAGATACCCATTCAATATAATCATAATCAGCGAATGTAAGATCCGCTCCTTCTGAGCTTATAACATGGGAATATAACTTAGTTAAGATTGAATCGCTTAAAACTACATCATCGGGGTTTTTCTCTCTTGATACTGAATCATAGATAACATAAGCGAATCTTTGCCAAAGTCCATTATCTTTATCTTGATCTTTAGAATATAAATCTTTTAAAACTTTAGGCTGAATACCACCACTTAAAGAAATAGCTGATTTCATTAATTCTATATCTGTTTCTTTTCTTGCTACTGAAATAAAAGTACCTGCTCCTAAAGAGAGTAATGTTTCTTTGTCTTCGCCTCGTCCACCTTTATAAGCCCCTAGAGAGTTAAATAAACCTTTAATCTCATCTTTCACCCATAGTAAGCCATTAGGGTTATCTGAATGGGCTTTTAGGGTAGTTTCCATAGTGGAATCAGCGAGATAAAATCTTTTGCGTTTTGGCTCAGGTAACTCTTCTAAAAACTCATCTAGGGAGAGGTCTTTTTTCTGTTTCTTTTTAGCTTGGTATTCTTTAAGCTCTTGCTTGTAGGTTTCTAGTGCTTCATATTGAAGGATTGTTAAGGGTTTCATTAGGTTATTGAGGATAGGTGTTTTCCCTGAGCCTACAGGTAAACCAATAATCGACCAAAAAAAGGCATGTTCTTTATGCCTGCGGTGTGAAATGGTAAATTTAGTACCTGCAAGACTCGCTAAAATTGAAAGAAACAGGGTAAATGCTGCTTCTACTGGAAAATCTTTATAGGGTACTGAGGAAATTCCATAGAGATAAGTAAATAATGGAGCTGGCAATATTTCTTTTAGGCAGAATATTGGTTTTGAGTCTTGATCTTTGCCTAATAGTTTAATTTCGTCTAGTGTTATTAACTTATTTAACTCATTAAACTCTTGGATAAGCTGTTGTACTTTAAGTAAATCTTCACGATAAAGTTTTACTTGTTCGCTTATCCTTGCTCGTTCTTTTTCTCGGTATGCTTCAAATATTTTTTTAAGAGTGTATCTAATATTTTCTGGAATATCAGTTACCCATTTTAAATAATCAACATATTCTAATAGATCAGAATAACCTAGCCCTGTCTCTTCAATTTTAGTTTTAACAGTGAAGTATTCTATTGGCTCATTAGCATCATGCAATCCTTGCATGGCAGTAAAAACCTTGCGATTATTGTCATCAGTAAAATACTGAGGTTTTAACTCATAAAGTAAATACTTACATTCAGGGTACTCAAGTATAGCCCCCAGTAAAGCTTGCTCTGCCTGCATTTATTTCCCTTTAGCTAATAACCAAGCTTCTAGTAACTGTAATAAAAAATAATCCCAACTAGCACCCTTAGGTTTATGCTCTTTAAGTTTAGCTATGGTTTCTAGGTGAAGATTTAATCCTGATTTTTTCATGCTTTAATTCTCCAATACTTAGCAATATATCACAGAAAACTAATTAATGACTAAACAACTGATTTAATTTGTTTTTATCTTGAAAAACCGCAACTTATACCCTTCTGGCTCTAACGAGCCTCTTGGATCATTGATTAGTTAGCTCTTAAATTTTCTTTCCGTTTAGTAATAGTTTTTTGTTTTTCCGTAAATCTCTGTTTTCCGTATGTTTTTCCTGCTAGTTTACGGACTCTATAATATAAGCCTAGCTTACTTATTGAAGGTTTTTTCGTAAATTCGTACTTTTTGCTAATGAAAACAATTATTTGTGTTTATTAATAGTAATATGTATATATATATTACTTACCATAACTTTATTTACTTAGTACGAAATTACGAATTTACGAAAAAGCAGGAAATAGGTAGAGTAGGCTTATGTTTTAAATTTCGTAGGTAATTTACGAATAAACGAAAAGTACGAAAAAACAAATACTTTAATAAAATGGCTCTCTAATCAGCTTTTCAATAGTCAAGTAATCCTTGACTGCTCAAATAAAGACAATTTGACATTAATTAATTATTGGTTTTTCTGATTTGTTGTTATATGCTCTTTAAATTGATTTAATTTATTTTTAGGATAAGTTATAGCTGAATGGTTGTTTTCTTTTGTTTAATCAGTTTAGAAATGTGTTTTGCTTGTGCTTTTGTTGGATTGGTTGGTTAAAGTTAAATGTTTTTAAAAATTCACTTTCTGCGTAGTGGGGTTTAAACTGATTGGAATGTGAGTATGAAAAGCACCCCCTAGTGTGGCTCTATTAATTAGCTTAATTCTCTATAAATCGGTAGTTTATCTCTTACCTTATCGTTATATGACACGTGTATATAATCGGCTAATCTTTTTGGGGGCGAATTGGAAGGTGAGTTTGGAAAGTGAATTGATACAGTGATTCTAAGATAGCTACAAGGCTCTAGGTTATTCGATAAGTTACTGGAATGAATGAAGGTGTTACCAGCTTTTAATATTGTTGGTTATATGGCAGTAGAGAAATAGTTACATTTTCCAGCAGTAGTTGATATGTTTTTTGTGTGTTATTTAGACTAGATTGTATAATGGCTCTACAATCAGTGTTCTATTCAAGATAACTTTATATTATCTTGAATGTTGTAGAAATATAGAGGCAATATAGTCCAATTTGATCCTTATTGAGAATGTTCTCAATAAGTTTGCTAGACTTGGCGAGGAATCAACAATCGCATAAAATAGACAGCATGGACGAGATCACAGAACTAAAGAAACAAATACAATCTCTAGAGAAGCAATTAAAATTCAAAGAAACTTTTATCCAGTCAATAATCAAAACGAAACAAGACCAGAGCAAAACAATAAAAGATCTTTATCGAATCATTGAAGATCAAAAAGATCATTCTTTGCAAAAGCTCAGGACTAAACAGAACATAATTGAAAAAACCAGAAAGAACTTAAAAGCTATCCAAAAAGAAACTTTTAAATCAGCATTAGAAGAAAATAAAAATCCTAATACTGGTGATGATAACTAACTGATAAATAAATCGTTCTAATGAGCTTATAGCTATGTCTAACTAATAACTGGAGTGAATGTAACTAATTCTAATTCCCCTATATTCGAGGGAATTAAAACTAATAATAAAGAAATAATTAAGATTAAATATCTTGGTTAAAAACTCTTGACTTATGGGTTTATATAAAGTAAGATATGTTATATAACTTAAATTTAACTAAGTTAGGTTATAAATAAACAGAAAGGATAGGATAGAATGATTAAAACGATTTTCAGGATTATAGACGCAGTAGCAGCTACTGCGTTACTTGATGAGTCTATTAAAGACTCATCTAAGTATGTATTCGCTAAAACTGTGTTGAAGATCTGCGCTAGCAGAGCAGATAGAATGAGAGAAAATCTCTCATCCCATGATTCATGGGGATTTTAAGCAGTTCTAAGCTGCTTACAGTTACTTAATCTTAAGTACCTGTAACTAGCTTAGAAGCTAGGAAAGGAAAGGACATGAAC
>Ga0172373_10002615_pt1 | contig 27274 bp, 23 predicted proteins | sample Lak10m_2_FD_114546 | JGI IMG/M metagenome (GOLD analysis project Ga0172373, IMG submission 114546) | Freshwater microbial communities from Kabuno Bay, South-Kivu, Congo - kab_092012_10m | ecosystem: Environmental > Aquatic > Freshwater > Lake | place: Democratic Republic of the Congo...
CTTCCGAAAAAAATATGGGCTATATTTGAACTACAAACCCATTCGGGCATAATTATTGCGCCCGAGTATATAGATCAAACACACACGTGTAACTTACTGTCAATCGCAAAACATGAAAAAGACGTTTACGAGAAAGTACTCCTTTTGGGGTATTCTTGTGGCATTGGCCACTTTGTACCTACCTCAAGCCGCCCAGGCTCAATGTTCCTGTTTTACCAGTGTCAATGTCTCCATGTCGAGCGGGTGTTCCTTCACCGTGCTTCCTCAGATGATATCTGGATGTGATACAGGCGTAGTATGGGTCGCCGACGAGAACCCACTCGATAGCAATATCATCACCACGCCGGGCTCTTATATGTACGCGCTAAGGGACAGTGTGGGCAACGTGCTGTGCATGGGCACCATTCAGGCGGAGGATAAATCAGCGCCGCTGCTCCAGTATTACCTCGCTCCCTGTACGGGGAATATCACCGCCAGTCTGGCTGCTTTCCAAACAGCTACGTTCATGAGCACCGATATCCTTCAAATTTACAACGAGGATCGAAGTTGGCAAGACACCACCTACGATTACTTTTCAGGTACCCCCGTCTTTTCCGACGGATGTTTAATCGCCAATGGTTGTTATACCGAATTAAAAATAAACGACCAGATTACCTATTATAGCTGCACGGATGCCCCCTGGCTGGCTGACCGGATTTTTGCGCGTATTGACCGTACCTTTTTTGCGACGGACTGCATGGGCAACAAAACCACTGTTACACAGCAGATTTATTTCAAAACCCCCGCCTTGTCGCCAGGCCTGGCCAATGCCATCAACACTGCCTTCAGCAATAAAACAGTCGTACTCAATGGCGGTGGCTGTTCCCTGACGGCCGAACAGATGATGGCTCAATTTAAAACGAGTACCTACCCGGATACCTTTAATGGGGTAGCACAACCCATGCTGATTTTCCAGGATCCCTACCATTGTAGTCCGACTACCGAACTATACGGTATATTTCAGGAAGCGGTGGCCAATGGCGTAGCTAAAAAGTACCTGAATCAACGTATGAGTTTCAGCCTTCGACTCATTTTTGACGATGGAAACTGCACCGAGGGGCGGCGAATCATGGTACAAATTCTCGGAATTGACTGGTGCACCGGAACGGTTTATACCCTGGCCGACAATGTGTTATTGCGGCTTGGCGCCGTCAATACCTCTGCCAACCTGGTCGCTTCCACCCAAAATATCACTGCCAGTGCGCAAGGTGGAGTCTATCCCTTAGGTGTCTTATCCAATACCGCATGGAGCATCGATGATGATATGTACTGGGCCTCCATTTCACCCACTTCCGGATACAATAATGGCACCGTGAATGTTACGGTACAACCCAACAACAGCTCCTTTCTGCGTTCGGGACGGATATTTATCAATGCGCCGGGACTGGGTACGCAAACTGTCATACTGACCCAAGCTGCCAGCGTACTGGAATTTCTGAATGCCACCCCTTCTGCCATCAACTTTGGTTCGACCGCGGGTACCGCCACCGTACAGGTTCAGTCATCCGGCTCCTGGACAGTGAGCGACAACGCATCCTGGCTTACGCTCAATGTATCCCAGGGTTATGGAAATGCCAACCTCAGTGCCAGCGCCACCGCGAATACCAGTGGCGCCGCCCGAAGTGCCACCATTGTTTTTACGATGGGTAGCCTAAGTACATCGGTGAATGTATATCAGGAAGCGACCTCGGCGCTGTTGACCTTCTCCCCCTCCAGCTTTGCATTCCCTGCGTCCGGGGGCAGTAGCAACTTGTCGATTCAATCCAATACCAACTGGGTATTGAGCAGCAAACCTGCCTGGATTACACTCAATAGCAGCAGCGGAACGAATAATTCCACCCTCATTGTTACCTGCGCCGCAAACACCGCCGAAATTTCCAGAAACGGAAGCATTACATTTCTCTGCAACGGCACACAGCTCAAAACCATTCAAGTAACCCAGGAGGGAAGACCAGCGGGAGTGACCCTCACCCCCGCCTCGCTCTCCTTCGACCAGGCAGGCGGACAAGCATCGCTTCAGGTGGGTGCTTCCGGTACCTGGACGGCCAGCAGCTCTGCTGCCTGGCTTAGCTTTCCCAATGGCAACACAGGGAACCAAAGTGGCGGGCTGACCCTTGCGGCAACCCCCAACAGCGGCTCCGCCTTGCGCACCGCTATCGTCCAGGTCGCTGATCCGGCGGGGCACCTGGCAACAGCTACTATTACCCAAAATGGCATTTCCCCAACTTTTCAAACAGGGGTTGATACCATTTATTTTGGAAGTGAAGGCGGATTTGATACCCTGCATATCGTATCTAATACCTCCTGGGCACTCAGCGAATACTTACAGTGGCTCGGTTTGAGCGCTATAAGAGGCCGAAATAGTGCCGATATTATTATAAGCTGTGTACCGAATACGACTGACCAGGTGCGCACCGGGCAAATCCTGTTATACGGGTCAGGTTTCCAGGCGCAGTACATCCGAGTTATACAGGCTCCCAGGGCATCGCTGCTCAGTGTATCTCCTGCTCAGCTCCGCTTCAACGGCAACGGGGGCAGCACCCCGGTATCCGTTAGCTCCAATACCGGCTGGTACACTGCATCTTCTGCCCCCTGGATTCAGGTAAATCCCACCAGTGGGGTCGCCGATGGCGTGGTTCAGATTAGCTGTACCAGCTCCAACGACTCCACGGCCCGCAGCGGGCAGGTTACCTTTTACGCCAGCGGAGCCAGTCCGGTCACCGTGGCCGTTACGCAGGATGCCGCCGGTGTAGCGTTGTTTACCCGAACCGACACGATGCGGTTTAACAGCGCCGGGGGTCTCGACTCACTGTATATTTGGGCCAATACTGGTTGGAAAGCCAGTGTTACCCAGCCCTGGGTACTTCTATCCCAAACCGCCGGCGACAAGCCAGCCCGACTATTCTTCACCGTGCTTCCAAATACCGGAGCGGGCACTCGTACCGCCGAACTGGAAGTCATTGGTAACGATGGCTCTAAGAGCAAACTGCTACTGATACAAACCGGCATCCAGCCCGTGCTCAGCGCCTTATTGGATGTACGCGCATTTAGTCCCAGCGGCGGGTCAGCTATTTTACAGATTCAATCCAACCTCCAATGGTCCATTAGTGGCCATACCGATTGGCTGGAACTATCTGCCAGACAAGGTATCGGCAATCAGACAATTACCGTGCTTTGTGCACCCAACGGGGGCAGTTCGGGTAGAAACACCACCTTGGTTATCAGTGCTCCGGGGGCAGATACTATTCGCTTGTCCATTTTACAGGAAGCCGACCGCCCCTACTTGCTAGTGAATGAAACCATTGTGGATTTACCTGCCGAAGGCGGCGAATTCCCGCTGGTACTGCTTTCAAATATTAGCTGGAGAACATCGGAGTTGATAAGTTGGCTGCAAGTAAGCCCAATTTCTGGTACCGGCAGTGATACCCTAATCCTGAAAGTCCTTCCGCGCAGTGGCTCAAACCAGCGCAGCGGCACCCTGACTATCTACGGAACCGGGGTACCCAGCCTGCGGGTAACTATCCGCCAGGCCGGCCTGCCCATCAATGCCCCCGGTCTCTTCCAGCCAGGTATCATAAAAATGGACGAGGAAATTCAAGCGCCAAAATTCAGCGTTTTTCCCAACCCCGCTTCCGATTTGATTTCCCTTCGGATTACAGAGAGACTGACAGAACCCTGTACCTTAGTAGTACACGATGTACAAGGCCGGGTGATGAACTGGCAATCCTTTCCGAGGGGTCTGGAACCAGCTACCCAACTTTCAATTCCTGTCGCCGACTACCCGGAAGGAATATATACGATTACACTGAAGGGTAAACTCCTCCATTACGTAGAGAAAATCCAGGTGAGCCGCACTAAGTAAAAGGCGTGGTTGCCAGATTGGTGGGAGGTTGACGAGAACATGCTTTGCCGTTGGCAAGCATGTTCTCGTCAACCATCTTATTTTCCCCACCCTTTGGCAGAAGCGCTGGGAACATCTGATTACCCTATTTTTTTCCGACCCCTCTCCCATCTTTTTTGTAATTTAGTCTAAACCCAACTCGTATGTTCGATTTACCTATTTTCCAAACCTTGTTAGCGCTCATCCTCGTCTTTGCCTTGTTGAGCCTGGTAGTTTCCTCCCTGATGGAAATATGGAACTACTACAGAAAATCAAGGGGTAAATTGCTCCGGGAGGCCATCCGTTTACTGCTCCGCGACCCGCTCAACAAGCAATATGGGGAGTTGGTGAATGATCACTTTTTAATCCGCAACCTCAGCAGGAACCCCGGAAAAAACCCACCGCCCTACATCTCCTCCAATCTCTTTGCAGAAGCGCTCATCGATGTTATTGCCCAGCAGGCTCGGCACACGACGGTTCGACTTCAGCTACCTAAAGCAGGTGACCATGAGCGGGAGCTGCCTGTGCACCTAGAAGATAAAATGCCGCCTCCGGATCCGAAGGTAATGGAACGGTTCCAAGCCGGCCTCGACAGTATGCAGCCCTCCCCCCTGCGCGATGCGTTTTTCTCCATGCTCGACAAATCGGGAAAGGACTCCGGGGCATTAAAAAGCCGGATTGAAGCCTGGTACAACGACTACATGGAATCCGTAAGCGGCTGGTATAAAAGCCGTCAAATGCGGAAATCCATGTTTTTTGGGTTTGCAGTCGCTATTCTGCTCAATGTGGACAGCATTTACCTGTTCCGGGTATTCAGCATGGATGCTACCTTGCGGGGAGCGTTGGTGGCCACCGCCGAAAAAATGGCCGATGCTTATCAGGTGCTGGCAGACTCCACCCGGATGGAAACGGACAAACTTCAGGAAATGGTCTTGCAGGTTCAGGGGGATGCGATTAAAACAGACTCCCTTTTTTCCAGGCTCCACCTTCAGGATTCGGTAGCCCAACGCGCATTATTGCGGAGCGACAGCCTGCTGGGGGTCGTTTATGGGCTGAATATACCTATTGGATGGATAGAAGACCGCGCACCCCTTTCCTGGCGATGGGATTCGGCCCAAACGAAACGCCCTGCTGCCAATACCAATACCCTTCTGGGATATATGGAAGCGCGCAACGCCCGGTTCAGCATTTGGTATATCCTAGGGGTCTGTATTTCGGGATTTGCCCTGGGCCTCGGCGCTCCCTTTTGGTTTGATCTCCTGGTCAAGCTGGTCAATTTGCGAATGGCCGGGAAAAAGCCTTCTGTAGAAACCATTTCTTCCAAAAACTAAACCCGGCATTATGCTTCCTTTTACCAACGTGCACATGCACATTTTTAACACCGATTGTGCCCCGCAGCGCTTTTTCAGGGTGCTTTCGCTGGGGTGGGGAAATGCGTTCGCATCCCTTCTGAAATCAGCCCTCGATTCCAAATCAGGACGCGCTGTCGTCGACCGCCTTGCCCGAATGAGCAACCCGGATACCCAGCGCAAACTGGCGCGCTACCTCGCCTTTATGCAGGTAGGAGGTCAAAGTTCTCAACTGGAAATTTTTGAACAAGCACTCGCAGTGGGGCGGCAATTTGACCCCTCTGTTCGCATGGTTGGCCTCACGCTGAATATGGATTATATGGATTCTCCCTCGGATGTCCGCAAATCTTACGAAACCCAGCTCGAGGAGGTTCGCAATATCCGAAGGTATTATCCCCGCAACTTTTTTCCATTCCTGGGTATAGATCCCTATCACAAAACGGGTATTGAACTGAAAGAATGGGCACAGCAAAATTTCGAATCCGGTTTCCTTCGAAAAGGGGTAGCCCTCCCCTACTTTTTCGGCATCAAGCTCTACCCTGCCCATGGCTTTTTTCCATTTGACAGAGGACTGGAAGAACTGTATGCCTACGCCGAAGAATACAACCTACCCGTCATCTCCCATTGTACCCGTTCCGGCTCCATGTATATCGGGAATGATATACAAAACCGCATTTCCCGTTTTCCAACCTTTCTGAATCCAGTAGGCACGCTCCCGGAAGCGAAAGCCAGCCAGCGAATCCTAGACCGCATTCATCGCTTCTACGATGCCGAACTGGTGAAAAATAATCCGCTGGGCAATAATAGCCAGGCTTGTGATTTGTTTAGCCACCCGGAAAATTATATTCCTGTACTCGAAAAATTTCCCAACCTAAAAGTATGCCTCGCCCACATGGGTGGACTTACGGAATTCCTCGACGACCAATGCGCGGGTAAGGAAGTGGCCAGGTTGCGAAAACTGGAGGAAAATGGAAAATGGCTGGATATTATTCGGCAGATGATGCAGACTTATCCCAATCTGTACACCGATATTTCATATACCCTCAGCGGATTTGATTCCGAACCTATCCTGAAGACCTTTATCGACTTCCTCGGTAATCCGGCTGACCCACATGCCCTCGGCAAACGGGTGCTCTTTGGCACTGATTTTTTTATGACCGAACAGGAAAAACAGGAATCGGATTTATACAGCCTGCTTTTGCGCAATGAAAAACTCAAGCCCTGGATTACGGAGCTCACCCGCAACAACCCGGCACGCTTCCTATCCAACCTCACTCCCTACATTGGAATGTAATAACCCTTTAACGATGCAATATTTGGGTGGGAACTGGTAGGAAGGTCGCCATATTTCCAGGTATTTTCACTACTTTAGAGCCAATACAAAGTGATTGGTCATGCAGGGTAGTGCCCATTATCAGATTCTGCTAAACGCATCGGGTCTGACTTCGGAGCAGATATGGTTCTTGTCATTAAACATCGGAATCGCGGTCGTTTCAGTAGCCATGATTACCTGGCTCATCGTGCGCAGTTTCCGGATCCAGCGATCCAAATCTATTGAGGATTTGAAAGCCAGGGATCATCGTCATATCCAGCGCATAAGCCTGCAAACGGAGGAGGCTGCCGTCAATGCCGTACCTGCCGAAGCAGAATCCTATAATCAAACCCATTCCGGCACCCTTCCTGCTGCGAAAGAACCGGAGGAATTCCATTCTCCCTTATCCGAATATTACCGACTGCTCGAGACCTTTGACCTTACGGAGGCGGAGGGCTTTGAGCTTGAACAAGATGAGGAAGCAGTGCTTTCAGACTTACAAGAGCCCCTCCCCTTCCCTTCTACCAATGATCCAGTGCTTCAACATATTTACAGATGTTTGGAATGGAACAAATTCCTGGTTTTTTCCTACCAGCAAACCGCGAGAATCGTTCGACCTATCTCTAGCAATGGCCAATCGATGCGCGGATATTGCTATCTGGCCAACACAGAGCTCGAATTTGACGTTACGCACATGACCGCTCCCAAAATCAGGGATACGTATGCGGTACTGCGGGTGCGCAATGTGGAACCAGAAGTGCTCGAGGAAATTATCGATCAGGTCATTAACGAACAAAAACCCATACGCATCCGATACGTGAAGCCGGGGCAAAAAACCTATACCATCGACCAAGAGACCTGGGAGCTGCTTACCGAAACCGCTGCACAGGAAACTAGCCTTAGAACTATTGTCCGATACCAACGCGCCCCCGAGATTCTTCCCGCCGAGGAGTTGCTGGCATACGAGTTAGACGCGCACTATATCCACGGATTTTGCCTGCTGCGCCACGCGCCAAGGACGTTTAAAATCGACCGCATACAATCGCTCGAAGTCCTGAATATCTGAGCCTTATTAACAGGATTTCAAGGCCGCCCACTCAACGGATACCACGGATAAAATCCAGGGTTTTTTCCCGCACATTCCCTTCTCCGCCCAGGGCCTTGATAAAGGCACTTCCGATGATGGCCCCCTGCGCGTGGGCACAGGCTGTCTGATACGTCGCCCTATCTGAAATACCAAAGCCAATTAGCCTGGGATGCTCCAGATTCATAGCTGCAATACGCTCAAAATAAGCCATTTGGGTATCAGTAATCCCTGTTTTTGCCCCGGTAATGGATGCACTGGATACCATGTAGATAAACCCGCGGGATAGCGCATCAATCTGCCGAATCCGCTCGGCACTCGTCTGCGGCGTAATCAGAAAGCTTATAGAAAGACCTGCTTCCTCTACGAGGGATTGGAACCCTGTTTCGTACTCCCGCAGCGGAAGGTCGGGCAGAATCAGCCCATCGATTCCCGCTTTTCGGCACGAATCGACAAAGGCCTGCTCTCCGTACTGCATCACCTGATTGTAATAGCCCATAAGAATAAGCGGTGTGTGCAAGTTCGGGCGGATTGCTTCAATCTGGGAGAAGAGCAGTTCCAGTGTCATACCGTTTTTGAGGGCCATCGTTCCACTTTCCTGGATGGTAGGGCCATCGGCCAGTGGGTCGGAATAAGGCATGCCAATTTCTATCAAGTCCACCCCCGCTTCCTGTAATGCCTCCAGGATAATAGGAAAGTCCTCCAGGGTCGGATACCCGGCGGTGAAATAAATATTGAGAATATCCTGCCCCTTGGAGTGGAAAAGTGCTTCTATTCGGTTTGGATTCGTTGACATATTTCTTGGTATTTCTTGCGCCTGGTCAATATGCTTGAAGCCTATGTTGCCCAGCTGTCCATGCAATAGTTTTCCTAAAAGAACGCTGTTTAAATACTGCCGTCCAATCGCTTCATATAGGTTGCGAGGTCTTTGTCGCCCCTGCCGGAAAGACAAATCACGAGTACATCGCCCGGATTATACGCCAGGCGGTGTAGGGCATAAAAGGCATGGGCGGTTTCGAGGGCGGGTATGATTCCCTCTTTTTGAGCTACAAAAAAGGCGGCCTCCAGCGCCTCCTCATCCGTCACCGCCAGCGCTTCTGCTCTGCCCGTTTCGATTAGGTGAGCGTGCAGTGGGCCGATACCCGGATAGTCCAAGCCTGCTGAAATAGAGTGCGGTTCTACAATCTGCCCATCGCGGGTCTGCATCAATAATGTCCGGCTGCCGTGAATAATTCCTTTGGTACCCAGGACGCTGGTAGCCGCTGATTTTCCGGAGTGAATCCCTTCCCCGGCGGCTTCCACTGCTACCAGTCGCACCTCTGGCTCATTCAGGTAGTGGTAAAAAGCACCGGCGGCATTACTCCCCCCCCCCACACAGGCAATAACGGCGGTGGGATTGGGATTACCAGTATGTTCCTCCAGTTGCGCTTTCATCTCGGCACTGATGACCGACTGGAAGCGCGCCACCATATCGGGATAGGGATGAGGTCCCACTACGGAGCCAATGATATAATGGGTATCTTCCGGATTGTTAATCCAGTCGCGAATCGCTTCGTTGGTGGCATCCTTCAAGGTGCGGCTACCGCTGGTAGCCGGCCTCACCTCCGCACCCAGCATGCGCATGCGTGCGACGTTGGGTGCCTGTCGCTCAATGTCCACTTCTCCCATATACACGATACACTGCATCCCCATCAGGGCGCATACGGTGGCGGTGGCTACTCCGTGCTGCCCGGCACCGGTTTCTGCAATGATGCGGGTTTTTCCCAGGCGACGGGCAAGCAGAATCTGACCAATCGTATTATTGATTTTGTGCGCCCCGGTATGGCATAAATCTTCCCGCTTCAAATATATTTCAGCCCCAAAGTACTCAGAAAGACGGGGTGCCCGATACAAAGGCGTCGGCCTGCCTACATAATCCTTCAACAAAGCCTGCAATGCTTCCTGAAAATCAGGTTCTGCCATGATAGACAGGTACTGCTGGCGCAATTCCTCCACGTTGGGATACAACATTTCCGGGATAAACGCCCCGCCAAATTCCCCGTAATATCCGTTGTTATCAACTGCAATTGTCATAGCTACTGATTTAAATCATTCACAAATCCTGCTACCAAATCGGGGTTTTTCCACCCTGGTCGGGTTTCAAACCGGCTATTTATATCCATACCCGCTAATGCCGGATGCTGTAGCGCGCGAATTTCCCCAACCATCTCCGGCTGGATACCCCCGCTAAGAAAAAAGGGAAGACTTCCTGTATAGTTATCCAGCGCCGCCCAGTCAAACGCTACCCCGCTTCCTCCATGGGTGCTTGTTTTCGTATCGAATAAGGCATAGCTACATACGTCGGCGTAGGCGTCCACTGCCGAAAAATCGAAAGCAGCATCCACCGAAAAAGCCTTGATTATCTTGGCTTTATGCAGGCTTGCCAAGTCCCACAACCCCAATAATTCGCGGCAGTACTCCGGCGGCTCTCCCCCGTGCAACTGAACGTAATCCAGTTGGTAGTCGTGGGTATAATTCATGACCTCCTCCATCGGCGCGTTCACGAAAACCCCTACCCGCTTAATATGCGCCGGCAAACCCTGGGTCGGGTGGTTCATCCATTCCGACAGGCTTTCATCGGCCACAAAGCGCGGGGACTCTGGGTAAAAAATAAACCCCATCCAATCAATGGGCAACGCGGCTATCTCTCGTATATTCTCCGGGCTGCGCATGCCACAAATCTTAATCAGGTACTTTTTCATGCTATCGCGTTTTTCAACAAATCATCCAGCCTGTTCATTTCCTTCGTAAATTCGGCACAAGCCAGGGCAGGGACAGGTTGTTTCATGAAAAATTCACCCATCAGAAATCCTTGGTACCCCAGCTGCCGAAGGGAAACAACCAGGGCGGGATCATCGATTCCACTTTCCGAAATAGCCAGCACTTCCGACGGAATGGCCTCGTACAAGTCAAAGGAAGTTTGAACATCGACGTGCATCGTCTTGAGGTTGCGGTTGTTCACCCCTATCATATCCACGTGCTCATTCCAGTGATCCAGTTCTTCGCGGGTATGCACCTCCATGAGCACCTCCATTCCCAGCGAATGCGCCAAGGCGGCCAGGGATCGGAGTGCTTCCTTTTCCAGACAAGCCGCAATCAACAGAATAACGTCGGCGCCCATCGCGCGGGCTTCGACTACCTGGTAGGGATCCACCATAAAGTCTTTGCGCAAAATGGGAATATCATTAATTGCCCGGGCTTCCCGGAGGTCTTTTTCTGAGCCACCAAAATAAACGGTATCGGTGAGCACCGACAATCCGGAAGCGCCGGCAGCCACGTACCCTGCCGTAATTTCCTGTACGGATGCACCCGGATGTATCTCCCCCTTGGAAGGAGACTTTCGCTTGAACTCGGCGATAATACCGCTCTTTTGAGGATGGCGCAGCGACTGCGTCAATGACCGGGGAGGGGCCTGCTGTGCGACAGCCTGCTCCAACAGCGCCAGTGGTTGTACCAGTTTCCGTTCAGTAACTTCCAGTACCTTATGCGCTACAATGTTGTCCAATACACTCATGTATCCCGTTTTCTTATGAAGGAGAGGCGATACCTCTTTTGAAATCTTGACTAAGTAACAGCCCTGTCACCAGTTGGTTGTTAAAAGGCGCTGCAGCACCTGATAGGCTTTTCCACTTTCAATACTCTCCTGCGCTTCAGCTACACAGTCTTCCACCCCTTGCTCGGGCCGGAGGGTATGGATAGCGAGGGCCGCGTTGGCCATTACGACCTGTTTTTGGGCGGAGCTTGCCTTGTTTTGTAATACATTCAAGAAAATATCGGCCGCTTCCGCAGCGGTTTCCCCGCCGTATAAGTCATCCGGCGCGATGGTTTCCAGACCCAGGTCGGCAGGCGACATGATGCGTTCCAGCTCGTTGGAACAGATTTTAAAAGGCCCCGTCAAGGAGACCTCATCATATCCATCGAGGGCATGCACGATGGAAAAACGGCGCCCCGATTGCTGCATAACATATTGGTACATGCGCAGTAGTTCCAGAGAGAACGTGCCGAAAAGCTGGTGCGAGGGCTGTATCGGATTGACCAAGGGGCCCAGCATATTGAAAAAGGTTTTGGTACCCAGTTGCTTGCGAACCGGCACCACGGCTTTTAGGGCAGGATGAAATAATGGGGCGTGCAGAAAGCAAATATTACATGCATCCAACTGACGGCGCAGGATATCGGCATCGGATGTAAATTGGTATCCGAGCTCGATCAGCACATCGGAGGAACCCACCGCGGAGGAGACCCCATAACTCCCGTGCTTAGTCACCGGATAGCCGGCACCTGCTACTACCACACAGGAGGTCGTAGAGATATTAAAGGTGTTTTTGCCATCCCCGCCGGTACCTACCATGTCGAGGGTTTCGCGCCCTTCCATAGGTAGCGGTACACAGAGGTCGAGCAACGCATCCCGAAACCCTTGAAGCTCAGCGCGGGTAATCGGACGCATATTGAACACCGTTGCGAAGGCCGCAACCTGTATGTCGTTGTAGGCGGTATGCGCGATGGCGTGTAGGACTTCCCTTGCTTCCGCCCGGGTAAGCACCTCGTGTTCGTATAATCGGTTGAGTAGCGATTTCATGAAAATAATTTGCTGCGGTGAAAAGTTAACATACCCTTACTGCCTGCTGCCTGGCTTTGGTTTCCGTCGCGGCATGGGTCAAAAAATTGGCGATCATCTGCTTTCCTTCCGGAGTCATTACCGACTCAGGATGAAACTGCAACCCAAATACCTGGTAGGTCTGGTGTCGAAAAGCCATAATTTCGCCTGTCTCATCTACTGCCGTGACCAACAGGCAATCCGGAACAGATTCTTTTTGCACGACCCAGCTATGGTATCGGCCAGCCTGAAACACCTCGGGAATGCCCTCCAGCAGAATGGGGTCTGCAGCCACACGCCGCACGGGCGTAGCTATGCCGTGGTAAACAGATGCCAGGTTCTGCAGGGTGCCTCCAAATGCCTCTCCGATGGCCTGGTGACCTAAACATACTCCCAGGAGAATTTTTTCCGACGCGTAGCGGGCAATCAGCGCGGGCATAATACCTGCTTCGGAAGGAATACCAGGGCCGGGCGACAGCACCACCACATCGTAGGCATCCACCGACTCAAGGGAAATTTCATCGTTGCGAAAAACATCGACCTTAGTATGGAGTAGCTCCTGAATATACTGAACCAGGTTGTAGGTAAATGAATCGTAGTTGTCGAGAACTAAAATTTTCATAGCCTGCATGTCTTAGTTTGGGAAATGGGGTTAAAGGTTTTCGGCTTCAGCCAGGGCGCGTTTCAACGCACCCAGCTTGTTGTTCACTTCCTGAAGTTCGCTTTCTTCCTGGCTCGCCGCTACGATACCTGCTCCCGCCTGATAGTATAGCACGTTGTTTTTGCTCAACAGAGAGCGAATTACAATAGCCTGGGTAATATCGCCATCGAAGCCAATCAGGCCAATCGACCCTCCGTAGAAGCTCCTGTTTTGGTTTTCGTACTGATGGATGAGTTCGATGGCTTTAAACTTAGGAGCGCCCGATAGCGTACCGGCCGGAAAGGTATCGCCGAAAATTTGTATTGGATTGGCGCCTTCTTCCAGGTCGCCCTCTACCGTAGAAACTAGGTGGATGACATGGCTAAAAAACTGAATTTCCTTCAGTTTCTTGACCCGCACGTTGACGGCGTGTCGTCCGAGGTCGTTGCGGGCCAAATCGACCAGCATGATATGTTCGGCCACCTCCTTGGGGTCCTCGGAGAGTTTCAGCGCTTTTTCAGCATCCACGGCGTGGTTGCCTGTGCGGCGGTAGGTACCTGCGATAGGATTCACCCGAGCAACCCCCTTCCGAACAATCATTTGGGCTTCCGGCGAGGATCCAAAAATCTTATAATCCCCGTAATCAAAGAAAAAGAGATACGGCGAAGGATTCACCGAACGCAGCACGCGATACACGTTGAACTCATCCCCTTTGAATCGCTGGGAGAACTGTCGGGAAAACACAATCTGGAAGACATCCCCGACCTGGCAATGGTGCTTACCGATGCGAACCAGCTCCCTGAAAGCCTCGTCGCTCAGGTTGCTTTGCTCCGCACCATCCAGTGCAAACTCGTGCATAGGGATCTTGGGGCTGCGCATCAACCCCTCAAACCGGGCAATGTCAGACTCTTCCCCCTCCAGGAGGTTTTCAAGTACATATAGTTCGTTCTTGAAATGGTTGATTGCCACGATAAACCGATTGAGGGCGAACCGAACATCCGGAATATCTACGACCCTTTTTTCTTCTTCGAACGCATGGGTGTCAAAGTATTGCACCGCATCGAACGAAACATGCCCAAAAAAGCCGTTGAACACAGGCAACTCGGTGTCTTGGGATACCTCAAACGAAGTGGTAAACGCGTGCAATGCGCTGGCCACACTATCTGTATTCTCTACCAAGTGCTCCTGCGTGCCCAAACCAGGCAAGGTGGTGCAAATTTTCCCCCTGCGTACCTCAAACTCGGCGATAGGCTGTAGGCCGATAAAAGAAAAACAGTCCTCCGCACTGCTGAAATCATTACTCTCCAGCAACACCGGCTGGGCATAATGGTCCCGAATGCGCAGAAAAAGAGAAACCGGCGTGATTAGGTCAGCCATAAATTTTTTGACCTGCGTCCGGATTTTAATCGTTGGATACTCGCTAAACGACATGGATACTGATTTAAAAAGAAAACGGCTTGCCGGGTGAACCGACAAGCCGCAATTATTTTTTCACAAATCATGGCTGATCATTTCACCCGGAAACCGAGCAAACATGCCACCACCACAATTGCGTATTTTGAAAGTTATTCATCTTTTCTTTTAAAATGCTTGCCAAAGATAAGGTCAATTTATTCTTATCAAAAAAACGGGGCTTATTTTTTTAAAAAATATGAATTACTCACCCGTTGGACTGCATTTGTATCACTTCATCGAGGTGCATCAGCTTCCAGGTGAGTTCCCTAAGCAGGGTGCCCTCTGCTTTTCCCGTGGCGTTATAACCTACCCCTTTCGATTTCAAATCGTATTCCCGCAACAACTGAATAGCTGCCTCGGTGCGCGGTTTGTTGAAATAGGTCAATGCTGCCCGGTAGTCTTTTAAAAAATACGCGCTTTTTAAATCGAGCGCCTCGGCCTGCTCTTTTTCCGACGCATTTTTATAGAACTGAAGGATGTATAGCTTGCTGAAAAAATTGTAGAGGGAACCAATCGTCACCACATCCGGGTTGCGACGGGCATTGGCAGCGAAGTATTGGACGATGCGGTTGACTTTAAGTAATTGGCGCTGGCCAATCGCTTTTTGCAATTCAAAAATATTGAAGTCTTTACTGATGCCAATTTGGGATTCGATATCCTTACTGGTAATTTCCGTTCCCGGCGACAAGTTGATGGCCAGCTTGTCAAGTTCATTAGCCACCTTAGACAATTCCGTGCCCAGGTATTCTGCCATCAGCGCGGCGGCTTCGCCTTTAATTTTGAATTTTCGATTCTGGAGATACGACTGAATCCAATCCGGCACCTGGTTGTCGTACAGGCGTTTGGATTCAAACACCCGCGCGTTTTGCTTCAATGCCTTTCCCAGGGTAGTATTCATGTTCAACTTGCCATTTTTATAGCAAATGACAAGGACGGTAGTAGGCACCGGTTTGAGCACATAGCCCTCCAGTTCTTTCAAGGACTTCATATCCTGCGCCTCTTTCAAAAAAACCACCTGGCAAGGAGCCATCATGGGGAAACGGCGTGCGGTGTCGAGCAAGGTCTGGTGGTCTGTATCCTTCCCATAGAAAACAGACTGGTTGAAGGCACGTTCAGCCTCGTTGAGAATATTATTTTCCAGCGCATCGGCCAGCACGTCGATGAAGTACGATTCTTCTCCGTGCATAAAATATACCGGATGGAAGTTTCGCTGCTCGATTTCTTTTAAGAGTTCGGTATGTGGCATCCGCGAAAGGTAGTCAATTTTTAGTTGACGTGCTGTAAAATCAGGTCTTTAACTGCCGATATCCAGGCCGGATTATCGTTCAGGCTGGGAACCAGATCCACCCGTTCGCCCCCTTTTTCGGCAAATTCTTCCTGGTACTCTTCCCTGATTTCAATCAACGTTTCCAGGCAATCGGCTACAAATGCCGGGCTGAACACGAGGATACGCTTGGCGCCCTTTTCGGCCAGTGCATCGAGTACTTCGCTGGTATAGGGTTTTGCCCAGGCTTCGGGTCCCAGACGACTTTGGAAAGTAGTGGTGTATTGTTCCGGTGCGAGTCCCAGGCTGGCGGCGATAGCCCGGGTAGTGCCGTGGCATTGTGCGGAATAGCAGAACTGGTTGGCCGCGTGCATAGACTGGCAGCAGGTGGCGCTATGCAGGCAATGGCCGTGGGTATCCGCCTTTCGGAGTTGACGCTGCGGTAGCCCATGATAGCTAAACAAGATATGGTCATACGCGTCGAGGTCGAAGGCACGGGCATTTTGCGCAAACAACTCGATCATTGGAGCATAATCGTAGTAGGAGTTTATCAACGACAAAGGAAGGATAGTTTCTTTGCGGGCGAGAATGCGCATCACTTCCTCGTGTACCGAACCGGTGGTAGCCGAAGCATACTGGGGAAAAAGCGGTAATACCAGGATAGAATCGACACCAGCGGCGATTAAGGATTCGAGGGCACGTTCAATCGAAGGTTGCTGATAGCGCATCCCGAGGGCAACCACGAACCCATCGCCCAGCTGTTGCTGGACGCCGTGGGCGAGCCGTTCGCCATACACCTTTAGGGGAGAACCTTCCGGAGTCCACAGTTTTTTGTACAGTTTGGCGGAGGAGCCGGAGCGAAAAGGCGCTATAATACCGCGAACCAGCAGGTTGCGAGGGAGCCACGGATAGTCAATCACCCGGGGGTCGAGCAGAAATTGCTTTAGATAGCGATAGACAGCGGGGCGGGAAGGAGCATCCGGTGTCCCCAGGTTGACCAACAGAATCCCTTTCTTTGTTGAATACATAATGAAGTCTGCGTTAAAGAATGCTAAGGTAAACCGGGCAATGCCCCAAATGTTTTATTTTGTTGTAAAGTGAATGTCATATTCGCAAAAGCACCTACTTTTGGCCAAAAATTAGGATACCATGAAAAAACCATTGATTTTGGTTACCAACGACGACGGCGTTTCGGCTCCCGGGATTCGGGCATTGATTGAGATAGCCTCCCGTTTGGGCGAAGTCATCGTGGTGGCTCCGGACGCCCCGCAGTCCGGCATGGGACACGCCATTACCATTACACAGCCACTGCGTTTGCATGCGACCAATATTTACGGAGCGATTGAAGCATACGAATGTTCCGGCACGCCGGTTGACTGTGTGAAGCTCGCCAAAAATGTACTTTTGAAAGACCGGGTACCTGATTTGTGCCTCTCGGGAATCAACCACGGGTCAAACGCCGCGATCAATATCCTTTACTCAGGCACTCTATCCGCTGCCATGGAGGCCTCGCTGGAGGGCATACCTTCCATCGGATTCAGCTTACTCGACTACAACCACGATGCCGATTTCAGTCAGGCCACGCCTTATCTGGCCGCGCTGATTCAGTACGTGCTCACCAAAGGAATACCGAAAGGTAAATTACTCAACGTCAATATCCCTGCCCTGCCACGGGAAGAACTCAAAGGGCTCAAAGTATGCCGACAGGCCAATGCCCGCTGGGTGGAAGAGTTTTCGGAATCCAGGGATCCAAGGGGACAAAAGTACTACTGGCTCACCGGAAAATTTGTGAATGATGACCCGGGAGAAGACACCGACGTTTTTGCGCTCAGCCAAGGGTATATTTCCGTGGTGCCATCGATGCACGACCTTACGTATTACCCCGCTATTCCCGTATTGCAGGATCTGGAGGCATTTCACACCAAATAAGCCCGGAGCCGATGTGGACTAAAAATACCATTTGGACAGGATTGCTGGCGGGGGTGCTGGTTCCGTTTGTAGGCTATGCGGTGCTGCTGATGTTGGCCGAAAAATTTCAAGTGTACTTTCTACCGGAGCGGTCACCCAACGACCCGGTATTTGATTCGATGACGCTTCAGGTAATAGCGCTGTGCTGTAATTTAATCCCGATGCACCTCTTCAACCGACGGCACTTTGCGCAGGCTATGCGGGGGGTGGTTTTTTCCACCCTTGGGTATGCCGTCGTATGGTTCGTATTGTTTGGGGTAGAAATCTTCCAGAACTAAAAGTATGCGGTACTATCTGATTGCCGGGGAAGCATCCGGTGATTTACATGGCGCCAATTTGATAAAGGGACTGCGCGAAGAAGACCCCGGTAGCTGCTTTCGGGCATGGGGAGGTGATCTCATGCAAGAGGCAGGCGCTACCGTGGTCAAACATTACCGCGAACTTGCGTTCATGGGATTTGTAGAGGTGGTGCGCAACTTGAGAACTATCCACGGCAATTTTAAAAAGTGTAAGGAGGACATTCTTAATTTTCAGCCGGATGCGCTCATTTTAATCGATTATCCCGGTTTTAATCTCCGGATGGCCCGCTGGGCCAAGCAACACGGGATTCCCGTCATCTACTATATCGCACCTCAAATATGGGCCTGGCACCAGAGCCGGATCCACCAGATTAAAGCGAGCGTGGATCAACTCTTTGTCATCCTGCCGTTTGAAAAAGATTTTTACCAGACATACGACTACCCGGTAGCGTTTACCGGACACCCCTTACTGGATATAGTGGATGCCTACTGGCAAAAATCCCCGGTACCTCCTGTGCTTAGCCCCGACCCCCGGCCCGTCATCGCCCTGCTGCCGGGAAGCCGCCGACAGGAAATCGCCGCCTTGTTGCCGCTCTATCTGAGGGTGTTGCCCGATTTTCCCGACTATCAGTTTGTGCTCGCAGGTGCGCCGGCTATTCCAGATGCCTTCTACCAATCCTTTCTCGATCGCGCACCTATTCAACCCCGGCTCGTCCGAAATCAAACCTATGATTTGCTATCCGGAGCACACGCCGCCATGGTAGCTTCCGGTACGGCAACCCTCGAGACGGCCTTATTCCGGGTGCCACAGATAGTTTGCTATAAAGGAAATCCCATTTCATACCTCATCGCACGGGCTGTCATAAAAGTACCCTTTATTTCCCTGGTCAACCTCATCCTGCAAAGACCACTCGTGCCGGAGCTTATCCAACACCATTGTACGGTAGAAACTATCCGCACATCACTGTCCTCCCTCCTCACCGGCCCCCGACGAATCCAAATGCTCAGCGGCTATTCCGAACTTCGACATTTGCTGGGTGAACCTGGTGCGGCCCTTCGCGCTTCCAGGGAAATAGGTGCCTTCCTCCGCCAAAAAGGCGCAACCAAGCCGTAGTATCCTCCTTTTTTCTACCGTTTTCTTAGCCTCGTAGCACGTTTTCTAAACCGTTTCGCAGAAAACAGTTTAGTTATTTTTTCATATATAAAATTTTTAAATTTGTATTGGGTTTTCAAGGTACCGCAAAGTACCAACCGAACAACCCCAGCGCCGACTACTTTCGCTACACATAAAAAACAAAGCATGTAATGAAAGTAACAAGCGGACTACATAACGAGGTGTTTTTGTTTTTACACACATATAAATTTAACATATATATTAATTTGCACCGCATAAACACCTACTGCACAGCAGCAGGACGAACAACACTATGAAACCGCACACATCGCAGCAGGCAATTCTGCCTCCACCGTTTGTCCGGTACTGAAAACACGAAGGCTACTACAACACAACCATTCCACTGCGCCACGACGGGAGTTCCGTACGTGTACCCTTGGCTATTTGTGCTCCTTTGAACGGATACGCACAGGCCGTGGGCGAGCCATTTTCTATCTTCTGGGATGTACCCAAAGATGGACTGGGCGATCTATGCCTATTGAAAACCAATTATTTAACAAATATAAGTCACATGAGTCCAGTTTTTTTACACCCACGCTTCATCATTTCCAGCAAGGCCCGATGTAGGGCTTCCTAATGCTGGAATAACCAGCCCATAACACGCATTCCCGATGACAGGCCCGAGGACGGCCTGTTGACTTGCCGGCTACAACAGCGCGCGCACGGAGGTATGGACACCCTTTTCCCAACGATTTACTCCGCTGGGATACCTGGTATCCGCATTCCCTGATCGACGCACCCTACCCTAGCCGGAACAGCCCAACAACAAGGTGCTGACGGGAATTCTTTGTGCCAAAATCACGCAAACACATTGTTGGAATCGACCGGACAAGCACCCGCCACCCGGTCGAACAGGCGATTATTTTCTTCAATTTAAAATCCATAAACATGCAAAAGCCTGCAAATCAATTACTTGCTAACTCAAATTCCAAATCATCCAATTCTGCCGAAACCAGGATTCTATTACTCGTCATTTTCCTGGGAGTGGTTGGATTATGGTACGTACTTTCCAAGACCAACCAATCAACCCCCTATTCCCTGAAGGATAAGCAGCTCCCTGAAAAACAAGAGCAGCTGGCACAGCAGGATTACTTGGCCCACTGACAGGAATCGGCTAAACCAGTAAGCTGGTGAGCCCGGCTTTTCAAATGCCTGTTTTTGTTGGTTTTTAAAATAAAATCAATAAAAATAGGCATTTGAAAAGAACATAATTTGGAAACGCGAATAGTCAAGCGGCTGTTCGGGCAGCCGTTCCTATGCCCTGCGTAGCATTACCTGCTATCCGGGATAGGCATGGTATGGAGCAGGGAGCAGCGCGGGTTCTCTCTTGGATACCTTTGCCAAAGATTAATAGCAGGAAACGCGAAAAACCCAAATTGGATAGCCTAATAGACGGGACAGGTACTAAAAATCTACTATAAAATGAACAAAATGAAACTCTACCTGTTTATTTCACGTTCTTTAAGTAATGTTATCTTTTAAACGCCGTACGATGAAAAACCTGAAACACATCCTGGAACGCTCTGCTTTTGGAGTCTGTAACACCCTTGGGCGCGCGATGGGTCTTTCCTCCGCTACTGTTCGTCTCTATTTCATATACCTGTCATTCGTAACCTTGGGCTCCCCCATTATCATATACCTATTCATGGCATTCTGGCTCAACATACGTCGCTATGTGAGCAGAAAGACCTTTCTGTTTGAGTAGCCTCATTCCATGAACCTGTACCTGGTAAGGACCTTTGTGAGGTCGGAACCCATTGCTTAAGAAATGGCTGATTGGCTATGTTTCGCCCTTATTGGCGAAATACGAATTGGATGATATTTGCGCCCATCTGAAGAGCCTGCCGTCTTTTCTCTTCCGAATCGTTGTGTACATCCTGGTCTTCCCAGCCGTCACCCAGGTCGCACTCGTGGGAATAGAAGCATACCAGGCGTCCTTCCCAGAAAAGCCCGAACCCTTGGGGTGATTTTCCATCGTGCTCATGAATTTTGGGCAGCCCGTTCCGGAAAGTGTATTTCTGCTTATAAATTTCGTGTTCAAAGGGCAGTTCGATGAATTCGAGTTCTGGAAAGACCTTTTTCATAGCCGGGCGGATGAACGGGTCCATTCCATAGTTGTCGTCGATATGCAGAAATCCCCCTCCCATTAGGTATAGCCGCAGGTTTTCGGCTTCCGCATCATTAAACACCACGTTGCCGTGGCCGGTCATGTGCAGGAAGGGAAAGTTAAACAAGTCGGCGCTGCCGACCTCTACCGTGGCGTACTCCGGGTCGAAGTTACTGCCCAGCTCCTGATTGCAGTATTTGGCCAGATTGGTCAGGGAGGTCGGGTTGGCATACCAGTCGCCCCCGCCTTGATACTTGAGCAGGCCCATCTTCAATCCCGGGGGAATAGAAGCCAATAGGTCGGTGGCTGCAGCGGGGCAGACGAATAGAAAGAGTAAAAAAACGCGAATGAGCAAACGGGTCATGGAGGATGGATTATGTCCGGTGGCTAAGTTACAGAATTATTGAAATGTGTTCATTTTTTGGTTCTCGCTGGCCGCGCTGGCTGAATAGCGGGTTTATGGATTCCAGAGGGCGCTTTCATTTTTGAGCGCGAAGGTATGCACGGCGGCCAAGGCGGCGGTTTCGGTACGCAGCCGATTGTGTCCGAGGTGCACCATACGGAAGCCGGCTGCCAGCGCCTGTTGGACCTCCACGGAGGAAAAATCTCCCTCCGGGCCGATGAGCATCAAGGCGTTTTGTCCTTCGGGATAGCTGGAATACAAGGAAGGTACTTGCTGAACCGCCTCCACATAACCGATAAACCGGGCTTCTGGCCAGGTGGATGGCTGAGCCATAAACGCATCGAAGGAGATGGCCGGATGCAGCATAGGCAGGAAGGATTGTTGGGACTGTTTCATGGCAGAAAGCATGACTTTCTCCAGTCGCTCCGGTCGCAGCGTCAGCCGTTCGGAATGTTTGCACCAAATAGGCGTAATCGCGTCGATTCCTATTTCGGTGCTTTTTTCCAGAAACCATTCGAAGCGATCCATATTTTTAGTGGGTGCCACGGCGAGGTGGATATGATAAGGCTTGCGCTGCGCAGATTGTTGCCTGCTTAAGATTTGAATTTGAGCGCTGCGCCGATCCATTTTTACCAGTTCGCCCAGTGCGCGGGTTCCGCGCCCATCGGTAAAGGCTACCCGGTCGCCGGAGTTACGGCGCAATACCTGCGTCAGGTGTACAAACTCATCACCTTCCAACGCGAAACTATCCGCCTCCAGGTTTTTTGTATAGAAAAGATTGCTCATGAATTAGCTTCTAACACAAGGAAATTATTCCGAAAGTCAGGTTTTATTAGCAAATCAAAGTAACTTGGGCGGCTGATTTTTTAAAAAAGATACAAAACAGGGAACCGGAAAGCTGTCTTAAATGTTTTGAGGCATAACTCGTAATTTCGGTTGCGTCAAAAAAAAGAATACATGGGAACAGTAGTAATGATTGGGCAGTTGATACTTAGCCTGTCCATTTTGATTATACTACACGAGATGGGGCACTTCTTTCCAGCCCGTTGGTTTAAAACTAGGGTGGAGAAGTTTTATTTATTCTTCGATCCTTGGTTTTCGCTCTTCAAATTCAAAAAAGGAGAAACGGAATACGGTATTGGGTGGCTTCCTTTAGGGGGCTATGTAAAGATTTCCGGGATGGTCGATGAAAGCATGGACACGGAAAAGCTAAAGGAGGAACCCAAGCCCTGGGAATTCCGCTCCAAAGCTGCCTGGCAGCGACTGATTATCATGCTGGGCGGGGTGACTGTGAATTTCATCCTCGGTTTCGCGCTATTCATTGCTGTTTTATGGCACTGGGGAACCGAGTACCTGCCTACGTCACAGGTGAGTGAGGGCATTTATGCCGATTCGCTGGGGCGCACCATAGGCCTACAGGATGGCGACCATATCCTCAAAATTGGCGAAGTGCCCTTTACGGAGTTCGACGAGCGCATTGTGATGCAGGAAATCATTTTCAACAATGCCCGAACGCTGACTATCCGACGCGGGGACGAAACCCTTGCACTCGATATACCCGCTGATTTTTCCCGGATTCTCAACAGCCATGCCAATAAGGGGCTGAGCCTCTTTAGTCCCCGGTTCCCTTTCCGAATCGAGGAGGTGGTAACCGGACTACCGGCTCATAAAGCCGGATTGAAACCCGGTGACCAAATCGTATCCATATCGGGCGTACCCGTGTACTACTACCAGGAAGTTAGGGCACAAGCAAGCAAAATTGCCGGAAAGCCTACGGCTATTCAGGTCAAACGCGGCAATGATACCCTCGCTATGACGCTGGTACCAACCAAAGAAGGCACCCTGGGGGTTAAAACGCCTTCTCCACTGATGTACTTTAAAACCGAAACCAAGACATTCACTTTTCTGGAAGCTATTCCCGAAGGTATCGCCTTGGGCTGGAACCGCCTGAGCATCAACGTACAGGCATTGGGACAAATCATTACCGGAAAATCGCGCGCCTCGGAAAGCCTGGGTGGATTTGCGTCTATCGCGAAAGTATATGGCACCCAATGGGAGTGGCAGCACTTCTGGTCCGTTACCGCAATGCTCTCCCTGATATTGGCCTTCATGAATCTGCTGCCAATTCCGGCACTCGATGGCGGCCATGTGATGTTCCTTCTGTACGAGGTCGTGACGGGTCGAAAGCCAAGCGATAAATTCATGGAAATTGCGACGATGGTTGGGTTTGTCCTGGTACTCGCCCTGCTGCTCTACGCCAATGGACTCGATATTTTCAGAGCCTGGTTCAAATAATTAATTGGCTATGGATTTCTTCGAACTCTTCCACCTTGCACCGAGCTTCTTCCCGGATGAAAAAGCGCTGCGCCGTGCCTACCTGGCCAACAGCAAACGCCTGCATCCAGATTTTTTCACCCAGGACGACCCGGCCCAACAGGCCGAAGCCCTGGCTCTTTCCAGCCGCAATAACGAAGCGTACGAAACCTTATCTGATTTCGACCGACGTATTCAATACATTTTACAGCAGGCAGATATGCTCCAGGATATCGGGACCACTACCCTCCCGCAGTCATTCCTGTTTGAAATGATGGATATCAACGAAGCCGTAGCCGATCTGCTGGATAATCCGGACCCGCAACGAATCGCCGCCGCCAAGACGCAAATCGAATCGATCGAACACGATTTATACGAGGCCGTCAAACCAGCCATGGAAGCCTTTGACCCAAGCGGAGACCTCCCGTCCCAACTCCAGGCAGTCAAATTTTTTTTCCTAAAAAAAAGGTATTTGTTGCGCATTGTTGAAAAGCTTTCTATATTTGCAGACGCTTAACCGAAAGGGGTTAATTAAAGCAAAAACGCATCGCATTTGATGCCGAAGTGGCGGAACTGGTAGACGCGCTGGTCTCAAAATCCAGTGGAAATATCCGTGCGGGTTCGAGTCCCGCCTTCGGTACCACCGCGTTAAAATATGGGCAATCTGATTTAAGAAAAGCCGAAGTGGCGAAATTGGTAGACGCGCACGTTTCAGGGGCGTGTGTCTTCGGGCGTATGGGTTCGAGTCCCATCTTCGGCACTCTCTTAAATCAGATTGCTTTTTTTATGCCCCGAACTCTCCGCGCTATTCGCTATATTTGGAATTTTATCGAAATTCCAAGTTTCATGAAAAAGTATATTATCCTGTGCTACCTGACAGTGCTCGCCCTGCGTGCCTGGGCCGGCGAAGGTATGTGGTTACCCATGCTCTTACAGCAAAACGAAGCTGAAATGCAGCGCATGGGCATGAAAATGTCTGCCGAAGATATTTACAGCATCAACAAAGGGAGCCTAAAGGATGCCATTGTCCGATTTGGCGGAGGGTGTACCGGAAGTATCATTTCCGGAGCCGGGTTGTTGCTCACCAACCACCACTGCGGGTTCGGTCAGATTCAATTTCATTCCACCCTACAAAATAACTATCTCGAGCACGGTTTCTGGGCTAGAAATCTATCCGAAGAACTCCCCAATCCGGGCCTGACCGCCACCTTCATCATCCGAATGGAAGATGTGAGTGCCAAAGCCCTCGAGGGAGTCACCGCCCAACAAACGGAAAAAGAACGGCAGTCGCTCATCGACCGGAACCTACAGCAGCAAACAACCAACGCTTCCCGGGAATCCTGGCAGGAAGTGAGCATCCGTCCATTTTATCAGGGAAACGCGTATTACCTGTTTATTACCGAAACCTATAAGGATGTCCGGCTCGTCGGGGCTCCTCCCGGAGCGGTCGGAAAATTTGGCTCCGATACCGACAACTGGGTTTGGCCACGGCATACCGGCGATTTTTCACTCTTCCGCATTTATGCCGATAAAAATAACCGCCCCGCTGCGTATTCCGCAGAAAATATCCCGCTTAAACCCAAACACTTTCTGCCCGTTTCCCTCGATGGCGTAGCACAAGGAGATTTTACGCTCGTCTTTGGCTTTCCCGGCCGTACTACCGAATACCTGCCGGCCAGCGCGGTACGCCAAACGGTAGATGTACTCAACCCCGTGCGTATCGATATTCGCACCCGCACCCTGGGAATTTATGACCAGGCCATGCGGAAAGATCCCCAAATTCGCATACAGTATGCCTCCAAACAGGCCAATCTCGCCAACGCGTGGAAAAAGTGGATGGGTGAAAACCAGGGTATCCAACGGGTGAATGGCATCGGCCGCAAAGTGGCGTTCGAACAAGTTTTCACAGAACGCGTGCTCCAAAATCCCACCTGGAAACAGGAATACGGGCATATTCTTCCCGAGCTCGACAAGCTCCATCAGGAACTGGAATCGTTTGCCCGCAGCCGGGAATACATCAATGAGCTAACAGGAGCCAACATCGAAATTTTGCGCTTCGCCAATATGTTGCACCGATTTGTCCAAATCCTCGATAACAATGGCCCGGAAGCACTTTCCCAACGCAAAGAACAGCTCAAGGCAGTGTTTCAGTCGTTCTATAAAGACTATAGCCCCGAGGTCGATCAACAGGTCTTTGCTGCCCTAATCCCACTCTATTTCTCCGGACTCCCCCCCGAACACCTCGCCCCTTTTGCCGTAGAACAAATGAACTATGCCGGAAAAAATGCCGACGAATTTGCCCGCATCCTATTTCTCAAATCCAACCTCGTAAAATCATCTAATTGGGTGAGCCTTTGTGAGGAGAACCCTGTACAAGCGGTCAAACTGATTCGCGAAGACTATGCCTACCTCCTCGCCCGCAACATCGTCGATGCGGCAGAAAGCCAGGTATCCGTACCCTACAACGACTATCAGGATAAAATTGGCCTGCTCCTGCGCACCTACATGAAAGCCCTCATGGTCGTAATGCCTGAAAAACTTTTTTACCCGGATGCCAACAGCACGCTGCGCGCCACTTATGGCAAAGTGGAAGGATACGAACCGCAGGATGGCGTATTCTACCTGCCATTCACCAACCTAAATGGGGTGATTGAAAAATACAAACCAGGCGATTATGAATTTGATGTTCCTGAAAAACTGCGGCAACTCCATGCCAATAAGGATTTTGGACCCTATGCCGAAAACGGAAAACTACCCGTGTGCTTCCTCGGTTCCAACCACACCACCGGCGGCAATTCCGGTAGTCCTGTCATCGACGGCAGCGGAAACCTGATTGGGCTGAACTTCGACCGGGTATGGGAGGGTACGATGAGCGATATCCTTTACGACCCAAGTATCTGCCGGAATATCATGGTCGATATCCGCTATGTGCTCTTCATGATGGATAAATACGCCGGCGCAAGCAATCTCATGAAGGAACTCAAACTCGTACATCCCAAAAAAAAGGGATAATAATCCAATCCGGGATAGCAGCGGGATACACCTCCGGCTGCTATCCGCCCGGACTACTGGAAGTTTAGGTCGCGGGTGTATATACCGTTGCGCAGAGAGTCCAAGGAACTGGCGCTCAACTGAAGACCCGGGCGGATAACCTCACTTCGAGACGAGAACAAACCGCGCCCACCGGAGATATTAGAATAGGTAGAAATCCATTGGGCACTGGTGATGCCCACGTTCGCATTGCCTTGTTTCCATTGGTCTGCAAATTCCTGCCCGCCGGCGTAAATTTCTAAATCTAAGCCTTCCAATATCCGTACCGTGCCCTGCACGGATGGAATACGCTCTCCAAGGTAC
>Ga0172373_10002618_pt1 | contig 27241 bp, 30 predicted proteins | sample Lak10m_2_FD_114546 | JGI IMG/M metagenome (GOLD analysis project Ga0172373, IMG submission 114546) | Freshwater microbial communities from Kabuno Bay, South-Kivu, Congo - kab_092012_10m | ecosystem: Environmental > Aquatic > Freshwater > Lake | place: Democratic Republic of the Congo...
CGCGGTCAGATGCTCAGTCGGCGACGAAGTCGCACAGGGGATGGCGATCGATGCCGCGGGCGACGAAGCCGCGCATGTCGCCAGGCAGGGCCTCGTGGGCCCGGCGTGCCGCCGCCTCGTCGGCGAAACCGACGAAACAGCAGGCACCGGAGCCGCTCATGCGGGCATCGCCAAAGCGGCGCAGCCAGTCGAGGTGTCGTGCCACCTCGGGATAGAGTTCGCAGGCGACGGCTTCGAGGTCGTTGTGACCGAAGCCGGGACGCCAGTCGGCGGCGGCGATCGGCACGGTATCGCGACGCAAGCGCTCGGAGCGGAAGATCGCCGGCGTCGGCACGGCCACCTCCGGCATCAGAACCAGGTAGCACTGAGGCGGCGGCACAACGGCGGCAAACACCTCGCCGACGCCTTCGGCGAAGGCGCTGCGACCGAAAATGAAAATCGGCACGTCGGCACCCAGCGCCAGGCCGATGCGCTGCAGCGCGGCGGAATCCAGACCGGTTGCCCACAGATGGTTGAGGGCCAGCAGGGTGGTCGCAGCATCGGAACTGCCACCGCCGAGGCCGCCGCCCATCGGCAGGCACTTGGTCAGATGCAGGGTGACGCCGGCGGTGGCACCGGTGGCGGCGCGCAGGGCCTGGGCAGCGCGCAGCACCAGGTCAGACTCCGGCGGCACGCCGGGCAGGGGCGTGGCGAGGACGATGCGGCCATCGCGGCGCGGCTCGCAACGCAGGCTGTCGGCGATGTCAATGAAGCGGAACACCGTCTGCAGCAGGTGATAGCCGTCGGCGCGACGGCCGACGACGTGCAGGAAGAGGTTGATCTTGGCCGGCGCCGGCCAGTCGCGCTGCCAATCGTCGTGACTGCGGATCATTCGCGCCACTCCGTGACGACGATGCGCAACTCGATGTCGTCGCGCCGCACTTCTACCCGCCGCGGCAGTCGGCGCTCACGGTACGGCGCCGCTTCAAGGACTTCGATGCGCCAGCCGTCCACCTCACCGCTCGGGCCGGGCTGCGCGCCGCCCAGCCACCCGGCCAGCGCCTCAAGCGGCAGGGGCGTGCCGAAGAGCCGGGCGGTCAGCGCCGGCAGGCCTTCAGCCCGGATCTCGGGACGTCCCGCCTGCTTCAGCCAGGCACTGCCAGCCTCGTGGCCAAGTTCGGCCAGGCCCTGCCCAAGCGGCGTGGAGAACAGGACGACGTCGCGTCCCGGCGCGTGCTGCCAATCGAACTGGAGGTGATCGCTGCGCTCGCCCTGGCGCAGGGAAATCCGCCCCTCGGCGGCGAATCGCTCCAGCGGCGGCCCCAGAAACGGCTGCGGTGGCTGTGGATCGTTGATTCCCGGCATGCCGCTGCAGGCGGCCAGCAGCAGCGCGGCGGCAAGCCCGGCCAGCCGCCGCAACATCAGGGCTGAAAGCGCTTGATCGTCGCGTTCAGCGCCTCGTTGTCCGGATGCGCCTTCACTGCGTCGCGCCAAACCACCCTGGCTTCGTCGACCCGGCCGAGGGCCCACAACACCTCACCAATATGCGCCGCAATCTCGGCATCCGGCTGCTTGTCGTATGCCCGCTTCAGGTGTTCGAGCGCTTCGGCCAGCTTGCCCTGGCGGAACAGCACCCAGCCCTTGCTGTCGAGGATGAAGGAATCGTCCGGCGACAGGGCGAGCGCCTTGTCCACCAGTGCCGCCGCCTCGTCGAGTCGGATGTTGTGATCCGCGAAGGTGTAGCCGAGCGCGTTGTAGCCCTGCGGCGACTCGGGCTTCAGGGCGATCAGGCGGCGCAGATGCCGTTCGACGACATCGAGGCGGCCAAGCTTCTCGGCCGCCAGGGAGGTTTCATATAGCAGGTCAGCCTGGTCGGGCTGAGAATCGAGCACGGCCGTGAAGAAGGCAAAGGCATCCTCGTGGCGCCCGGCATCGCGCAGCAGATGGCCCTCGGCGACGGTCAGGCGGACATCCTCGTTGCCCGTTTCACGCGCCACGCGCAGGCGCTCGCGCGCCTCGTCGAGCTTCTTCTGCCGTGCCAGCACACGCGCCGCGCGGATGACCGCTGGCAGGGCATTCTCGCCGCCATTGACCTGGTCGTACCAGCGCAGCGCCTCGTCGTGGCGCTCCGCCTGCTCGGCGATCTGGCCAAGGTAGAAACGCGCCGGATTGAGGTCGCCACGGCCGATCTCGACAAATCGCTTCAGCGGCGCCTCGGCCTCACCGGGTACGTTGACCTGCAACGACAATATTCCAACCGCGTAGAGGATCTCCGGGTTGTCCGGGTTGGCTTCCAGCAGGCGGCGAAACTCGGCGCGCGCCTCTTCGTAACGCTTGTCGCCGACCAGCACGCGGGCATAGCCCAGACGCGCCTGCTGGGCGGAAGGATGGGTCACGACCCAGGCCTTGAGGAAGTCAATCTGAGCAGCCCCCTTGGGCAGCAATTCCGCCTTGCCCAGCGCGGCGGCTTCCCAACCAGGCCGCAATTCCAGGGCACGATCCACCGCGGCGCGCGCGACATCGGCCTCGCCCACGCCCATCGCCGCCCGCGCACGCGCAAGGTGGGCTTCGGGAACCTGCGGGAAGGCCTTGGTGATGGCAGCTATCAGTCGATTCACCGCGGCACGGTCCGGATAGCGCGCGAAGCCGCGTTCGAGTTGCAGGATTGCCTCGCCGACGCCCGCGGCATCCGTGGCCGTCAGGTCGGTGACGAGCCTCGCCGCCAGATCGTCGACGCGGCCGGCGGCAAGCAGCATCGTCGCCTGCATCTGCCGCGCCTGCTGCGATTCCGGATCGATGCTCAGCCACAGCGCGATGGCTTCGAGCGCAGTGTCATACTGGCGCGCATGGTAGGCAATCTCGGCGGCGCGCTTGACGATGCGCGGATCGCGCGTGCTGCGCGCGAGGTCGATGTAGGCACCGGCCGAAATCCCGAATTGCCCGCCCTGGGCAGCAATCTCGGCGAGCAGGTACTGGTAGAGGATCTGCGGCGTCAGTTCCTGCCTGGGCAGCAGCTTTTCGTCCACGGCCCCCTTGCCATGCGGATTGGGTAGGGTTTGTGCAAGGCTGGCGGAACCGGCCAATCCGAGCAGAAGCGCAATTGCGGGTACTAGGGCTTTCATGGCGCCATCGGGAAGGGACGACCAAGGGGTCGCATACAATGCGGTGATGTTAGCAGTTTCGCCGGTTTTTTCCCGTGGGGGCCGCCTTGCCTGAGCTGCCCGAAGTCGAGGTCACCCGCCTCGGCATTGCACCGTCCCTGCGCGACCGCCGCGTCATCGCCGTCAGCCTGCGCGCACCTTCCCTGCGCTACCCCCTGCCGCCGGACCTGCCGGCCAGACTGATGGCGCAGCGCCTGCGCGGGATCTCCCGGCGCGGCAAGTACCTGCTGTTCGATTTCGTCGGCGGCCACCTGCTGATCCACCTCGGCATGTCGGGCAGCCTGCGCCTGCTGGACGCCGCCACACCGCCGGGCCGCCACGACCATGTCGATCTGGTGTTCGGCCCGACCGGCAAGGCCGTGACGCTGCGCCTGCGTGACCCGCGACGCTTCGGCGCCATGCTCTGGATCGAAGGCGATCCGATGGCGCACCCCCTGCTGGCCGTACTGGGCATCGAGCCGCTGACAGAAGCCTTCGACCCCCGCTGGCTGAAGGCCAGCCTGTCGGGTCTCAAGGCGGCGATCAAGCCGGTCCTGATGGACGGGCATCGCGTGGTCGGCATCGGCAACATCTATGCCTCGGAAAGCCTGTTCCGCGCCGGCATCGACCCGCGCACGCCGGCCGGTCGCGTATCGCTGAAACGTCTGGAAAGGCTGGTGCCGGCTATCAAGGCGACGCTGGCTGCGGCCATCGAAGCCGGCGGCAGTTCGCTGCGCGACTTCATCCATTCGGATGGCAGTTCGGGGTATTTCCAGCAGCAGTATTTCGTCTATGGACGCACCGGCGAAGCCTGCCGCGTCTGCGGCCGGGCGATCCGGGAACTGCGCCAGGGGCAGCGCGCGAGCTTCTATTGCCCGGGCTGCCAGAAATAGGAAAACCTATTTCGCGGTGAGGGCGAGGAACTTCGCCATCAGCTGGTCCTTCGACTCGGCATGGTTCGGGTCGTCGGGGATGCAATCGACCGGACAGACTTCGCGGCACTGCGGCGTGTCGAAATGGCCGACGCACTCCGTGCATTTCGCCGGGTCGATGATGTAGATCTCGTCACCTTGCGATATCGCGTTGTTCGGGCACTCGGGCTCGCAGACGTCGCAGTTGATGCATTCATCGGTGATCATCAGGGACATGGATCGTTCCTCAATGGTTGAGTTTCAGTTTCAGGCGTTCGGAAACCAGGGGATGCACGAACTTGGACACATCGCCACCCAGCGTGGCGATCTCGCGCACCATGGTGGCGGAAATGAACATGTAGTTTTCGTCCGGTGTCAGGAACACGGTTTCGACATCGGGATGGAGGCTGCGGTTCATGCCGGCCATCTGGAATTCGTACTCGAAGTCGGAGACCGCGCGCAGGCCGCGCAGGATGATCGAGGCCTTCTGCTTGCGCATGAAATCCATCAGCAGGCTGTTGAAACCCTGGACTTCGACGTTCGGGTACTCGGCCAGGACGCGACGGGCCATGTCGACGCGCTCTTCGAGGCTGAACAGCGGCTGCTTCTTGTGGCTTGCCGCAATCGCGATGATGACCTTCTGGAACAGGCCCGAGGCGCGCCGCACCAGGTCCTCGTGCCCGCGCGTCAGCGGGTCGAAGGTCCCGGAATAGACAGCAATGGAATTGTTCATTCCTGCTCCAGAAGGTGAAAGTAGACTTGGCCCGCACGCCCCTGCTTGACCACCCTCCAGGCGCCAAGCTGCTGCAAAGGCTGTTCCGCCTCGGCATACAGCCGCGCTCCCGGTGCGGCAAGCAGATCCAGCCGGCACACTATCCTGTCGAGCCAGCCTTGGCCATAAGGCGGATCAAGAAACAGCACATCGAAGCGCCGGTCCGACGGGGGGGCGAATTTTAGCGCATCGCAACAAAACAGTTCGATACGGGGGCAGGCAAAGCCTGCGGCATGCTTGCGCAGGGTGGCGAACACCGGTTTCGAACTTTCCACCAGAGCGACACGTTCGGCACCCCGTGATGCCGCCTCGAAACCGAGGATGCCACTGCCGGCAAACAGGTCGAGGCAGTTCAGACCACTCAGATCCTGGCCCAGCCAGTTAAAGAGGGTTTCGCGCACCCGGTCGGGTGTCGGTCGCAGGCCCGGGGCATCCGTGACCTGGATCAGGCGGCTGCGCCACTCACCCCCGGTGATGCGGATGCGGCTCACTGCAAGACCTTCCCGTCAATCGGTGGTCAGTCGGTGGTCAATCCGCGGCGACCACCAGCGTGACCAGATTTTCCGGCGTGACGTGGCGCGCGAACGCGGCCTTGACCTGCCCCGCCGTGACGGCATTCACCTTCGCCGGGAAATCGTCGATGTAGGTCAGCGGCAGGCCGTAGAAGCCGATAGCGGAGAGGTAGCCGAGCAATTTGCCATTGCTGTCGATGCGCAGGGCGAGGCCATCGACCATGTTCTTCTTGGCTGCCGCCAGCTCTTTCGGCGTCGGCCCACTGGCCATGTAGCCGGTGAGGACTTCCCGCACCACTTTCAGCGCGTCATCCACCTGTTCGCGCTTGGTCTGCAGGCCGATTTCGAACGGGCCTTCGAGCTTGCGCGGCGCAAAGTAGGAATACACGCTGTAGGCATAACCCCGCTTTTCGCGGACTTCCTTCATCAGGCGCGAGACAAAGCCGCCGCCGCCCAGGGTGTAGTTCCCCACGATCAACGGAAAGTAATCGGGATCGCTGCGGCTGATGGCCGGCAGGCCGACGTGGACATGGCTCTGCGCTGCCGGATGCGGCACCTTGATGGTTGCCGCTGCCGGCTTCTTCACCGGCGGCGGGACCAGCGCGCCGCCGCCGGGCGGCAGGGCCTCTGTCAGGTGCTGGGCGATGGCCTCGGCTTCGCTCCGCGAGACATCGCCGATGATCGAGACGACCGCACCCCTGGCGCCATAGTGCCGGCGATGGAAATCGACCAGTTCATCGCGCGTGATGCTGCCGACGGAATCGACACTGGGCGTGACGCCATAGGGGTGCCCCGGATAGATCGCTTCGACGAAACGCTTGCCGGCGATGGCGTCGGGGCGGGTTTCGGCCTCGCGGATGCTGGCGATGCTGCGCGTCTTTTCGCGCTCGAGCACCGCTTGCGGAAAAGTCGGCGCTGACAGTACGGTGCGCATCAGATCGAGGGCCGCATCACGCTCCGCTTTCGAGGCCAGGGTGCGCAGGCTGATGCTGGCGCGGTCGCTATCGGCGCCGCCGCCAAGGCGGGCGCCGATGTCCACCAGGCGTCCGGCGATCTGCTCTTCGTCAAGATTGCCGGCACCGGCTTCAAGCAGGCTGCGCGTCAGCCCGGCGACACCGGCCTTGCCCGGACCGACGAATGCGCCGCCGGCGGCAAAGTCGATCTGTACATCAAGGATGGGCAGCACGCGGGCCTCGATGAAATACACCTTGGCGCCCGAGGGCGCCACCCAATGTTCGATCTTGACGCCTGCGCGGGCGAAGCCGGCGACGAACAGCGACAGGACCAGCAGGATCAGGGTACGCATCAGTGCCTCACTGCGCCGGTCGGCGCTCTCGGTCTGGCCTGCTCGATCGGCTGCGGATCGAGCACGGCGACGTTCAGGGTGTCATCGTTGAAATACTTCTTCGCCACCGCCTGCACTTCCTCGGCGGTAACGGTTTTCAGTTTGTCGAGCAGGGCATCGATGTCGCGCCAGTGATGGCCGCTGGCCTCGACGCCGCCGATTTCCATGGCCTGCGCCATCAGGGAATCGCGTTTGTAGGTCTGCGCCGCGATCAGTTGCGTCTTCACCCGCGCCAATTCCTCGGCGGAAACGCCTTCATCCTGCACGCGCCTGAGCTCGGCGCGCAGGGCGGCTTCAAGCTCGGCGACGGATTTGCCCTCGGCCGGCTGGCCATCGAGGGTGAAGGTCGCTTCGCCGCGCAGCGTGCCGTCGTAGCCGGCGCCGGCCGACTGGGCGATGCGCGAGCCGCGCACCAGGTTCTTCGAGAAGCGCGAGGCATCGTGGCCGTCGAGCACCGATGCCAGCACGTCCAGCGCGTAGGGGTCGCGATCTTTGCGCAGGTCGCGCAGCCGCGGCACCTTCCACGACATGGCGAGGTAGGGCAGCTTGGCCGGCGCCTTGACGGTGACGCGGCGAATTCCGGTCTGCCGCGGTTCGTTCTGGGGCTTGCGCTCGGGCAGGGCCTTCGCCTTGTGCTTCCCGTAGTACGTCTGCGCCAGGCGGAACACCTCGCGATGATCGACGTCGCCGACGACAACGACATAGGCATTGTTCGGCGCGTACCAGGCCCGGTACCAGTCACGGGCATCGCGCCAAGTCATGTTTTCCAGGTCATCCATCCAGCCGATCACCGGTCGGCGATAGGGATGGGCCTGGAAACTCGTCGATGCCAGCGTCTCGTGCACCAGGGCCTGGGGATTGTCGTCGGTACGCAGGCGGCGCTCCTCCATTACGACCTTGATCTCGGCGGCAAACTCCTTCGCGTCCAGCGTCAGGTTGGCCATGCGGTCGGCTTCGAGCTTCATCATCTCGGGCAGCGCGCCCTTGGGCACGATCTGGAAATAGGCGGTGTAGTCGCGGCTGGTAAAGGCGTTGTCGCGCCCGCCGGCCTCGGCGACGCGCTTGTTGAACTCGCCGGATTTCAGGGTTTTCGTGCCCTTGAACATCAGGTGCTCGAGGACATGGGCGACGCCCGACGTGCCGTCCTTTTCGTCCATGCTGCCGGCGCGGTACCAGACCATATGCACTGCCGTGGGCGCGCGCCGGTCTTCCTTGACGATCACGCGCAGGCCGTTGGCCAGGCGGGTCTCAAAGGGGTTGGCGAAAGTCGGCGCTGGCGCCACGGCGACACCAATCAGGGCGAGAGCGGCTAATGAGGATCTCATGTCGGGTCTGTGCACAAGCTGTCGGAATTAAGAGATTGGGGCTTCTGCTAAACTTTGCAAGCCGCGCATCTTAGCGCGGCTCCTGCCTCTGACCGCACTCCGCATGTTTGGTTTCCTCAAGTCCAAAGACGAAGCCGCCGCCCCGGCGGCGGGCGCCGAAATGCCCCGCGCTTCCTGGCGCGAGCGCCTCAAGGCCGGCCTGTCGCGTACCCGGGCGACGCTCAACACGCCGCTGTCCGAGCTCTTCAGCCGCGCCAAAATCGATGACGAGCTGATCGAGGACCTCGAATCGACCCTGCTGATGGCCGATTGCGGAGTCGACGCCACGCAATGGTTGCTGGCGGAGCTTAGGGCGACCATCAAACGCGAGAAACTGGAAACACCCACCCAGCTGCGCGCCGCGTTGACAACGGCCCTGACCACCCTGCTCGGCCCGCTGGAACAGCCGCTGAGCGCCGACGGCCACCAGCCCTTCGTGATCATGATCGCCGGGGTCAACGGCGCCGGCAAGACGACTTCGATCGGCAAGCTTGCCCGGCACTTCCAGGCACAGGGCCGCTCGGTGCTGCTGGCCGCCGGCGATACCTTTCGCGCCGCGGCGCGGGAACAGCTGGCGACCTGGGGCGAACGCAACGGCGTGGCCGTGATAGCCCAGGAGGGTGGCGATCCGGCAGCCGTCGTGTTCGATGCGATCACCGCGGCGCGGGCGCGCAAGGCGGATGTCGTACTCGCCGACACCGCCGGCCGACTGCCCTCGCAGCTGCATCTGATGGAGGAGATCGCCAAGGTCAGGCGCGTCATCGGCAAGGCCGATGCGACGGCACCCCATGAAGTCATCCTGGTGCTGGATGCCAACATCGGCCAGAACGCCATCCAGCAGGTCAAGGCCTTCGACAAGGCGATCGGCGTCACCGGCCTCATCGTCACCAAGCTTGACGGCACGGCCAAGGGCGGCGTGCTTGCCGCGATCGCCCGGCAGTGTCCGAAGCCGGTGCGCTTCATCGGCGTCGGCGAAGGCATCGACGACCTCCAGGCCTTCCGCGCCAACGAATTCGTCGAGGCCCTGCTGGGAAGCGGGGAGTGATCCGGTTCGACCGGGTTTCCAGGCGCTATCCGCCCGGCGTGGATGCGCTGCTGGACCTGAGCTTCGAGCTCGATGACGGCGGGATGCTGCTGATCGGCGGCCACAGCGGCGCCGGGAAATCGACACTGCTGAAGCTGGTCGCCTCGGTCGAGCGCGCCACCACCGGCGCGGTGCTGGTCGGTGGGCAAAACCTCAACGGGCTTTCGACCCGGGCACTGCCCTATTACCGCCGGCGCATCGGCATGGTCTTCCAGGACCAGAAGCTTCTGTTCGATCGCAGCGTCTTCGACAACGTCCTGCTGCCGCTCTCGATCGCCGGCTTTCCACCGCGCGAATCCGCCAGCCGGGTTCGCGCGGCGCTCGACAAGGTCGGTCTCGGCAAGCGCGAAAAGGCGCTGCCCATCATGCTTTCCGGTGGCGAGCAGCAGCGCCTGGCGATTGCCCGCGCGGTGGTCGGGCGGCCCGACCTGTTGCTGGCCGACGAGCCGACCGCCCACCTCGATGCCGACACTGCCGGCGATGTGGCGCGCATCCTGCTCGAGTTCAACCGTGTCGGTGTCACCCTGCTGGTGGCCACCTATGCCGACGAGTTGTTTCCCGGCGGGCGCCGCCTCCGGCTCGATCACGGACGGCAGTGCGCATGAGAACGTGGCTGGGGCATCACCTGCGTTCCGCGTCGCTTGCCGGACGGCGAGCCGCGGCAACGCCGGTCAATACCCTGCTTTCCCTGTTGGCGATCGGCATCGCCCTGTTCCTGCCGGCAGCCGGATACACACTGCTGGATGCGGTACGGCAGTTTGCGGCGACCACCACCTCGGCGCCGCAGATCTCGGTATTCTTAAGGATCGGAAGCGCGCCGGATGGCAGCAAGGGTATCCGTGTGCGACTGGAACAGCACCCCGGCGTGCGCAAACTCGCTTTCCTGCCACGCGAACAGACGCTGACCCGCATGAAGGCCAACCCGGGCCTGCGCGAAGTGATCGACGTGCTTGGCGGCAACCCCTTTCCCGATGCCTTTGTCGTCAGCGTCATCGACGAGAGTACGGCAGGAATGGAGAAGCTCGCCGGCGAGTTCAGCAGCTGGCCGGGCATCGAGCACGTGCAACTGGATTCGGCATGGGTCAGGCGGCTGGAAGCCATGCTCGCCTTCGGGCGCAGCGCTCTCCTGCTTCTCGCCAGCCTTCTCGGCTGCGGGTTGGTTGCCATCAGTTTCAGCATCATCCGCATGCAGGTCCTGACCCAGCGCGCCGAAGTCGAGGTCAGCCGCTTGCTCGGGGCAACCGAAGCCTACATTCGCCGCCCCTTTCTTTATCAGGGCGTGTTTCTGGGCCTGGGCGGCGGCTTCGTCGCCTGGCTGCTGGTGGCCGGGGCCGGCATGCTGCTTCGGGGGCCGGCCGGCGAACTGGCCGGGCTGTATGAGCTGACCATCGTCGTCGGCTTGCCCCGCCCGGCGGAAACGCTGGGGCTCCTGGCGTCGTCGAGCGCGCTGGGATGGCTGGGCGCGATGTTTTCGCTGAAGCAGACCCTGAATGCCGCCTAGTTTGCCCGCGCCTGGCCGGATAGGTCCGCGCATGCGGTTCCGCGTGCCAAAAATCCTACAATTCATGGAGTTTTAGGGAATTTCATCGTTCCGCAGCCGGCGATTCGGGCGATAATCGGCCCATGAGTGACGAACAAACCAGCGAGCCCACCGTCGCCGAAGCAGTGCCGGCGGAACCGGCTCCAGCAGAGCCGACTCGGGCTGAACCACCGGCACAGGACCCTCGGCGTCGTCTGAAGGAACTTCTGGCGATACCGGATCACCAGCGCAGCGACGCCATCTGGGACGAAATCATCGAGCTGGAGATTTCCCTGGCCCCGGGAAATCGTATACATCCCGGTGGTGGCGATCCAGGACGTCGGCCGCAGCAGGGCCAGCCGCAGAACCAGGGACGCAGGCAGGACCAGCCGCGTCGCCAGGACGGCCCCCCCGGCAACAAGCCCTCCAAACGCTTTTTCAAAAAGCCCAAGCGCCCGCCTGGCGCCCAGCCAAAAACCTGAGTGACGCGTATTCCCGACAATATTTGTCGGGAACTTCTTTGGAGGTTAGCACTCTCATGCAATGAGTGCTAATATTCAACCGAAGGAGGTACCTGAACGTGAACTCGACTGCAGCCCTTGGTAACTTGCCCATGCTTGCCGCGAGCGGCAGCATCGAGGCGTACATCTCGGCCGCCAACCGCGTTCCCATGCTCAGCGAGGCTGAGGAACAGCGCCTCGCCCGCCGGTTTCGCGATGATGCCGATCTGGATGCCGCGCGCCAGCTGGTGACATCCCATCTGCGCCTGGTCATCGCCATCGCCCGCGGCTATCTCGGCTACGGCCTGCCCCATGCCGATCTGATCCAGGAAGGCAACATCGGGCTGATGAAGGCTGTGAAGCGCTTCGATCCGGACCGCGGGGTGCGCCTCGTATCCTTCGCCATGCACTGGATCAAGGCGGAAATCCACGAGTACATCCTGAAGAACTGGCGCCTGGTCAAGGTCGCGACCACCAAGGCCCAGCGCAAGCTGTTCTTCAACCTGCGCAGCATCAAGGCTGCCCTGGCGCAGGAGGCCGATTCGCGGCAGGGTTTCAGCACGCTCGGAGCCGACGAGGTGATCACCGTCGCCAGGCAGCTGGGAGTCAAGCCCGAAGAAGTTGTCGAAATGGAAACGCGCCTGACCGGCGCAGACGTTTCGCTGGAACCCCTTAATGACGACGACGAGGACAGCTACGCGCCGATCGCCTACCTTGCAGCCGACAAGAGCAGCGAACCGTCGACGATCATCGAACGCAAGGAGTACGACCGCCTGCAGGATGAGGGCCTGAACACCGCGCTGGCCGCCCTTGACGACCGCAGCCGCGATATCGTGCGCCGGCGCTGGCTGGTGGCGGATGGGGAAGAAGCGGCGACGCTCCATGAACTGGCGGCCGAGTACGGCGTGTCCGCGGAACGCATCCGCCAAATTGAAGTCAAGGCCATGCAGAAGATGAAAACGAAACTGCTGGCAGCCTGAGTCGGCGCAACGCCAGAGCAAAAAGGCAGCCTCGCGGGGCTGCCTTTTTGCTTTGGCCGGCGAATCTCAGAACGGCAGGTAGTGGTCTACCAGCAGGGAAGCGAACAGCAGGGCCAGGTAGAAAATGGACCAGCGGAAGCTGGCGCGTGCGACGTCATCGGAATATGCACGCCAGACCAGCCAGGCGTAGCCGAGGAAGATGGAGTCAAGAATCACCGCCGCCGCCAGGTAGAAGATTCCCGACATCCCGATCAGGTAGGGCACGAAGCTCACCAGTGTCAGACCGACGGTGTAAAGGAAAACGTGGCGCCGGGTGTATTCGGCGCCATGGGTAACCGGCAGCATCGGCAGCCCGGCGGCGGCATACTCCTTTGCCCGATACAGCGCCAGCGACCAGAAATGGGGTGGCGTCCACACGAAAATGATCAGGAACAGCAACCAGGCTTCGCCCGGCGCCTCGCCGGTGGCGGCGGCCCAGCCGAGGACGGGCGGCATGGCGCCGGAAGCGCCACCGATGACGATGTTCTGGGAGGTGTTCGGCTTGAGGAAGATGGTGTAGATCAGCGCATAGCCAACGAAGGTGGCCAGCGTCAGCCACATGGTGAATGGATTGACCTCGGTGTAAAGCAGGAACAGGCCCAGCCCGCCGAGCAGGGCGGATACGACCAGTGTCTCGACGGAATTCACTTCGCCAAGCGGCAGGGGCCGGCCGCGCGTGCGTGCCATGCGCGCGTCGATTTTCTGTTCGATCAGGCAGTTCATGGCCGCGGCCGCGCCGGCGACCAGCGCAATGCCTGCCGTGCCGGCGAGCAATATGTTCAGCGGGACCATGCCCGGCAGCGCAAGGAACATTCCGATCACGGCGCAAAAAACGATCAGCGACACCACGCGCGGCTTGGTCAGCTGGAAATACTGGCGCAACCGGTGGGTGCCGGTCCGCAGGGCAAGTGCCTGGGTTCTCACGCTTGAAGGGGGAAATATTCAGTCAGGAAACAAGGTTCAGTTTAGCATGCGACGGCGCCCGGAGAGGCCCTAGCGGCGGGCGATTCCAAGCAATTCCGCGACAAGCGCGGAGGCCTGCTGCGGCGGTGGAAACAGGCGTTGCGGCCGCCCCTGTGGGTCGATCAGGTGGATCGCGGCCGAGTGGTCGACGGTGTAGTTGTGCTTGTCCTGCCGGTCGTTGCGCCGGAAGCTCACCTTGAGTACATCCACCAGGGGGCGCAAGGCGGCATCGTCACCGCTGACGCCGATGAAAGCGGGATCGAAGGCCGCCATGTACTCCTGCAACAGCGCAGGGGTGTCACGCTGCGGATCGACCGACACGAAGACCACCTGAAAAGTCGGCGCTGGCGACACGGCGCCGAGTTCTGCCTTGACTTCCTTCATCAGCGAAAGCGCAGTGGGGCAAACATCCGGGCAGCGCGTGTAGCCAAAGAACAGGAAGGTCCAGCGGCCAAGCAGGTCGGCATTGGCAAACTCGCCGCGCGGACCGTTCAGGCGGAAGGGCGGCAGCACGCTTCCCTCGCCTTCGCTAAGCGTGCTCCTGAGTTCGCCCGCCGGGGCCGGTCCGCGATGCAGGTTCTGCCCGACCAGCAACACCCCGGCGAGCACCAGCACGCTCCCCGCGGCAATCAATGCCCTGGCAATGCCCGGCTTCATGGCGTTGACGTACAAAGCGCCCCGTCAGGGGCGCTTTGCCGACTGGCCCGAACGATCAGGCCTTCTTGAACCCATAGGGATGCCAGTCCTCGGCGACCGAGGGTGGCGAGGGCCAGTTGCCGTGCGGCGGCGGCGACACCGTGGACCACTCGAGCGAAGGCGAGCCCCACGGGTTGTCGCCCGCGGGTTCGCCCTTCATGGCACCGAGTATCCAGTTCAGCACGGCAATGGCAAAACCGACGGCGAGAATCCCTGCGCCGGCCGTCATCCACTGGTGCGCGCCTTCGAACTGCGGGAAATGGGCATAGTCGTAGTAGCGGCGCGGCATGCCTTCGACGCCGATGTCCATCATGATCCAGAACACGATGTTGACGCCGACGAAGGTGATCCAGAAGCCCGTCTTGCCCCAGAATTCGTTGTACATCTTGCCGGTCATCTTGGGAAACCAGTGATAGACGCCGCCGAAAATGGCGAAGGTTCCGGCGACCGCCATCACGTAGTGGAAATGGCCCACCACGTAATAGGTGTCGGAAACGCCAAGCGTCAGCGAGGGCACCGCCAGCGGGATGCCGGTAAGGCCGCCGATCAGGAACAGGAAGACCACGCCAAGCGCATACAACATGGGCGTGGTGAAGGCAATCGATCCCTTGTAGAGGGTCCCGATCAGTCCGATCATCATCAGGCCAACCGGAATCGAGATCATCAGCGTGGTGACCATCTGTCCGATGCGCAGCCAGTCGGCCATGCCCGAGACATAGAGGTGATGCACCCATACCTCGCCGGCCAGCAGGACGATGCCGCCGACACCGCCATAGACCACCATCTTGTAGTTGAACACCATGTTCTTGGCATGGGCGGCGATGATCTCATACACCACGCCGATGAACGGCAGGAAGATCACGTACACCGCCGGGTGGGAGTAGAACCAGAACAGGTTCTGGTAGGTCAATACGTCGCCGCCCTTGGTCGGGTCGAAGAAGTTGGTGCCCAGGTACTTGTCCATCGAGATCAGCGACACGGCGGTGCCCAGCACCGGCACGAAGATCAGCTGCAGGACGAAGGCGGCCAGCGTACACCAGACGAAGATGTTGAGCTTGTTCAGCGTCATCCCGGGCGCCCGCATGTAGGCGACGGTGGTGAGGAAGTTAACCCCGCCGATGATCGAGGCGAAACCGAGGATCAGCACCGTGAAGGAGTACATCGCCGTGTTGCCGGTGGTGATCGTCGAATACGGCGGGTAGCCGGTCCACATCACGTCCGGGGGGTCGGGAATGAAGAAGGTCAGCAGGGCGAGGATCACGCCAACATAGAACAGCCATACCGACAGCGCATTGACGCGCGGGAAGGCGACGTCCTTGGCGCCGATCATCAGCGGGATGCAATAGTTGGCAAAGAAACCGGTCAGTGCCGGGATCTGGAAACCGAGGATCATCACCGCACCATGGGTATAGAGCCAGACGTTGTACTGCGTCGGGTTGGCGGTGATGGTCGGGCCGATGGTCGACAGCTCGGCGCGCATCAGCAATGCCATGACGCCAGCAACGGCGAATGCGGCCATCGAGCCGATCAGGTAAAGCACCCCGACACGCTTGTGGTCGGTGGTGAAGATCCATTCCTTGAGATTCATCGCGTGCGTCCTTGGTTCAGGTCTTTTTCGCCGCCGGCTTGGCGGGCTTGGTCTTGGCGGCCGGCGCCGGTGTCTCGGCCGGCGCGTTCAGCGCCGCCAGGCGGGTCTCTTCGCCCTTCATCCACGCCGCATACTCCTCCGGCGCCTTGACGATGATGCGCCCTGCCATGTAACCGTGCATCACGCCGCAGAACTCGGCGCAGGTGACGATGTGCTCGCCCGGCTTGGTCGGATTGAACCAGAGGTAGGTGATGCGCCCCGGCATCGAGTCTTCCTTGACGCGGAAATCGGGAATGTAATGGCTGTGCAGCGTATCGCGACTGGTCATGCGCAGGACGATCGGCGTGCCGGCCGGGACCACCAGTTCGTTCTGCGTACGCACGCCGTTCGGGTAGGTGTAGTCCCAGCTGTACATGCCCGATTCGAGCTTGATCTCCATGCGCTTGGCGGGCACGTCGCGGAAGGTGTTCCACAGCACCCAGCCGTTGGCGGCGGTGTAAAGGTCGATCGAGAGGAAGACGAAGATCGGTATCACCACCCAGCCCACCGCCGATGCCGGCGACAGCCCGGGGGACGCGCCGACCTCGTTGCCCGGCCGGCGCCGCGCCTGCCAGATGAACCAGGCCGTGACGATGGCGAACAGGATTCCGATCACGGAGATGTCGAAAATCACCTCGTTCCAGAGCAGATCCCAGTCCCGCGCCGGGTCGGGGATCGCCGATTCGGCCTTGGCTCCACCGGCGGCCCAGGCCGGTGCCGCCAGCAACAGCGCACTCAGCCCTGCGGCGTGGCGCCTGATCTTGTCATGCATGCGTTTCCCCTTCATTCCCCGTCAGTCCGATTCCCCGACGCGCCATGCGCCGACGATAAGCCCAAGCTCCCAGCAGCATCAGCGACAACCCCAGCATCAGGGATCCGACACCCGCCAGCAGCGAATAATTCAACTGGTACCTGCCTTCCGCATAGTTGTAGCTGAAGCAGGCCCCCGTCAGCATGTCGAATACCGCCGTCGAATTGGATATGCGCTCCCAATCGGCGTCGGTGATCGCCAGTTCCACCGTTCTTGCATCCATCCGCGTGCCATAGATGTAGCGGGCAACACGTCCTTCCGGCGTCAGAAACACCAACACGTTCGGATGCAGGAACGCCTTGGCCGCATCCGACCAGAAAAAGCGGAATCCCACCTCCCCGGCAAACCTTACCACCTCGCCGCTCTTGACTACGGCATGGCGCCAACCTGTTTTCACGGCATCCGGGGCCAGACCTTCGACACCGGCCATGGCACCGGACTTGGCGAGAAACTCCTGCGCCGTCGCCGGCGTATCCCGCTTGTCGAAGGACACCGTCATCACCCGGTAATCCTTCCCCAGCGAAAAACGCGTCACCTTCGCCAGCACCTTGGCCAGCTCCGCGTTCATCGTCGGGCACGTCCCGTCACAACCGTAATACGACAACAGCAGGATCACCGGCTTGCCCAGCAGGTCGGCGACCTGAAAATCCTTTCCTTCCGCATCCGTCAATACCGTGGCGCCGATCATCCGGTTGCCGAGGAAACTCGGCTCGTCGATCTGCATCACCGATCCGTCGGGGATGCTGTTCTGCGTCGGCGCCGACACGGCCATTGCCGCGGGCGCCAGCAGCCCAGCGGCGACTACCAGTAATAAACCTGCGAAACGACGAAGAACCAAATGATGTCCACAAAGTGCCAGTACAGGCCGGCGGTGCGCATGAAGCCCTCGTCGATGTCGCCACCGCGCAGCACGGACGGCAGACCCGCCAGGAAGATGGCCAGGCCGACCACCACGTGCGAGCCGTGCAGGCCGGTGACCGAGAAGAAGATGGTGCTGAAGGCGTTGGTGCTGATCGTGAAACCGAGGCCGATCAGGTGCGACCACTCGTAGGCCGACATGCCCAGGAAGCAGGCACCCAGCACAATCGTGATCAGGTACCAGGTCTTGAAGCCGGCCTTGTTGCCAAGATGCAGCAGATGCTCGGCGTAATGAATGGTCAGTGACGAGGCGACCAGGATGAAGGTCATCACCAGGGGCATGATCCTGGGCAGTTCGACATTGCCGGCGGGAGGCCAGACATCGACATGCAGCTTGGTGTACCAGTAGCTGACGAAAAAGGAGACAAAGATCATCGCCTCGGCCAGGATGAACCAGCCCATCGCACCGTAGGAAAGGCCCTCGCCCTTGTGCATGGCCTCGCTGGTCCAGCCGGCGATGCCGGCGATGATCATCGGGACCGCCAGGCCGAGCGAGAGGATCGCGGCGAAACCGTTGTGATAGACGAACTTGAACGAAAACGCGACAGCCAGCGCCAGTATCCCGAAACTGATGATGAAGGGATAGATGCTGGTATCCCAATGGGCGTGGGCGTGTGCTTCTGCGTGGTGGGCGTCGTGCGCCATTGCGTCTCCCTGTTGTCGCTTTGTTTTCATTCCGGCTGGCGCACAAAAATACGCGCCGACGGTTGCCAGCGGACGAATGTTAAAACATAATTGACCTAAATCAACTTCGCCGAATTATTTCAAGCTTCGGTATTTTTCGCAACCCGATTTCAGGGGGAACTCAGGAACATGACCACCAAGCACCTGCTGGTCGCGCTCGCTTGCGCGTCGCTGGCGACCACTTCCTTCGCAGCCGCCCCCAAACCAGCCGGCGATGCGGCGGCCGGCCAGCAGAAATCCGCCGCCTGCGGCGGCTGCCACGGCCCTGACGGCAACTCGGCCCCCGAGATGTACGCCGCGATCAAGGCTCCCAAGCTGGCCGGGCAGGTGCCGGAGTACATCGTCAAGTCCCTGCATGACTTCAAGGCCGCCCGGCGCAACAACGAGGTGATGAGCCCGCAGGCGCAGGCAGTGGCCGAAAACGACATGGCCGACATCGCGGCCTGGTTTGGCAGCCAGAAAGTGCAGCCGAATCCCGCGCAGAACAAGGACCTGCTGGCCCAGGGCGAGAAGATTTTCATGAAAGGCATCGGCCGGCCGGATGTGGTCGCCGCCTGTATTGGCTGCCACGCACCGAACGGCGTCGGCAACCGCAACTGGGCGGCCATCATGGCCAAGGTTCCGGCAGTGCTGGCGCCAGCCATCGGCGGCCAGCACGCAGGCTACATCAGCGATCAGCTCAAGGCCTACAAGGCCGGCAAGCGAACGAGCGACCCGGCCAAGGTGATGCGTGACATCGCCGGCCGCATGAACGAGAAGGACATCGCCGCCGTGGCGGAGTACGTCGCGACCCTCGGCCGCTGACCGGCCTGCGTCAGACACCGGGCCCGCGGCATGCCGCGGGCCTTTTCTTTGGCTGTCCTAGCCGGCCAGGGTGGCCAGCAGTTTCTCGTGCACGCCGCCAAAGCCGCCGTTGCTCATGACCAGGATCTGGTCGCCGGCGCGCGCGTCGGCACAGGCGGCGCCGACCAGCTCATGCAGATCGGTAAAGCAGCGCGCCTTGGCGCCCATCGGCGCAAGCGCCTCGGCCGCGTCCCAGCCAAGGTTGGCGGCATAGCAATACACCGCATCGGCATCGGCCAGGCTGTCCGGCAACTGGGACTTCATGGTGCCCAGCTTCATGGTGTTCGATCTCGGCTCAAGTACTGCAAGAATTCTCGCGCGACCTACCCGCTGGCGCAGCCCTTCGATCGTTACCCGGATGGCCGTGGGATGATGGGCAAAGTCGTCGATTACCGTCACGCCACGCTGGACGCCCCTCACTTCGAGGCGGCGTTTCACGCCCTCGAAGCTGGCCAGCGCGGACATGCCGACCTCCACCGGGACGCCGGCATGGCGCGCCGCGGCCAATGCGGCCACCGCGTTGGCGCGGTTGTGTGCGCCGGCGAGCGCGAAGCGCTCAACCCGGCCCAGCACCCGGCCGGCGCGTTCGACTGAAAAGCCGCCTCGCTCATCCGCGTCCACTGCCCGCCAGCCCCCCTTGCCCTCGAACCACTCGACCGGAGTCCAGCATCCGCGCGCCAGAACACGCTCCAGAGCGGCTTCGGCGGCATTGGCCACGATCAGGCCATTTCCGGGCAGGGTCCGCACAAGATGATGGAATTGCGTCTCGATAGCTGCAAGATCACCGAAAATGTCCGCATGATCAAATTCAAGATTATTCAGGATCGCAGTTCTCGGCTGGTAGTGAATGAACTTCGAGCGCTTGTCGCAAAAGGCGGTGTCGTATTCATCGGCCTCGATCACGAAAAAGGGCGACTCGGTCAGCCGCGCCGACACGCCGAAGCCCTGCGGTACCCCGCCGACCAGAAAGGAGGGCGAAAGCCCGGCCTCGTCGAGGATCCAGGTCAGCAGCGAGGTGGTGGTGGTCTTGCCATGCGTGCCCGCCACCCCCAGTACCCAGCGGCCCTGCAGGATGTTCTGCGCCAGCCATTGCGGACCCGAAACGTAGGCCAGGCCGCGCTCCAGGATCGCCTCCAGCAGCGGGTTGCCGCGCGAAATGGCATTGCCGACCACGAAGAGGTCGGGTTGCAGGGCAACCTGCGCCGCATCATAGCCGGCGACCAGCTCGATGCCCTGCTGCTCCAGCTGGGTGCTCATCGGTGGATAGACGTTGGCATCACACCCCGTGACGCGATGACCGGCGGCACGGGCGATCAGCGCGATACCCCCCATGAAGGTGCCACAAATGCCGAGGATGTGGATATGCATGACGCCGTTCCGTGGAATAATCGGCCGGATTCTAACGTCCGCCGCCGCCCATGCCCCGCCGCAAACCTGCTCCATCGGCACCGAGCCACGCGCGCCGCGCCATCGCCAGTGCGGCTGCACGGCTGATGGCGGAGCACGGCATCGGCGATTACGGTGCCGCCAAACGCAAGGCGGCACGCAGCCTGGGCGTTGGCGAAGGCGAGGCGCTGCCGACCAATGAGGAAGTCGAGAACGAGCTGCGCGCCTGGCAGTCACTGTTCCAGGAAGACGAACAGCGCGAACGGGTTCATGAGCTGCGCAGCACCGCCCTGGAACTGATGGAAGTCCTGCGCGATTTCCGCCCCTACCTCACCGGCGGCGCACTCAACGGCACAGCCGGCCGCTACTCCGCCATCGAGCTGGAACTCTATGCCGACAGCAGCAAGGATGTCGAGATCGCCCTGCTATCCAACGGCATCTCCTACGAAATCATGCCAACTCGCCGGCAAAATACGGATGCACCGCTGCAAATCGAATGGAATGGCCTGCCGGTGATCGTGACCGTGCTGCCACTGCGGGCGGAACGGCAACACACCAAGCCCGCGGGCGGGCGACAGCGCGCGCGCGCCGACACGGTCGCCGAACTCCTGCGCGAAGAGGCCGAATGAGGCGAAACCTGTGGTGGCTTGCCCTTGGCCTGCTGCTGCTGATCGCCGCCCTGGCCGGCTACCGCCTGAGTTCACCCGAAAAAACCGGGGTCGCCCTGCCGCCAGCGCCCGGCGCCTCGATTTACGATCTGGTACTGAAGGATACAAAGGGAAACCCGCAGGCTCTGGCCCAGTGGCGAGGACGGATTCTGGTCGTTAACTACTGGGCGACCTGGTGCTTCCCCTGCCGCGAAGAAATGCCCGGCTTTGCCCGCATCCATACCAAACTATCTGCCAACGGCGTTCAATTTGTCGGTATCAGCAGTGATGAACCGACCAAGATCGATGAGTTCATCCAACAGACCCCGGTCAGCTACCCGCTGCTGGTTGCCGGCATGAACACCGTGACGGACAGCGCCAAATTCGGCAACAACCGGCAGGCACTGCCATTTACCGTCGTATTCGACCGCGAGGGCAACCTGGCAATGAGCAAACTCGGGCGCTGGCAGGAGGACGACCTGGAATCCCGGCTGCAGGACCTGATCAGGCGCTAGCTCTAGCTGGACAACTACCCCCTATTTGCGGCAAACTGGCAGTCATGACGAAGCCAAAGCGCTCCAAATCGAATTCAGCCGACATCGACAACGGAACCGTCCTGGTACTCCACGGGCCGAACCTGAACCTCCTCGGCAGCCGCGAACCCGAGATTTATGGCCGCACCACGCTGGCGAGCATCCATGCCGCAATGGCAGCCCGTGCCCAGGTGGCCGGCCTGCGCCTGGAAAGCTTCCAGAGCAATCACGAGGGCGAACTGATCGACCGCGTCCAGTCGGCTCGCGAACAGGGCGTGCGCTTCATCATCATCAACCCCGCCGGCTACACCCACACCAGCGTCGCCCTGCGCGACGCCCTGGCCGCCGTGGCGATCCCCTTTATCGAGGTGCATTTGTCCAACGTTCACGCCCGCGAGCCCTTTCGCCGGCATTCCTACTTTTCCGACCTTGCCGTCGGCGTGATCGCCGGGCTGGGTGCGCAGGGTTACGAGCTGGCCCTGGAGGCCGCCCTGGCCCGCCTGCGCGACGCCTGAATCCATCCGGCGGCTGCCGCCGCCGTTCCCCCTGTTTGAGGAGTCCCCATGGACCTGAGAAAACTCAAGACCCTGATCGATCTCGTGCAGAACTCGGGCATTTCCGAGCTCGAGATCAGCGAAGGCGAGGAAAAGATCCGCATCGCCAAGCATCTGGCGGCAACCCCCGCGACCACCGTCGTCAGCATGCCGGTGCCAGCGCCCGCGGCCAGCCTCGCCGTGGCACCAGCGCCGACTTCCGCGGAGGCCGCCCCGGCACCCGTCACGCAGTCCGAAGGCCACATCGTCAAGGCGCCGATGGTCGGCACCTTCTACCGCTCCAGTGGTCCTGACGCCGGCCCCTTCGTCGAGGTCGGCCAGACCGTCAAGGCCGGTGACACCCTGTGCATCATCGAGGCCATGAAGCTGATGAACGAGATCGAATCCGACATCTCCGGCGTGGTCAAGGCGATACAGGTGGAGAACGGACAGGCGGTGGAATACGGCCAGCCGATGTTCGTGATCGGCTGACCATGTTCGGCAAGGTTCTTATCGCCAACCGCGGCGAAATCGCCCTGCGCATCCTGCGCGCCTGTCGCGAGCTTGGCGTACGCACGGTGGCGGTGCACTCCGAGGCCGATACCGAGGCGAAGTACGTCAAGCTGGCCGACGAATCGGTGTGTATCGGCCCGGCACCCTCGGGGCAGAGCTACCTGAACATCCCGGCGATCATCTCGGCGGCCGAGGTCACCGACGCCGAGGCCATCCACCCGGGCTATGGCTTCCTCTCGGAGAACGCCGATTTCGGCGAGCGCGTCGAGAAATCCGGCTTCGCCTTCATCGGCCCGCGCCCGGAAACCATCCGCCTGATGGGCGACAAGGTCAGCGCCAAGGACGCCATGCGCACCGCCGGCGTACCCTGCGTGCCGGGGTCGGAAGGGGCCCTGCCGGATGACCCCAAGGAGATCATCAAGATCGCCCGCGGCGTCGGCTACCCGGTGATCATCAAGGCCGCCGGCGGTGGCGGCGGGCGCGGCATGCGCGTGGTGCACACCGAAGCCGCGCTGGTCAATGCCGTCAACATGACCCGCAGCGAAGCCGGCGCCGCCTTCAACAACCCGATGGTGTACATGGAGAAGTTCCTGGAGAATCCGCGCCACGTGGAAATCCAGGTGCTCTCCGACGCGCACCGCAACTCGGTTTATCTGGGCGAGCGCGACTGCTCGATGCAGCGCCGCCACCAGAAGGTGATCGAGGAAGCCCCAGCACCCGACATCAACCGCCGCGTCCTCGCGCGCATCGGCGACCGCTGCGCCGAGGCCTGCCGCAAGATCAACTACCGCGGCGCCGGCACCTTCGAGTTCCTCTACGAAAACGGCGAGTTCTACTTCATCGAGATGAATACCCGGGTTCAGGTCGAGCATCCGGTCACCGAACTGATCACCGGCATCGACATCGTCCAGGCACAGATCCGCATCGCCGCCGGTGAAAAGCTCTGGTTCCGCCAGCGCGACATCGAGCTGCGCGGCCATGCCATCGAGTGCCGCATCAACGCGGAAGACCCGTTCAAGTTCACCCCGTCGCCCGGGAAGATCACCAACTGGCATGCGCCGGGCGGGCCCGGCATTCGTGTCGACTCCCACGCCTACTCCGGCTATACGGTACCACCCCACTACGACTCGATGATCGGGAAAGTGATCGCTTACGGCGACACCCGCGAGCAGGCCATCCGGCGCATGCGTATCGCGCTTTCGGAAATGATGGTGGACGGCATCAAGACCAACATCCCTCTGCACAAGGACCTGATGCTGGACCCGCGCTTCATCAAGGGCGGCACCAGCATTCATTATCTGGAAGAAAAGCTCGCCGCCAAGAGCGAGGCGACCAAGGGCAAATAGCCCCATGTGGGTCAGCGTCGCCCTGGAAACCGACGCCGCGCATGCGGAAGCGCTTTCCGACGCCTTGCTGGCGGCCGGCGCGATCTCCGTCAGCGTCGAAGATGCCCTTGCCGGCACCGACGAGGAAACACCGCAGTTCGGCGAACCCGATGCCGCCGGCGGCATGCCGACGACACCGTTGTGGAGCGAAAGCCGTGTTGTCGGCCTGTTCGAGCCCGCCGCCGACCTGATCGGGAGGATCGCCGCCGCCGCAGCTGAAGCCGGCATCGACGACCTGCCGGAAATCGAGCTCGACGATGTGCCCGAACAGGACTGGGTGCGACTGACCCAATCCCAGTTCGACCCGATCCGGGTAAATGAGCGCCTGTGGATCGTGCCGTCCTGGCATGCCGCGCCCGATCCCGCGGCGGTAAATCTGGTACTCGACCCCGGCCTGGCCTTCGGCACCGGCTCACACCCCACCACCTTTCTTTGCCTGCAGTGGCTGTGCGATACCCTGCGCGAGACCCCGGGGAAACCGCTCAGCGTGCTCGACTACGGCTGCGGCTCGGGCATACTCGGCATCGCCGCCGCACGGTTTGGCGCCGCGGCCGTGACCGGCGTGGATATCGACGAAAACGCCCTGATCGCCGCGCGGGACAATGCCGCGATCAATCGCGTCAGCCTCAAGCTGCGGCACTCGAAGAAAGCCCTCGACGAAGAGTTCGACATTGTGGTTGCCAACATCCTGACCAATCCGCTGTGTGTGCTGGCCCCGCTGCTGGCAGGCCGCCTTGCGCCGGGCGGCCGGATGGCGCTTTCCGGCGTGCTCGCCGCGCAGGCGGAACAGGTAATTGCCACTTATGCACCGATGGTGGCCTTGACGGTGGGCGCCGAACGCGACGGCTGGGTCCGCCTGGAGGGACAGCGGTGCTGACACGCTGCCCGGCCTGTGAAACGCATTTTCGCGTCACCGCCGATCAGCTCAAGCTGCGCGCCGGCCGCGTGCGTTGTGGCGAATGCCAGCACGTGTTCAACGCGCTCGATACCCTGATCGAGGAAGCCCCGGTCATTGTCGTGTCGGCCGCGCCGACGACTTACCCCGTGCCCGAAACGCCGCCGCCGGCGCCAGAACTGCCATCCGAGGCAGATGTCGCCGTCCCGCCAGCGCCGACTTTTGAGACCCCGGCAACCGAAGAAGCAGACGCCTGGCAGGCTCAGGAGGCAATACCACCGCTAGCGGCGGAGACCATCGCCGAAGAAATCGCCGCCCGCCCGGCCACCGCCCCGGATGTCGCCGATGAGGCGGAGACGGGTTCGGCCGCGCCGGAGGAAATGGCGCCCGCCGTCGCCACCGATACCGCAGTGGGCGAATCAACGTCGCCGCCGCCCGCCGCCAGCACGGACGCGGAAGTCGGAGTCACGGAAGCCTGGGACGAGGTGTTTACCGAACCGCCACCGCCACGTCGCTGGCCCTGGGTGGTCGGCAGCCTGCTGGCGCTTCTGGCGCTTCTGGCACAAGCCACCTTTGTCTACCGCGTCGAACTGGCGGTGCTCTGGCCGGATGTGAAACCGGCCCTGGTCGCCGTCTGCGAAGCGCTGGGTTGCCAAGTGGGCCTGCCGGCGAAGGTCGGCCTCGTCGGCATCGAGAGTTCCGACCTGCACCCGGACGCCGCACAGAAAGGCCGCCTGGGCCTCGCGGCGATGCTGCGCAACCGCGCGCCCTTCGCCCAGGCCTACCCCCACGTCGAGATCACGCTGACCGACACCGCGGATACGGCGATACTGCGCAAGGTGCTGGCGCCCGCCGATTACCTGCCGCGCGGCACAGCGCTCGAAACCGGCATGCCGCCCCAGGCAGACGTCGCCGTGAACCTGACGCTGGACGTCGGCGCCCTGCCGGCCAGCGGCTACCGACTGTACATCTTTTACCCCTGAGTACCCCCAAGACAAGCATGAAGACACTCATCTGCGGTTCCATGGCCTACGACACCATCATGGTGTTCGGCGATCGCTTCAAGAATCACATCCTGCCCGAGCAGATCCACATCCTCAACGTCGCCTTCCTGGTGCCCGACATGCGGCGCGAGTTCGGCGGCTGCGCCGGCAATATCGCCTACAACCTCAAGCTGCTGGGCGGCGAGCCGCTGATCATGGCCACCGTCGGCGACGACAGCGCGCCCTACCTGCACCGCCTCAAGCAGTTGGGGCTCGACGCCAGCCACGTGCGCGAGGTGGGCGGCAGCTTCACCGCCCAGGCCTTCATCACCACCGACCTCGACGACAACCAGATCACCGCCTTCCACCCCGGTGCGATGACCCATTCACACCTGAACAAGGTCGGCGATGCCCGCGATGTCAGCCTCGGCATCGTCTCGCCCGACGGCCGCGACGGCATGCTGCAGCACGCGCGCGAATTCCAGGATGCGGGCATTCCCTTCATCTTCGATCCCGGCCAGGGCCTGCCGATGTTCGACGGCGTAGAGCTGATGTCCTTCCTGAAACTCGCCGACTACGCCACGGTCAATGACTATGAAGCCAAATTGCTGACCGAACGCACCGGGCTGTCGCTGGAGCGCCTGGCCGAGGAAGTCAAGGCGCTGATCGTGACGCTGGGAGGCGCCGGCTCGCAGATCTACACGGCGGGGCGCCGCATCGACATCCCGGTGGCGACGCCGGAGAGCGTGATCGATCCGACCGGTTGCGGCGACGCCTACCGCGCTGGCCTGCTGTACGGCATCGCGCAGGCGTGGGAATGGGAGAAGACGGGGCGCCTGGCCTCGCTGATGGGTTCGCTCAAGATTGCCCATCGCGGTGGTCAGAACCACAAGCTCGGTCGCGACGAGATCGCGGCGCAGTATCGCAAGGCCTTCGACGAAAACCTCTGAAAGGAACCGACACCATGTTTGCCCGCCCTGTGCTGTTGGCGGCCCTCACGGCCCTCGTCCTGCTGGGCGGTTGCGCCGGCAGCCAGTCCGGCTCTGCCTATTCGCGTTCCCAGACCCGCGGCGAAATGCAGGTGCGCATGGGTGTCGTCGAATCGGTGCGCACGGTGCAGATCGAGGGGACCCAGTCCGGCGTCGGCGCCATCGCCGGCGGTGCTGTCGGCAGCATTGCCGGCAGCAATGTCGGCGAGGGTCGCGGCTCCACGGTCGGCTCGATCATCGGGGCGGTGGCGGGTGGGGTGGCCGGACAGGCGCTCGAAGAACGCTTCTCCAAGAAGGACGGCCTGGAGATCACCATCAAGCTCGACAACGGCCAGATGATTGCCGTCACCCAGGAAGCCGATGAGACCTTCCGCCCCGGCGAGCGCGTTCGCGTACTGTCGGGCAGCGGCGCCACCCGCGTCTCGCACTGAGCGGCGATCAGTCCCAGCCCGACGGGCTGGCCTGTTGCGGGCACGGCTGCCGGTAAACGCGGCGGTCTTCCAGTCGCACCGCCGTCAGGCAGCCGCCCCAGAGGCAGCCGGTGTCCAGCGCCAGCAGGTTCGGCAAATCGCGGAAGCCCAGCGCCGACCAGTGGCCACAGACAATCGCATGATCGGCGCTGGCGCGCCCGGGCGCCTCGAACCACGGCAGGCAGCCGGTCGGCCCCTGATCCGGCGGCGCCTTCGCCCC
>Ga0172373_10002622_pt1 | contig 27210 bp, 19 predicted proteins | sample Lak10m_2_FD_114546 | JGI IMG/M metagenome (GOLD analysis project Ga0172373, IMG submission 114546) | Freshwater microbial communities from Kabuno Bay, South-Kivu, Congo - kab_092012_10m | ecosystem: Environmental > Aquatic > Freshwater > Lake | place: Democratic Republic of the Congo...
AAGAACTCGAGAGCCTCCCGCAGCGAGATTGCCATTTACCGCCGGATCGACTCCGTTCTCGCGGAAGTGGTGTTCGGTGCCGGGGACCGGCTTCCACTCGGGAAGACGGTGTTTCCGGCGGACGGGAGTGGCGTCTCGGTCGTCGTGGAAATCGCCCCCGAAACCCCGTTGGATGCCGGAGGGGCCGCCCTCGATTCGCTCTATCGGGTGCGGGCCGACGGCATGCTCGAAAGCAGCCCGGAAGGGATCATCCAGACCGAGCGCCTCGTCTACTTCCGGCAGCAGGGCAGAGGCGGGAAGTGAGTTCCAGACCTCGCTGGCGGACTCTTCGAAGCAAAGCAACATGACCTTAAAACCCATCCAAGACAGGGCCTTTACCTTGGTCGAGGTGATCGTTGCCCTGGCCATCTCGGCCATCGTCATCGGGGGGGTCTTCGGGCTTGCTGGCTCGGCTCTGGATCTGGCCTCGGAGTCAAACCGATCGAGACTCGAGGCCATGAGGATCCACCAGCTCTCCCGCTTCCTGCGGGGCAGCTTTGCCGAACTGCCTCCCAAGTGCCGGGTCACGCTGAATGATGGGCGGGTCCTCACCTTTCTCGACGCCAAGACCAGTTTTCAATGGCCCGGCGGGGGCCCCACGTCCAATCGGACCGACTTGCGGTTCGCCAACGAGGCGCTCGAGATCGCTCATTACCTCGACGAGGAGGAACTTTCATCACTCGTGCTCCTCGAGGAGGTGACGTCCTGCCAGATCGAAATCCAAGACGCGACCACGAGGGCCTGGACGAGTTCGGTTCCGTCCCAGGCGCCCGTGCGACCTTCACTCGTGAAAATCCGCTACCAGACCGCGATGGATCCCATGGAGCGCGTCGAGGTATTCCGGGTTCACCGGTTCGCGCAGGTCAATTTCACCAATCCGCGGAATCCCCAGGAAGATGAGCCCCCGGCACCCTGACAGGCACCAGCAGTCCGGCGCGTCTCTCATCGCGGTTCTCTGGTTGATCGGTTTCCTCGGATTGGCGATTCTGGGAACCGCGAAATTCGTCACCCTCGACACCTCTTGGGCGACCTCGGTGAAGAAGCGAGCAGAGGCGAAAAACCTCGCCGAGACTGGATTGGCGCTCGGCACCCACCCACGGGTGAAAAGTGGCGATCCCCTCCTCCGCTCTTTTGATCCGGAAACGGAGACGGGCTATGAGGTCCGGATCACTTCGGAGGAAGGTCTCGTCCCCCTGAACCAGGTCCTCCTGTCGGGGCGAAAGGATTGCTTGAAACGGCTCTTCGAGCTCTGGGGCCAACATCCCGACGAGGCGACATCGCTGGTGGATGCCCTGACCGACTGGATCGATGCCGATGACCTCTCTTCGCTCAACGGCGCCGAATCCTCCGCCTACGATTCCGCCGGAAAATCCGGTTTCCCCTTCAACCGGCCCTTCGCCTCCCTCAGCGAGGTGGACCTCGTGATCGGGGTGGAAAAACTTGCCCGTCTGAACCCGGCTTGGAAGGATTCCTTCACTCTCTGGTCGATGGGCCAAATTGATCTCAACGAAGCGAACGCGGAGATCGTCTATGCCGCGGTCGGAACCGGCGATCCCACCCGGGCCGAGGAGTTTGTCTTGCTGAGAGACGGGGCCGACGGTGCCCCGGGAACGCCCGACGACCAGAAATTTGCCAGCGTTCAGTCGATTCTGGAGTTTTTCGGGGCGCAGGTCGATCCTGGCAACAAACTTCTTTCCGCCCGCAGCGCCACACGAAGGGTTTACAGCCAAGGCCTCTTCCGCGGCGAGGCCGTGGCGATCTCCGAAACGCGGCGCTCCAACCTGCTCCTCTGGCGAAGGGAGCACTAGCCCGGGTAGGGCGTGGGCGCCCAAAAACTCCACTCGATCGACGTTGACTTGGTATTGGGGAAGGCTAGCATTTCAGGATGCTGGAACATTCCACCGAAGCTTACCAAATCTTGTTTCCCGGGCCGGCTGGCTGGGAGCTTTGGTTCGTCAAAGAGGGTGAGGCGGAGCTTCTCTCCTCCGGGTCCGGCGAGGAGTTTCTGGATTTCGATCCTTCACTGCGGGCGACCCGTGTTCTGGCGGAGCCGACCGCCCAGCTGGTGGCTCTCCTTTTCTCGTCGCACGCCACGGATGCCCAATCCTTCGCGGAGTCCGCTCAATTGCATGCGGAAAAGGAAGGTCAGGCGATCGACCACGAGGGCATCATGGTGGAAGCCGTCCTCGGGGCGCCGCCGAAAACCATCGCCCGGATCGATGCCCCGTTGACGAAGTTCAACCAATCCGACCGCACGGGCCCCCTGCCCGACCTGATCGTCCCCGCCGCGACGACCCTGCCGCTGGCGAGGAATTCGGTGGCCATCTGGTGTGAGCTGGGAACCCTCCTCATCGCCTTCGAGAGGCATGGCCGGGTGATCTACTACGACAAACTCTCCGGGCTCGGGCCCGGTATCGTCGATGAAGTCCATCGCCTGGCCCTGCAGTTGGAGGGTTCACACCTGATCGAAAAACCCGAGACCTTGTTGATTTGGGAGGAGCTGCCGCCCGTGACCTTCCACGAGGGTCATCCCGAGGGCATACCTCTTGAGACTCTTGGGCCGCTTGCTGAACTCTTCCGCCACCGCTTTCAGGAAAAACTCCAGGTGAGGGTCGAAGTCGCGCCGCGCCCCGCGCCGCTGCGGGTCGCGGGCAGTCACACCCTCAGACCGCTTTGGTTCAGGGAGAGGCAATACGAGACGAAGGCCGGGATCCGCAAGAGACGCCGCGTCGTTGTCGCTTCCATCGTTCTCGGGATCGTGGGATTCGTCGCCTCCGTCATTTTCCTGACCCGTTATTTCCAGGTCAGGGAGTTGCAGGGCCAAATCAGCGCGATCCGCCCCCGGGTCGATCGGATCGAGGCCATCCGGGCGAGGTGGACGGAAGTGGCCACCGGAGTCGACCCGGACGCGTCCCTCTTGGAAATGTGGATGAACCTCTTCAACTTGCCCGGTATCGCCTCGATCAAGATCGAAAAGCTGAATATCAGCCGGGCGGAGGTCACGATCATCGGAAACGCTGCCGGCACCTCCCAAGTGCTGGGATTCATCGAGGAATTGACCAGCGGAGAGCCGTTTCTAGGCTACACCTGGGAATATCCCCCGCCGCAGGTCGGCGCCGGCGGTGTCGCAACCTTCGAGATCAAGGGCATCACCCAACCATGAGTTCCAAAGAAAAGCGGCTTGGGATCGTTTTCGGTTCCTTGGTGACGGTCATCGGGCTGACGGTGCTCTTCCAATCGCTCGGCTCTGGCTCCGGCCGCCTCTCCAACGATCCGGCCGAGCTCTTGGCCCAGCTCCGCTCCATGGAATCGACCCTGGAGGAATCTGACTTGTGGAAAGAACGCGATCTGTGGCTCGATGAGAAGACCCCGGTCTACACGTCGGAGGTGATCGCGTCCTCTTCGTTGCTCGACAAAATCCTTCCGATCATCAAATCCAACCGCCTCAATGAGCTCGGTCAGGAGCTTAGCCCCGCCGCCGAGGAGTCGGAGGAAAGCGACGCGTCTACTGGCAATTTCGAGTCCGTCAGCGTCCGCGTCGTCGTGGAAGGAGCGATGCGGGACATTGTCCAGTGCATCCATCAGATCCAGTCCCCGACCCATTTCATCGGCATCGACGAGCTGAGTCTCGAAGTGGGCGAATCCGGCACCTATCAGGCCACGCTGCTCGTCACCCACTGGTTTGTCGTCGAGTAGACTGCTCATCGAAAGGAGTAGTCGAAAAGATCGAGTCGGGATCCTCCGGGGATCGGGTCGTTCCCCCCCGAGGCCTCCCTCGCCACCTTGGGCACGAAAAAGGGGGGAGGATTTGACTCCTCCCCCCCCCGATGTTTTTCGGACGATTCGTTCCGGGATCCGATTACTCCAGGAAGTTGGGGAGCGGGTTGCCGCCGCCGGCACCGGTCATCGGCAGCTTCAGCATCATGTCGCGCGCTCTTCCTGCGGCACCCTGCGTCACCTGCGTCGCATTCCCCTTGTGGCCGATGGGAATGAGGAGGCTTGGGTGGTCAAAGGGAGCCTGGCGGTGGCGAACCCGCTCATCCGTGAGAGACTTCAGGAAGGCCACCAGAGCGAGCTTCTCTTGATCGGTGAGACCGAGGCTCTCCATTTCGGGATCGAGGTCGGCGATGTTCGCCTCGTGGAAGTCCCCGCCGCGGTTGTAGAACTCGACGACCTCCAGCAGGGTGCGTTGCCCACCGTTGTGGAAATAGGGGGCCGTGAGTTCGACATTTCGCAGACTCGGGGTCTTGAAGGCCCCGTTCGCCGCGATCCGTTCTCCGGGAACGACGGCGATGTCAGGGTCTTTTCCGACGATCTCCTTGAAGGCTTCCGGACCGAACTGCTCCGCCAAGCCGGACTCGGACAGCGGGTAGCCGAACGGATCCTTCGAACCGATTCCGAGATCCTCAAGCGAGGGCCGGACGCCGATGTTGTAGAATCCGTTGTCGTAGACGGCGGCGTTGTTATCACCCATCGTCATCCGTTCAATCCGCTCCGCGGACACGTGGTGGACCGAGGCTTTGGTGAACTCCGCTCCATCGTGACAGTTGGCACACTTCGCTTTACCGAAGAAGAGGGCCATGCCTCGCTGTTGTTCGGCGGTCAGCGCGTTCCGGTCGCCTTCGACGAATTTGTCGAAGGGCGTCTCATCCGACACGAGGGTCGCTTCATACATCTGGATCGCCAGACCGAAGAAGAGACTGAAGTTCGCCTCCATGTGGGAGAAGCCGTTCAAGGGCTGCCCGCGCTTCGGCGTGGAGAGGGCCTGACTCAAGAGCACGTTGCCCGTCGTATCGGCGGCGCCGTTCGAGGGATCACCCAGGTCGACGTTGACTCTCCCCGTCCCCTGCCACCATTCCGGACGGAAGGCCATCTCGATCAGGGTGGAGTATTTCTCGACGGTCAGCCCGGCTTCGGCGGCAGTCAGCTTGGACAATCCCTTGCCCGGAGTGCGCGAATACTGGCCGAGCACGCCGTCGTCCGGATGCACGAACTGGAGATCCAGAGGACGCCGGCCCAGCAGTTTCCGACCCAGTTCGGGGAAGGTTCTGCCAGAGGCGGACATTTCGAGATTGCTCAAGGCAGGGGCCACCGCTTGGGACGCCAGGCTGGCGTTGTCGAGGTGGATCTTGACCTGGCTCACTTTCTTGTTCGCGTCGGCTTTCCAGACCATGGCATCGGCATCACGCGCCCCGAAGGAATTCACTCCATTGAAGCTGTCCTGGGCACGTCCGTCCCAGAAGTTGCGCTGGTTGAAGATGGCGTTGATGACCGAGGGGGTGTTTCGCGGTTCGACGCGTCGGGTGTTGAGGCCACCGACGTGGAAGAGATCATCGGGAGCGTGGACGGGTTTCTCCGCCTCACGATAGACCTTCAAACCTCCCGCAGCGCTCAGGAAGACCCCTTGGGAACTGACCACGTCGTTGACACTGGACAGGACTTCGGAGTGGCGATCGTTCACGTCCGCCAGCTTGTGGAAGGGGAAGTCGGCCTTCGTGAGCGTGTGGTTCGGCCCTCCGATGTCGAAGTTCCGGTCAGGCGTGCCTTCGCCGTTGGCATCGGTCAGGAGCAGACCGGGGTTCAGCTGGTTCCTGTGGCGGCTGTCGGCTCCGGCTTGGTAGTGGCAGGTGGCACAGGAAGTCCGGTTGTCGCTGCCGACACGCATGTCCCAGAAGAGGGCCTTGCCGAGGACGATCGCGGCTTCCTTGTTTTGGATGAACTCCGCCAGGTTGGTCGGCTCCGGAACCGCGCGGTTCGAGAGCGATTCCGGCACGGGGGCCGGCTCGCCATCGGGATCCGCATCCGCTTCGCCGATCTTCCCGACGAGGAGGGCGTTCGAGGCCTGGTTCCCTTGTCCGAGACTGTTGGCGGCGCTGCCCGTGGGGAGCGTCACCCGGACACCACCGGCGGAGGCGGGCGTCACGGTCAGGAAGTATTCCGACTGGCTGACACCGGAGAGACCGGACGCGGTGCCATTGGTGACGACGAAATCATCCACCGTGAGACCGGTCACATCCTGCGAGAAGACGGCGCCGACCGAGAAGGGCTGGGCCGCGTTGATCGCGGTCGTGGTCAACTGGACCTTGGGTCCGAGGAGGCCTTCGGGGATGGAGGTCTTCTGGGGAGTCATCGCGAGGGTGAGTTCGTCGATCAGGAGCGCGCCGTAGCGGCTTCCGATGACGTAGACGGTGGCCCGCACCGAACGCGGCGGAACGACTCCGGAAACGGCAAACGGGAGATAGCTCCGGGTGACGTTGCACTTGTAGGGAGAGGCCGCGATTTCCTTCCCGGCCGCATCGAAGAAGGAGATCCCGACTTCGGAATCGAGGCGCTTCGAGGTCGAGCGGTAGTTGCCGGAGAAGGCGAAGGAGTCGCCGGGCGAGACCGCCACACTCTGGTAGATCATCCCACCGGTGAGCCTGCAGGCGAACTCGCCCTTGAACGAGGCCGGAGTCGCCGCGATCACCGACTTGCGACCAGCGAGCGGACGCGTGTCCCAGGAGGAGAGGCGAGACGCGAAGTCTCCGTTGACCAGAGTCTTGTTGCCTCCCGCCGCCGGTTGCTTCGTCAGGCGATCCACTTCGCGGAATTCAAATCCGTCGACGCTGGCGGTGCTTCCGACAGCGCTCCAGAAGTAGACCTTCGCGGTGGTCGCATCCTCTGGGGCCAAGAGGGCGAGCTCCACGGCTTCGAAGTCGGTGTTTGCCCCCGCGGTGACCTCCTTGACGAGGATCGAGTTCCCGAGTTGGTCGAAGAACTCGACTCCGGCGAGGATGCCACCTGCCGAGCCCGAGAAGTATTGCACGGCGAGCTTGTAGTTGTGCCCTCCGTCAACCGCCACGCTCTGGTGGACGATGGCGCCCGACAGTTCGGCAGCGGCGGCTCCGTTGGCGGAAGCGCTGGTGATCTTGGCGCTGCCGCCGACCGCCTCATAGGTCTCCCAGCCGTTGAAACCGTCTTCGAACTCATCGTTCGTCAACAGATTGTCTCCCTTGACGAGCGGACCCGCCTTCAGCAGTGAGATCGAGACGCGGCCAACCGGTTGGCTCGAGAAGGGCGCGACCCCGCGGAGCGAAGCGACCGGCGTCCGTGGCACGGTCGCCAGATTCGCCGCCTCATAGCCCGAACCGCTGTCGACTCCTGCATCAAGCGGGAAGAGATCCAACTCGATCGAAGTTTTCCAGTTGCCCTGGGCGTCGGCCAGTTCGATGCCGTTAAGGCCGGTAAACCAGTCGGGGCTCGGCGAGAGTTGCCCGATGAGGGAAACCAACGGATAGCTGGGAGACGCGGTCAGCTCCATGATGACCTCACCAGACCCGGCGACGTTCCCCGAGGAGACCGTGTAGTGACCGAAGCCCTTGCCGATCTCGCCATCGATGAATCGGGCCAGAGCGTCCGGAGTGCCGTTCTCAGACAACTCGGCGACCGGCGGGAGCGCGAGAGACCCTTCGGTCCACAACTTCTCGCCACGGGCGTGTGCCGCAGCCAGGAGCGGGGCAAACTGGGCGTTGGCGGGGAACGTGGTCTGGGGATGTTGGGTCGAGTTGAACAAACCGGTGAACTTGATCCGGTAGGTGACTTCCTGATCCGGAGCCGCGAAAATCTCCTCGGCGAAGAGGGTATTGTCGAGGTGGGTCGTGCCAGGTTGGTCCGACTGGAAGGAAACCACGGCACTGACCGCTCCGACGGGAGCGAGCGCGCGGATGGATTCCGGACGATAGGTTTCGCTGACGGGCGGATGGCTCGAGGCCTCGTCGAGGGTGGTGCCCGCGGCATCGCGGAACTCGATCCCCATCTTCAGGCCGGGCTGTCCGGTATTCCGGTAGTGGGCGGTGAACACGTAGCGTTTCTCGGCCAGGACCGGGATCGTGCGGTGGATGCGGCTGCCATCGAGCACGGAGGCATGGGACTGCGTGCCGGGGTCGATCGCTGCGGTGGTGGAACCGGCATCGGTGTTCACGAAGGTCCAATCGTTCAATCCTGCCTCGAAATCATGGTTCGTGAGGAGGTTGATGCCGGGAGCGGCGCCATTCCGGATCACACCATCGCTGACGGTTCCGTCAGGAGAGACCGTGATCGTCGCGGTGGACGTCCCACCCGGGGTCTTCGCGGTGAGGCGATAGATCGTGGTCTGCGTCGGCTTGACCTCGGTCGCGGTCCGCCCGAGGACGGAGCCGAAGCCCGGAGTCAATTCCAAGGCAATGAGGTTTTCGCCGGAAAGCTGATTGATGTTCCACGACAGGGTGGTCTTCCCGCCCACGGAGGTGCCGGTGAACGTGTCGATCACGGGCGTCAGGAAGGGATTGGAGTCTGGCAGCGCCGGGCCATTGACCCCCGACCGGAAGGTCGGCAGGGCGACCGAGTCGACGAATTCCACCCCGTCCCACGATGGGATCGGCGTTGGCAACAGTTTCACCTGGCCGGGGCGTTCGGAATCCCAGCGCGAGAGCATGGCGTGGTCTTCGTGCGTGGTCGTGTGACAATGCTCCACGAAAGTCCCGGCGAATTCCCGGATCCGAAGGGCGACCTCCATCTCTCGCGAAGCATCGGCCGAGGGCCCGATGCGGTAAAGGTCCTTGCGGGCCCACCATTCCCACACCGGTGGGGGGTTTCCATCGCGCGAAAGGATGACTCCCTCTTCGAAGTGAATGTGAACGGGGTGATCCCATCCGCCACCGGTGCTCAGGGTCCAGATCTCACGGGTGCCCGTGTCGTCGTAGCCCTGGGCGTTCGTCCCGTCGAAGCCGGCTCCGGTCGGCCCTGTGCCCATCTGGGCGGCATTGGAGATGCGGCGCGGATCCGCGTTCAGGGCCGGTCCGCCGTCGGCTTTCACCGTCCAGGGGGCGCTGTCCGTCCCGGAGGAACGGCCGAAGTGGAAGGTGCGTCTCGTCGCACCGGCGAAGTCGTTCCGGTCGATCGGAAGCGGCACCATCTTGGCGGCTCCCGGGACGAAATCGGCGGGGTTCATGCTCAGGTCTTGCCCGGCGTATTCCACGACGCGGAATTCCAGGAATTTCCCGACACCGGGATCGTTCGCGACCCAGACCCCATTGGCCTGCTGGGCGGCGTATTGCCCCGAGAGAATGTCCGCGAGGGGAACGACGCCCTTGGGACCCCGGCCGTCGGCGTGCTCAGTGACGTTCACGAAATAGAGACGATCGCCGGGGACGATTCCCTGGCTCGCGAAATCCACGATGATGTCGTAACGCTCGCCGACTCCCATGTTGGGGAGGAGACCCTTGTGCTCGGTGGCGTTGCCGTTGGCATCGAGATCGAGGCTCCCGTCGAAGGGAACGGTGTGCTCGAGGATGTTTCCGTCGTTGGCGATCATGTGAAAGCCGACCCGGTCGTAGGACTCACCGGATCCGGGAGGGCCGGGATATTCCCCGCCGTCGCCGACGACCTTTTTGACGAGTGCGAACTTGAACTGTCTCGCCACCGCTCCGTTGAGGAAACGGAACCGGTAGGAGCGATGCCGCACGTTGAAGTAGGGCTTCCAGACCCAGTTGGTGAGAACTTGGTCTCCGAGGAACCCGTCGCGGTCGAAAGGATTGAAAAACAATTGACCATCAGCGCCCCAGGCCTTGTCGGCGACCATCAGGTTGACGTCGTAGTCGCGGTTGCCCCAGTTCAGGGCGGAGCCGCTCGGGAAACGCAGGTTCACTCCGTCGTCGATCGCTTCGTTGCCGCGGTCGAGGGCGCTATACATGTTGTGGCAGGCCGCGTTGCCCTTGTAGACGTTCTCGGCGGTGTGGTCGATCATGTGATCGTGGAACCAGTGGGAAGACCCGGTTTCGCGCCAATCCCCGCGCAGGTTGATCCGACCATCCTGCTCCTGACGGACGCCGGGATTGAGATCGTTCACGTAGAGGGTCTCTCCGGGTTCTGCCGGGAAGGCCGCCCGCGGGTCGGAGGCCGTGGTATTCACCGTGTCGTATCCTGCGTGGACCATGGGCCAGCGGTAATCCCAATACTGCCCCGGGAAGTAGAAGGCCCCGGTGAATCCGTCACTCTCGGCCGGGTTGTGGCCGTTGTGCTCGTGGGTCGTGATGGTGTTCAATCCGAACCCGTTGTTGGCCGAGGTATCGATCGGCAGGGCGTTGTAGTGCCGCATCAGGACAGGCTCTCCGTAACGGCTCTCAAGAAGCTTCCCCGGGAAGGAGCCGTCCCAAGTCCACAAAGACTTCGGATCCTGAACCGGGAAGTTGGGGTGAAACTGCGCCTGGATCCCGTTCGTCGTGCCGCTGACGAGCGCACCCTGGGCATCCGTGGCATAGACGGTGTGGTAGAGACCGCCGGGCGCGAACTCTCCTTTTTGATAATTATGGCGCTGCCTCGAATCCCGGAATCCGCTGTTCGGCCGCGCTCCAGTCTGGACGGTCGTGAAGTAGACCTCCGGAAGGAACTCTTCCCAACGCTGGTGTGCCCACGACTCCCCGGGTGGCCGTCCCTCGGCGGGCGGTGCTGTGAGGGTGCGCTTCAGGAAGGATTCCACGACGGGCTTCCACGGGTTCAGGTTCCCGGTGTTGGAGACCTTTGTCGGGAGATGGGTGAAGCCTTCCAAGCTGAGGAAGGCGTCGAGCGCCGCCCCATCGGGAAAACTGGTCGGACTGGCGGGCAGAGGCAGGGTCTGCTGGTGCTCGGTGGCACCCTCCATCTTTTTCGTGCCGAACTCTTCGAGGAGGAGGAGTTGTTGTTCGAACTCCTTTGCCCCGAAAAGGGGACTCGCGATGCCCCCGGTGGGTATCATTCCTCCGTCACCTGGCAGGGGTTTGGCGTGGACCTCGCCCTTTTCATAGGCTCCGGCGAAGGATTTCGGGAGCGACTGCATGAAGGCGTCGGCCCCGGTCTTGTCGATCCATGGGCCGGTTGGCTTCGAGGGATCGGTGGCCGCGGGCGGCCCTGCTGGTGTTGGCCCTTGGGCCAGTAGGGTGGTGCCCATCGCCGCGGCGATCGCCGCGGCGAGGAGGCATGGATGTAGGGTTCGTCTGTTCGTCTTCATTGAATGGAGGGATCTAAAAAAGGGATCGGCAGTGGATGCGTTGGGTTGAGAATTCACTTGGGCGTTTGGATCGGCGGCATCCCGCCTCGCGTTGGTTTCCAGGTTTTCGGCTCGGACGATTCGTTCAGGGCGAGAGATGCCTTCTTTTTCACGCATCCCGGACAAGCGGGTTTCTCCGCACCAGTCGTCGCGCCGGCGGTTACCGGCTTGGGCGCCGTCGAAAACTCGCCCTTGGCTCCGCCCATCCGGATTTCCGTTTGCTTTTGGATGAACTCCAGCACGTTCGTGACGTCAGCTTCGGTCAGCCGGAAATTCGGCATCACGACCCCCTTGTATTGGGCCACCATGGCGAGAGCGATCGGATCCTTCTCGGCGATCATCGCGTCGGGTTCGCGGATCCAGCGAGCGAGCCAGGCGGGATCGCGACGGCTCCCCACGCCAAGCAAATCGGGCCCCGCGTGGGCCGTGTGTTCGCCGATCAGGTCGCCGCCGCCGATGGTGTGGCAGGTGGCGCAGCGGGTCCGGAAAATGTATTCGCCGCTGTCGAGGCTTCTCAGCTCGGGGGCGTTTTCGTAGCCGTTCCAGGTCGTTTTTGCGGTGCGGTAGCCGTCGAGCCAGGTGCCGAGGTGCTCGGCCAAGACCGTCGCACTTTCAAACGGGGTGCGGTGGATCCAGCGGCCGGTCTTCTGATTCCCCATGACCATGTTCACCTGATGATCATCGAGGTTCACCTCATCGCGGGCCGAGAGAAGACCGAATTTTTTCCGGAGATGGATGACTTCGCTCTCTTTGCCCCGCAGGAAGGTCCAGCCCGGTCCAGCCTCCCAGCGTTCGGCATATTCCTTCAGGACGGGAACCGTGTCCGTGTCGGGGTCGATCGAGATGGAGTAGAAAAAGATATCCTTGCCCATCCGATCTTCGAGGAGCTGGTAGAGTTGGCGCAGCTTGCTGGTCTCGAGCGGGCAGGCATCGGGGCAGGACGTGTAGATGAAACTGACCAGCACGATCTTGTCCTTGATCAGGTCGGTGAAAAACCGGACGTCTTCGCCGAGGTGATTCGTCAGGACGTAGTCGGGGAAGTAGTCGGCACCCCACCGGCTCGCGGGCGACTGCTCGGTGGCCCGAAGGGTCGCCGAAGCAAAGAAGCACAGGGCGATCAGGGAGAGTGCTTCGATCAGGAGTCGGTTCATGGAGGAGTGATCTTGGTTTTCGGAGGGGTGGCCAGTGGACGCGGGGGAGTGTCGGTCTGGAAGCGGCGCGGCGTCACTCCCCCTCTGCTCCGCCGGCGGATCCGATTGCCGGGTCTTCGACCTCGGTGAGTTCGTCGGCGAGGAAGTCGTCCTCCGAGACTTCGCCTTCCAGATCGTCTTCACCGATGGAGGGCTGGACTCGCGCGAGGATCACGTCGACGTCGCGTTGATTCCCCTCGAAGCGTTGGATCAGCCCGGCTTCAAACGCGGAGGGGGCCGGGACCTTCGCCTCGGTTTCCTCCACTGTCTCCGTCGCGGGAGCCGGGTTCGTCACCTCGGCGGTGGGGCTCTCCGGGGTTTTACCGCACCCGATGGTAAGAACGGAGAGGAGCGAAAGGGCGCCGCAGGCGAAGATTGAGGTCTGCAAGTGTTTCATATTTACAAAATATTGTGATAAATTAGAGAAGGAATCGAATTATCAGAAAATCTAAGTTAATACGAACGGCTATGCAAGTCGGATTCAAAAAAAAAGAATTTTTTTTAAAAGTTTTCCGTTTCCACGGTTGAGCCTGGCATGGCAGGGGCCCGAGATCGATTTTCCCCAGGCGAGGGCGATGCGGTCGCTGTGGACCCGCGCCGCGAGGGAAATCGACATCCCTTTCTGGGGCTCAACGACAGACCTTTGGAAAAAAAAAGGGCGCCTCGATCGAGGCGCCCTTTTCAAACAGGGGTAAGTGGGGCGTCAGGGCCTCAAAGATGAATCGCGTGCCCGAAGGCGTCGCTTGTGGCTTCGTGAATCGCTTCGGAGAGGGTTGGATGCGCGTGGATGGTGTTCTCGAGTTCTTCGTAGGTCGCCTCGAGGGTGATCGCGAGCCCCATCTCGGCGATCAACTCGGTGGCTTCGGCTCCGATGATATGGGCGCCGAGGAGTTCGCCGTATTTTTCTCCGTAGATGAGTTTCACGAAACCCTCGGGATCCCCGGAGGCGAGGGCGCGGCCGCTCGCCTGGAAGGGGAACTTCCCGATCTTGACGGCGATCCCCTTTTCCTTGCAGGCGCGTTCGGTGAGGCCGACGCTGGCGACTTCGGGATGGCAGTAGGTGCATCCGGGGAAGACGTCGACCTTCTTGCTCTTGTGCTTGGGGTCGAACATCGACTCGACCGCGTGGATCGCCTCAAAGCTCGCGACGTGGGCGAGCCACGGGGGCCCGATGAGGTCGCCGGCGGCGGAGACGCCAGGGAGGTTGGTCTGGTAACGGTCGTTCGTTTTCACGTAGCCGCGGTCGGTGAGCTCGAGCTTGTCAGCCCCTCCGGGGAGGATCGCTCCGACGCCGACGGCGACGAGGCAGACATCGCCCTTGAGGACGACGGACTCCCCTCCCTTGGCGGGCTCGACGGTGAGCTCGACACCGCCATCGGTGACCGCGGCGGCGGTCGTTTTGGTGGCGAGGAGGAAGTGGATGCCCTGCTTTTTGAAAGACTTCTCGAGCGCGACGCTGACGTCGGTATCCTCTACGGGGAGGAGGTGGTCCATCATCTCGACGAGAGTCACCTTCGTGCCGAAGGCGTTGTAGAAATAGGCGAACTCGACGCCGATGGCGCCGGCTCCGATGATGAGCATCTCCTTCGGCTGCTCGGGCAAAGTCATGGCATCGCGGGCGTTGAGGACGCGCTTGCCGTCAAACTTGAGGAAGGGGAGGTCGCGAGCCTTGCAGCCGGTCGCGAGAAGGACGTGCTTCGCGTCGTGGGCCTCGGTCTTGCCCTCGGCGTCGGTCACGGTCACCTTGTTCCCGCCCGACGGGCTGCTGCCGGCGAGGGAGCCGATCCCACGGAGATAGTCGACCTTGTTTTTCTTGAAGAGAAACTCGATCCCACCGGCGAGCTTGTCGGAGACCCCGCGGGAACGCCCGATCACCTTCGACCAGTCGTAGCCGAGATTGTCGAAGCTGAGGCCGAACTCGGCGGCCTTGTCGCGCATGGTCAGATACAGGTCGGCGTTCTTGATGAGTGCCTTGGTGGGGATGCAACCCCAGTTGAGACAGGTGCCGCCAGCGCGGTCGTTTTCGATGCAGGCGACTTTCTTGCCGAGTTGGGCGGCGCGGATGGCGCCGACGTAGCCGGCGGGTCCGCCGCCAATGACGATGAGATCGTAGGAGGCCATGATATTTTTAGTAAAGTGTTAGGAAACGAGGAGCACGGGAGTCTCGAGGAAGCGCTTCAACTCGGAGAGGAACCTGGCACCCACGGCGCCGTCGATGACGCGGTGGTCGCAGCTCATCCCGATCCACATGCGCTGCCCGGGGACGATCTGATTTTGCGCGTTGACGACGGGCTGCTTGGTGATCGTGCCGATCGCGAGAATCGCGGCCTGGGGTGGGTTGATGATGGCGTCGAAGTGGCCGATGCCGAAGGCGCCGAGATTCGAGAGGGTGATCGTGCCTCCGGTCATTTCATTGGGCGTCAGTTTCTTGTCGCGTGCCCGGACGGCGAGCTCCTTGAGTTCGACGGCGAGTTCCCTGATCGACTTCGACTGGGCGGAGCGGATCACGGGAGTGACAAGCCCGTCCTCGATCGCGACGGCGACGGAAAGATGGGTCTCGCCGTGGTAAAGGATGGAATCGCCCTGGAACGAGCCGTTCACCTCGGGCACCGAACCGGTCGCGAGGACGGTGGCGCGCATGATGAAATCGTTCACCGTGTATTTCGGTCCACCGTTCGCAGTGCTGGCGGCGTTCACCTGCTCGCGCAGGCTCATCAGAGGTTCGGTGTCGATCTCGATGTTGAGATAGAAGTGCGGAATCGTCGTCTTGCTCTCGAGAAGGCGCGCGGCGATGACGCGACGCATGCCCGTCAGAGGCACGCTCAGGTCCGGCTTGGCCGCGGCGGCGGGGAGCAATCCGAGCGATCCGCCGCCACCACCAGTGGCAGGGGCATTTTCAACATCCTTCTTCACGATGCGTCCCCCGGGGCCGCTGCCAGCGACACGGGCGAGGTCGACACCTTTTTCCTTCGCAATCTTGCGGGCGAGGGGCGAAGCCTTGAGTCGGGCGGACGCAGGCGCGGCGACCGTTGCGGAGGCGGGCGCGGAAGCTGCCGCAACCGCGACCGCTGGAGTGGCGGCCGGGGCTTCGGGCTTGGGAGCGGGGCTGCCCGCCGTCGTTTCACCACCGGGAGCCTTGCCGGCCTCGGCGGGCGGCTCTTCGCCTTCGGAAAGGATCAGGGCGAGCGCGGCGCCAAGGGCGACGGTCTCTCCTTCCTTCACGTAAATCGTGTGGAGGACGCCTTCTTCAAAGGAGGGCATCGTCATGGTCGCCTTGTCGGTTTCGACTTCGGCGATGTCCTCGTCGACCGCGACCGGGTCGCCCGGTTTCTTGAGCCACTTCACGAGGGTGCCCTCGCTCATCGTGTCGCTCAGCTTGGGCATTTTCAAATAGGAAGCCATGGGGAGGTAGTCGGGAATCAATGAACGGTGATCGAATGGATGGTGGACCCTAACACATCAACAAATGGTGAGGGCTCGCGCGACGATTTCGTCGGCGCTGGGGAGCTGGAGTTTTTCGATCGGTGGGCTGTAGAAGGCCGGTGCGTCAGCCGAGGTGATCCGCAGGACGGGCGCGTCGAGGTCGTCGAAGGCCTGCTCCATGATCATGGAGGAGATCTGGGCGCCAACGCCGCAGAAGGGTTTGTTTTCTTCGACGTAAATGGCCCGATGCGTTTTCCGGACGGACGCCATGATCGTCTCCTCGTCGAGGGGGCGGATGCTGCGAAGATCGACGACCTCTACGGAGATGCCGTGCTGGGCACCAAGAATCTCGGCGGCAGCGAGCGAGGTGACAACGGCACGCCCGTGGGCGAGGAGGGTGAGGTCGCCGCCTTCGCGGGCGACTCTCGCCTTGCCGATCGGCACGATGAGTTCTCCGCCTTCGAGTTCGTCGTTCGAGGGGACGAGCCCGGTCATCCCGTAGAGCACGGTGCTCTCCATGAAATAGACGGGGTCGTTGTCGCGGATCGCGGACTTGATCAGCCCCTTGGCATCGTAAGGATTCGACGGAGTGACGACCTTCAATCCGGGCATGTTCGCGAAAATGTTCTCGGGGGTGTGCGAGTGGGTCGCGCCGACATTCGTGCCCCCGTTGGCAGGACCTCTCACGACGATGGGACAGTGGGTGAGACCGCCCGACATGTAACGACAGGTCGCCGCGTTGTTCATCATCTGATCGAAGGCGACGTAGGCGAAGGAATAGAACATCAGTTCCATCACCGGGCGGATGCCCAGCATGGAGGCACCGATGCCCATGCCGATGAACCCGGCTTCGGAGATGGGGGCGTCGATGATGCGTTTGTCGCCCCACTTCTTCCAGAGGCCTTCGGTGACTTTGTAGGCGCCGTTGTATTGGGCGACTTCTTCGCCGATGAGGCAAACGTTCTCGTCGCGGGCGAGTTCTTCGTCGAGTCCTTCACGGAGGGCTTCGCGGTAGGTGATTTCTCGGGGCATTCGAAAAGGGAGTGTGGGAGTGGCGGAGTGATGAAGTGCCGGCAATTTCAACTGTGGAAGAAGTGGCGTCCGGTGCTTCCGGCCTCAGTGCGGTTGTCGACTTCCCAATAGATGTCGTCGAAGATCTCGGACTCGTCGGGATAGGGGCTCTTGATCGCGAAGGCGGCGGCGGCTTCGGCTTCGCTCCCGGCTTCCTTGTTGATCGCCTTGTAGTCGTCTTCGGTGAGGATGCCTTCGCCGATGAGCACGTTCTTCCAGAACTCGATCGGATCGTGCTCGTTCATGTAGGTCTGGATCTCCTCCTTCGTCCGATATTTTTCGGCGTTCGCATCGGCGACGGAGTGGCCCTTGTGACGATAAGTCATGATCTCGATCATGGTCGGCTTCGACTCGTTGTGGGCGCGGGCGACGGCCTCGGCGACTCCGGCGCGGATCTCATAGAGGGAGACTCCGTCGATCTTCGCCCAGGCCATGTTGTATCCTTCGGCGCGGGCGGCGAGACCCTCTTTCGGGAAGGCGGAGGAGCGGGCTTGCGAGGTGCCCATGGAGTAGCCGTTGTTCTCGATCACGTAGACCACGGGGAGGTCCCACAGAGCGGCGAGGTTGAGAGCCTCGTGAAAGGCGCCTTGGTTGATCGCTCCGTCACCGAGGTAGCAGAGACAGCAGCCTTTGAGACCTTTGTATTTGAGAGCGAAAGCGAGACCTGCTCCGAGCGGGGTCTGGCCGCCGACGATCCCGTGGCCACCCCAGTAGTTTTTGTCAGGGGCAAAGTAGTGCATCGAGCCCCCCTTCCCTTTCGAGCAGCCGGTCTTCTTTCCGAAGAGCTCGGCCATGCACTCGTCCATGCCCATGCCGACAGCGAGGGCGTGGCCGTGGTCGCGGTAGGCGGTGATGACGTGGTCGTGTTCACCGAGCAGAGAGATGCTCCCCACGGCGATGGATTCCTGCCCGATGTAGAGGTGGAGAAAGCCCCCGATATGACCGTCGTGGTAATACTTCAGGGAGGTCTGTTCGAACCGGCGGATGCGGACCATGGTCCGGAGCAGGTCGATCTTTTGCGGCCCGGTCAGCGACGCATTGATCGGTGCGTCGGCGAAGGGAACGGTGGAAGGTTTTGCGGTTTTCGAGGCCATCGCGAAAGAAAAAATCCCTCCGGAGTTGGAAGGAGGCGCACGGTAGCTTAAAGTGCCCCTGAAGGAAAACGGGAAAAGGTCGTTTTTTCATTCCATCCCCAACTTTTCCGGGACGTTCCACGTGGAACATTTTGGCTCTTTAAGATGTTCGCTTACCCCAAAAAATACGATGTGTTGATTGTTGGTGGAGGTCACGCCGGGATCGAAGCGGCACTCGCCGCTTCGCGAATCGGTGCCTCGGTCGCGCTGCTCAGCCAGAATCTCGACACGCTGGGACAGATGTCGTGCAATCCGGCCATTGGGGGATTGGGTAAGGGCCACATGGTCCGCGAAATCGACGCGCTTGGCGGTGTGATGGCTCTGAACACGGATGCAACCGCGATCCAGTTCCGCCTGCTCAACGCAAAAAAAGGACCATCGGTTCGCGCCCCTCGCGCGCAGTGCGACAAGAAGGCCTACCAGTTTCGGATGAAGTGGCTCCTCGAGAGAGAGGCAAACCTCGATCTCCACCAGGGGAATATTGCGTCGCTCCTCGTGGAGGGCGACGAGGTCAGGGGTGCGGAAACGGTGCTCGGGATTCGCTACGAGGCGTCGGCGGTGGTGATCACTACCGGCACCTTCATGCGAGGACTGATGCATGTCGGCATGCAGAATCAGCAAGGCGGTCGGATGGGGGATGCCCCGTCGACCCTGAGCGATGACCTTCGACGCCTCGGCTTTGAGGTGAGGCGTTTCAAAACGGGCACTCCTTGTCGCCTGAACGGACGCTCCATCGATCTCTCGAAGTGCGAACGCCAGGATGGTGACGAGCCGGCCCCCCGCTTTTCCTATCGTTCCGGGATCGAACCCTTTTCCCCTGACGACCTCTTTACTCTGAACCGCTGGTCCGACCCGACGTTCCACGTGGAACAATTGCCCTGTTGGATCACCTACACGAGCGCCGCCACGCACGAGACGATCCTCGCGAATCTCGACAAGTCTCCGATGTATTCCGGGAAGATCGAGGGGATCGGTCCTCGCTATTGCCCGTCGATCGAAGACAAGGTGGTCCGCTTCGCCGACAAGGAGCGCCATCAGGTCTTCCTCGAACCCGAGGGACGGCAAACCAACGAATACTACATCAACGGCGTCTCCACTTCCCTGCCCTTCGATGTCCAATACCAATTCATCCGGGCGATCGCCGGGCTGGAGAACGCGGAGATCATCCGGCCGGGCTACGCGGTCGAATACGACTACTGCGTCCCCACCCAGCTCCATCCCACCCTCGAGACCAAGACGGTCTCGGGACTGTATTTCGCGGGGCAGATCAACGGCACCTCCGGCTACGAGGAGGCCGCTGGTCAGGGCCTTGTCGCAGGGGCCAACGCGGCCCTCAAGGTGGCGGGCAAAGCCGACCTCGTCCTCGGACGCGAGGAATCCTACATCGGGGTGATGATCGATGACCTTGTCACCAAGGGCACCGACGAGCCCTATCGCATGTTTACAAGCCGGGCCGAGCACCGGCTCCTCCTCCGGCACGACAACGCCGACCTCCGCCTCTGCGAGACGGCCGAGAAAGCCGGACTCATTTCCGCCGAATTCCGCTCGGTGTCGCTCGCGAAGCAAGCTCAGGTCGATACTCTCCGCCACGTCCTCGAGAACACCCACAGCGCCGAGGGATCTCTCGCCAAGTGGCTCCGCCGCACCGAAGCGAGGTGGACCGCCTTCAGCGCCGATCTCCGCGCTGCCCACTCGCCCGACATCTGGGAACTGGTCGAGATCGACATCAAATACGAGGGCTACATCCGCCGCCAGGGTGAGATGGTCGAGAAGACCCGCCGTGCCGATGAAAAACGGATTCCGGACTCGATCAACTACCTTGAGATTTCGGGTCTGAAACGGGAGGCCCAGCTCAAACTCCAGTCGATCCGTCCACGCACCCTCGGCCAGGCTGGCCGGATCAGCGGGATCACGCCGGCGGACCTCTCCCTCCTCGCGGTATGGATCGAGAAACTCTCGCGGTAAACCCGAGGTGGAATCAAGGCGGATGAAATCGCTCTTTCAAACCCTGCTCCTCTTGACGGCGATGCTCTTTTCCAGAGAACTCATGGCGGAGCCGCTCGTGGACTTTCCGGAAGACCGCAGTTTCCTTCCGAAAACCTGGAATGAGGATCCCATCAACGCTGAGATCGAGCCGCTCGACGAGAGGCTGCGTCTCGCCGCCCTTGGTATCCTCGAGGCTGCTTTCGCCAAGTATCCCGAAAGGATTCGTCAGCGGTTTCTCGGAGGTGTTTCCGTGGTCGGCTCGCTGCGATTCTACGACGTCAGCTACGGGGGCACCTACGTGTCCCACAGTCGCCGCATCGTTCTCGTCTATCGCGAGTTCTTCGAGCCGCGTGGATTCGAGCAGCGCTTTCACCACGAGTTCTCCTCCATCCTTCTGCGACAGAATCAGGACCTCTTTGAAGCGATCCGTTGGTCGGCAGCAAACGATCCCGCTTTTGGCTACCACGCTCCCGGGGTTCTCGAGGAGCAGGATGGCGACCGCAGCGTGGCGACCCGCATCCTCGCCGCCGAGCAGAAAAAAACCGGTGGTTCCGGGAGTGGTCTCCTCACGGTCGATCCGGGGCTGATGAGGTCGGGTTTTCTTACCGCCTACAATCAGGTGTCGATCGAGCAGGATTTCAACGAGACGACCGCCCATCTCTTCACCAATCCCGAACTCTGGGAATATTGCCGCCGATTCCCGCGGATCGATCAGAAGGTCGACGTGCTCATCGACTTCTACCACCGTCTCGACCCCGAGATGGATCGACTCTTTTTCCGACGCCTCACTCTCGGCCCCGCGTCCACTCCCGAGCCATGAACCGACTCTCCCGCATCCTCGTCGAACTCGCTCTCGAAGAAGACCTCGACGGTCTCGGCGACCTCACGAGCCGCCACTTTGTTGATGCTTCCCACCGCTCCTGCGGTCGGATCTTCTCGCGGGAGCCCTGTGTCATTTCCGGCAGCGAGGTGGCGAGACATGTCTGTGGCGCCGTCGGAAACGGGGCCCTGGTTTTCACCCCGCTCATTCCCGATGGGTCCGCGGCGGAAAAGGGCGACCTCGTCGCCACGATCGAGGGACCGACCCGGCTCGTTCTGCAGGCCGAGCGGACTGTGCTGAATTTCATGCAGCGCCTCTGCGGGGTGGCCACCGTCACGCAAACCTATGCTTCGTTGATCGCCTCCACCCGGGCCAGGCTCCTCGACACCCGCAAGACCACTCCGGGTTGGCGCGAGTTGGAAAAAGCCGCCGTTGCTCACGGAGGGGGGATGAATCACCGAATTGGTCTTTATGATGCCATCCTCGTGAAAGACAATCACCTCGTCGCGAACGCCGATCCTCTCGATCTGGCCCAGCGTATCGGCGAGGTCCTTGCCCGCTACCCGGGGATCAAGATCGAGTTCGAAGCCGATCGACTCGACCAGGTCGAAGTGTTCCTGCGGCTCGGCGGGATCGCCGTGATCCTCCTCGACAACATGTCCAACGGCCAGCTTCGAGAGGCCGTTGCCCTGCGGGATCGACTTTCGCCAGAAACGCTCCTCGAGGCAAGCGGCGGGGTGAATCTCAAGACCATCGCCGGGATCGCCGACACCGGGGTCGATTTCATCTCGGTCGGGGCGTTGACGCACTCGGTCCGGGCGATCGATCTGGGTCTGGATCTGGAGGCGATCTAGAGCGAGAAATGGGGACCGCTGATTGGCGCTGATCTTCGCTGATGTCGGAACGAATCCATGCCGAAATCGTGCGGGGATGGTCGGAAGAAGACCGTTCCCGTTTTCCCGTCGAACGCTTTCACCACCTCGGGGAAACCGGCTCCACCAACGACGACCTCCTCGCGCGGGCACGCGCCGGCAGTGCCTGTCCCTACGATCTCATTTCGGCCGATTTCCAGACCCGCGGACGAGGCCGCCGAGGGGACCGATGGGAGGCCACCGCGGGACGCAATCTGCTTTTTTCCCTCGCTTTGCGGCTCGGTGGGGACAGGCACCTCTGGCCGCGTCTGCCGCACCTCACCGCCTGGATCGTTGGATCCTCGGTCGAGTCCGTCCTCGGCCCGGGTTGCCGCCTTCAGGCGAAGTGGCCGAACGACCTCCTCCACGAGGGTCGCAAGCTCGCCGGGATCCTCGTCGAGATCGTCCTCGCTCCCGAACCCTACGCCATCGTCGGCATCGGCTTGAACGTGAACCTCCGCGCAGCGGAAATGCCGCCAGACCTCCGGCCCATCGCGACTTCCCTCTATGAACTCCTTGGTTGTGAATCGAGCCGCTGGTTTCTCCTCGGACAAATCGTCCGAGGCTTCCTGCATCACTTCCCGGAAAAGACCGCCGACTTCGCCTCCGTGCTCGACTGGATCCGCCCGCGCGATTTTCTGATCGGGCAGCGGCTCTCGGTGAGGAGCGGTCGCGAGTGGTTCGAGGGGTGCGCTCGAGGCGTCGGCGACGAGGGAGAGCTCCTCCTCGAGACCTCCACCGGCGAACTCGTGAAAATCGTCAGTGCCGAGGAAATCCAGCGGGCTTGAGCGTGCGGAAATGTGGTGATGTTAGGGCGTCCGATCATGGTCCGGGCCGCGGACCGGCCACAAAAAAGGGAGAAGGCCGGAGCCCTCCCCCTCTTGAAAATCCGGATGGGTTCCGAAACGGCGTGACTCAGGCCAGGCTCGGGGGAGCGAAGCCCTCGCGGTAGGTCCGCGAGAGGACCGTCTTGTTGGCTTCCTCGTGGTTCTTGAAGCGATAGTTCGCGGCATCCCATTCCAATTCCTGATTGGGGAATCGCGTCGCCTTGGTCGCGAGGAGGCAGGGCTCGGTGATGCGGCTCCCGATATCGAAGGGAGTCCAGAGGGGCTTCTCGGTTCCGAGACAGCAATCGGCCCAGTCCTTCCAGTGCTGGCGTTCGCCGACTTCGGGCATGGCCTCGTTTTCGACGAGTTTGCCCTTCCGGTAGATCTCCATCTCGCCGCCGGGTTGGAGGAGGAGGGCGCCTTCCTCGCAAACGATCATCGTGCACGTGCCGGTGACTTTCGAGACCGGCAATCCCAGCGCGGCAAATGGCGGCCGGATGTTGCTGTCGGAATACGTCACGACAAAGCGGTCGCGGGCGAAGCGATCTCCGCCGGGATAGACGAGGGTGGCGCGGTTGTAGCCGGAATGGCAATCGTTCGAAGGCTTCATCGTGTCGGTCTGCACCGTCAGGGGCGCCGGCAGGTCGTAGGCGAAATAAAGCACGTCGATGAGGTGGCAACCCCAGTCGGCGAGCATCCCGCCACCGGTTTCCCAGTAAGACCGCCACCGGCGCGGATGCAGGTCTTCGCTGTGGGGCATGGCGTTGGTGAGGGGGCCGTTCCAGAGATCCCATTTCAAGGAATCGGGAACCGGAGTGGCCGGTGTGACGGGGCTCCACGGATCGACGAAGTAGGTCCCCCGGCTCATCCCGCCAGTCCAAATGTAGGCCTCGACGGGACGGCCGAGGCGATTTGATTTCAGGAGCTCCACCGCCTGCATGCGGCCGGTCGTGCAGGCGCGCTGGTTGCCCATCTGGGTGTAGAGATCCGGACGCGCCTGAATCGCCTCGCGGATGATGCGAAGTTCGTCGAGTTGGTGCACGAGCGGCTTTTGGCCGTAGACGTGTTTGCCATTTTTCAAAGCCGTCACCATCATGGGACAGTGGTGGAAATCGGGTGTGTCGACGATCACGGCATCGAACTGGTCGAGGCGGTTGGCAAAGGCCTCACGGTAGTCGGTGAGATGCCAGGCACCGGCGTATTTCTCCTTCACCTGCCTGAAGGCGGTCTCATCGACATCACAGAATCCGGCAAACTCGACCATGGGATGGCCCTCGAGGCCCTTGCGCTGCATCCCGCCGATGTTGCCAGTGCCGATCTGGAAAAGGCGCAGTTTGCTGTTTTTATTGGTCGCGGCGCGCACGGTGGCAGCATTCGAGACGAGGGCGGCGGCTCCAAAGACGGAGGCCGAGCGGAGGAAGTGACGTCGTGAAGACGTCGTGGGGTTGTTTTCGGAGTTCATGGTCTCGGAAAGTTATCGAAAGAGACCTTCCGCGGCGAGTCCGATTTTGTCACTTGATCGAGGTGCGGTGGCGTTTTGCCCGTTTCCATGGTCCTCCATCAGCAGGCAGCCCGTGATCGACGTGATGCCGGCTCGTTGAATCCGCTTCCTCACAAATCCCCATGCCTTTCGCGTCATCGGCGCTAAGGTGGGGGCATGTCGACGTTTCGAATCTTTGACCTGATCCCCTCCCTTCAGGCGACCCTGGAGAGGGAGGGTTTCGCGACCCCCACCGAGATCCAGGAGCGAGCCCTGCCGCCCCTGCTCCGAGGGGAATCGATTGTCGGCGTCGCCGAGACCGGCAGCGGCAAGACCATCGCCTACGCCCTCCCCGTGTTGCAAAAAGTGAAGCAACTCGAGGAAGGCGGTGACGCCGTCACCGAAAGCGGACAGCCGCGTGCCATCGTCCTCGTGCCCTCGAGTGATCTCGGCGAGCAGGTCGCGAAGGCGATGAAGGTCTTTACCCACGACACTCGCGTCCGGGTGCGGGCAGCCGTCGGGGGAGTCGCAATGAAGATCGCGCGGAAGAACGTGGGCGGACCTTTCGAGGTGCTCGTCGCCACACCGGGACGACTCGAGCAATTGATCGCGATGAAGTTGGTCAACCTCTCCGACGTGCGTTTCCTCGTCTTCGACGAAGCCGATCAGATCCTCGATCAGGGTTTCCTGCCCGCGATCAAGCGCATCCTGAGAGCAAGTCCCACCGAACGCCAGCTCGCCCTCTTCACCGCGACCGCTTCGGAGGCGGTCCACGCCCTCATCGCGGAACTGTTCCGCGGCGCGGAAGTGATCGAGACGAAGGGGCGCCATCGCCTCGTCTCCACCTTGGTCACGGTGAACCTCGCGGTGCCGCGTGGACGGCGCTTTCCCCTCCTCGAAAAGGTCCTCGCCGAGACGGTCGAGGGCGGCACCCTGATCTTTGGCAACACCCGCGAGCAATGCGACGAACTTGCCGCCGAGCTCGAGGAGCACGGATACCCCTGTGCCATCTACCGCGGCGACATGGACAAAAAGGAGCGCCGCCGCAATCTCCAGCAGTTCCGCGACGGCGAGCTCGAGATCCTCCTTTCCACTGATCTTGCCGCGCGTGGACTCGACGTCGAGAACATCGGCCGTGTCGTGAATTACCACCTCCCCCGCGAGTTGAAAAACTACCTCCACCGCGCCGGGCGCACCGCCCGCGCCGGACGCGAAGGCACCGTGATCAATTTCGTCACCGAGCGCGATCAGAATCTGATCAAGCGGCTCGAGTCCGTCGGCGGACCCGGGTGATCCCGAAACCATCCGCACCGTTCCCGGAGTCTCTCCAACGACCAAACCTTGTCGCGGCCGCGACAAAGTTTGGTCGAACTTTCGATAGATTTGCTGTCACGCATTCTCTTGGAGCAGCTTGGTCGCTCGAGCGAGGATTGTCTTTCGGAGCTCCCAGGCTTGGCGTCCGAGATAACCCTCTGGAAGCAGTTCCCGCGGTAGCAGGGGGTCGAGGGCAAAGGCGGCTTTCCATGCGACTTGATCCTCGTTCATCCACTGTTCAATCGCCACCCGATTCTCCGGTACGGCATGGCTCGCGAAACGGCCCAGCACCTCGAGCGCGTTGCGGTAACGCTCATTGATCGCGTCGAAATCCCACGCGGCGGTCACCATGCGGGCGTCGACGCCTTTCCCTTTGGAATCCGCGAGCAGCATCATCAGCTGCGAGCATTCGCTGTCGTCGCCCGCCGCGAGGCTTTCAAGGGCGGCACCGACCCTTGGGGCGATCCAGACACTCCCTTGGAGGCAGCCGCAACCCGCGGCAGCGAGTGTCCGCGTGAGCCGGCGTCGCTTCGATCGTTCGGTCTCCGGGATGTCGAAGAGAAAGAGTCTCCACTTTCGATCCCATTTGCCCGACCAGGCGGCCTCGGGATCGCGTCCGCCCAGAGCGGCAAGTCGCCCTGCTTCGGTGAGCCGATGGAGGCGGCAGCCGCCGCTGGGATCCCGCGAGGTCTCGACATATCCCTGTGCCTCCAGTCGCCGGATGTGGCGGAGGAGCCCTGCCCGAAAGGCCCAGGCTTCGAAACCGTCTTCAAGATTCCTCAGGGTGGGCCGCAGCGGTTTCTCGGCGAGCCACAGGAGGCGATAGAGCAGTGTTTCTGTTTTTGCTGTCATCTTCATCTGGCGACCAAATCTTGTCGCGGCCGCGACAAGATTTGGTCGGCGAGGCTGGTTGGCAAGCGTGGAGTCGGCGGGGTTATTTCAGGGTTCGAAGCACATGGACGCGAGTCCAGCGCTTGCCGGTGACGTGAAGGAGGCGGGTCTCCGGATCCCACGCGATGCCGTTGAGGACGGCTTCCGGATCGCTGGGGCGCGGGCGCTCGAGGGCGGCGAGATTCAGAGTGGCTTCGACCACGCCGGAGTTGGGGTCGATCACCACGATCTCGTCCTGATGCCAGAGGTTCGCGTAGACCTTGCCGTCGACGAACTCGAGTTCATTGAGCTGGTCGACGGCACCTGAGTGGTTCCGCACGGTCACGGTTCGGACCACGGCGAAGGTCTCCGGATCGAGGAAGCGGAGCCGATCGGTGCCGTCGCTGAGGAGAAAATGGGTCCCGTCCCACGCGAGACCCCAGCCTTCCCCCTCGTATCGGAAGTCGCCGACGCGTTCGAAGGTTTCGCGATCATAGATCCACCCCTTGCCGCTTTTCCATTCGAGCTGGTAAAGCCGATCGTCGCGCAAGGCGAGCCCTTCGCCGAAAGCCGTCGCGGGAAGATCGCGAAACTGGAGGACCTTTCCCGAAGCCGGCTCGATCCGCCGCAAGGTCGACTTCCCGTAGCCGCCGGTGGACTCGTAGTAGACGCCCTCGTGGAGGAGCAGCCCTTGAGTCGAGGCGAAGGGGTCGTGCGGGGTGCTGGCGACGAGTTCGTAGGTGAGGCGCCGTGGTTCGCGGGCTTCTCCGGCACAGGAGGCGAGCAGCAGGCTGGTAGCGGCAAGCCCCAGAAGGCGGCGGGGAGACGAGGTGGACATGAGCAAACGGTAGCTGAGGAATCGCATCGGACCAACGGGCGCTTTTGCGAATCCGCCTCGCCCGTAGCCGCGATTGGGGCGGAAGAAATGGTGAAAATCAGATGAAAAATATTAGAAAACTCGTATTTTCAGGACATTTGTCAGATTCTATTTTCCGTTTCAAACCGACCCGACATGACGTCTCGGCTTCTCTCTTTTCGATCTCTTTTTGCCACTTCGCTCCTCGTGCTGACTGCCACGATGGCGGACTTGCCCGCCCAAAGCGGG
>Ga0172373_10002626_pt1 | contig 27197 bp, 30 predicted proteins | sample Lak10m_2_FD_114546 | JGI IMG/M metagenome (GOLD analysis project Ga0172373, IMG submission 114546) | Freshwater microbial communities from Kabuno Bay, South-Kivu, Congo - kab_092012_10m | ecosystem: Environmental > Aquatic > Freshwater > Lake | place: Democratic Republic of the Congo...
CGGCGCTTTTTCTTCTGGGGTGCGCTACCCCCGAAAAAATGTACTACTGGGGAGACTATTCCAATACGCTGTACCAGTCAAAAAAACATCCTTCCGAGCAGACCGGCCTTAGTCATCAGCAGGCGCTCGAAGGCATTGTCGCAGAATCGGAAAAGAGAAATTTACGAATTCCTCCGGGAGTTTATGCGGAGTTGGGCTACATCTATTTACGTCAAAACAAAAAAGACCTGGCGATTCAGAATTTCAAGATGGAAAAGCAGTTATACCCGGAATCAGCAGTCCTGATGGAACGGTTGGAAAACGCCGTTAAACGTTCTGACCAGCCTGATTCTGCCGGTAAGGCAAGCTTTCCGGAAGTAAAACCGAATGCACCCGACAAACAGGAGAAATAATGTTCAAGCGCGCGGTTATCAATAAAAATAGGTTGTTATTGACGATAATGGTGATTTTGACAGGCGTCTCTTTGAGTGCATGTGCCCCCAAGATGGTTACAAAAGGCGATAAGTTCCCGCTTTTATATCAGGATTCCCCTTCTTCGATCCTGATACTGCCGCCCATGAACGAGTCCACCGCAGCGGAGGCAAAGGATTATTACGCCACAACCATACAGGAGCCCCTTTCCTTCCGGGGATACTATGTTTTTCCATACGAGATTACAACCGACATTCTGAAAATGGAGGGGATATATGACTCTGAACTAATGAAGGATGTCCCCCTCCAGAAATTCAGGGAATATTTCGGCGCGGACGCAGTTCTGTTTACCACAATCAAAAAATGGAATCTTTCCTACATGGTAATTGCGTCCAACCTGACCATATCGATTGATTGCGAATTGAAATCAACCAAGTCCAATGCCACTCTCTGGCGATATACCGGCACCGTAGTGGTTGATCTTTCCGGGGGCAATACCGGGGGGGGCGTTGCCGGTCTTGTTGCAAAGGTCATTGTCGCGGCCGTCAGGTCGGCGATGGAAGACTATGTCCCCCACGCCCGTACTGCCAATTACATGGCGCTCAATACAATGCCTTACGGAAAATACCATGCCCTTTACGGGAAAGATCGCCAAGATCAATTTATAGAACAAATTCAACCTCAATCAAACCAGTAGAGCGGCGTCTTTCCATACCGGACAGGCCTGTGCCCTTTGATACGTGGTATTGTGTGGCTTCTTGCTGCGGCACGGCCATCCGCAGTGGCCATGGCTTGGCGGAGAGGCACTGGGATCCTTCAGGGAAGAGCAAGATGACCGGACGCTTTACGCCCGAGACGGAGCGCTTTCTGTCTCGACTCGAGGATGACTTCCGAATAACCGTCCCTGATATCCGGGGAATAATTAGCAATTTTCACCGTGAGATGAAAAAGGGATTGGCAGGGGAGAAAAGCTCTCTGAAGATGATTCCCACCTTTGTCGGCAGACCAACCGGAACCGAGAAAGGGGAGTTCCTTGCCCTCGATCTGGGCGGCACGAACCTTCGGGTATTACAGGTGGCGCTGGAGGGAAAAGGCAGCGCCCGCCGGGGCGCAGCCGAAATGTTTGCCATTCCTCCCGCTCTCATGGGAAGTGATGGCGAAAGGCTTTTTGATTTTATTGCCGCTTGCTTAGCAAAATTCTTCCCCAAAAATGCAAGGAACGTTTGCCGGCATTGCAGTCTTGCCTTTACCTTCTCTTTTCCGGTGGAGCAGGTTTCTCTCGTTTCGGGAAAATTGATCGGCTGGACCAAGGGCTTTACGGCCGCCGGCGTGGTGGGGAACGACGTGGTGCGCCTGCTTGAGGAGGCCATGGGGCGAAAGGGGATCGGATTTGTCCATGTCGCCGCTCTGACAAACGATGCCGCAGGCACCCTGGCGGCCGGTTGCTATGCCGATTCGGCCTGCGATCTCGGCGTGATTCTCGGCACTGGAACCAACGCCTGCTACCCGGAGGCGATCTTTCGGATAGACAAGCTTCCGGGACGGGCTTTTTCCGGAGGTGAGATGATTATCAACATGGAATGGGGGAACTTCGATAGGGTGGCGGCGACCCGGTACGATCAAATTCTCGATGACGCCTCGGAAAACCGCGGGAAGCAACTGTTTGAAAAGATGGTCTCCGGGATGTACATAAGCGAACTTGCGCGTATTATCATCCTGGAAATGATCACACGGGGGTTTCTTGGGAACGGGGCAAATCCATCCGCCTTGACGAGTGCATATTCATTGACCGCAAAACAGATGGCGGCGGCGGTTCAGGGCCGCGATTTCTTTGCCGATGCTGGTATTCCGGATGCCTCGGTTGCCGATAGAGCTGGTGTCAGAGAAATCTGCCGCATCGTTTCCCGCCGGTCGGCCAGGCTGGCCGCTGCGGCGATTGCCGCCGTCGTTTCCTGGATGGATGCCGTCCTTGATGGTCGCCATGTAATCGCCATCGACGGGAGTCTCTTTGAAAAATATCCGGGATTTCAATACGAAATGCGCAATGTCCAGCGTGAACTCTACGGTGATAAGGCGGACCGCATTGTCCTTAAGCCTGTTCATGACGGATCGGGAATCGGCGCCGCGATCGTTGCCGCCGTGGCCTCTTCCGAGAGAAACTAACAGAGCCGGCATTCCCGCTTTATAGGGATTTAATATAAGGTGCCTGCGATTTATTTCTGTTGCAGGGATGCAGGCCAAACAAAACGAATTTTTTTCAGGAAGGGAGAAGGGGATAATGGACTGCCAAATAGCGAGCGCCCTGAAACTTGAGCACCCTCCCGTGGCCATCCTCTGGTCCGACGAAAAGCCGGCCGCTGCCCTGGGCTTCAAGGAGGGCAAATGGGGCTGCGTTATGTGGATGCTGGCAAGTGCGGCCAAAGGAAAGGTTGCGGCCTTTGATGAGAAAACCTATGGTTGCTGGGGTGGGGGGATCGGCCTGGGGTTTGGAAACCGCTACCTTGATTTCCCCGGGGGAAGCGAATGCTTCTGTCGTTTTTTGTCAACGGGCAACGAAGAGTCCGAAGCGGGATGTGCAGTGGCAAAAGAGATAGCGCCTTTTGTAGACAAAAATCTGCTTGAAGACTTTCTTCATGGTGAGGGATTTATCGAATCGCCGGAACTTGTAAAGGATTTTATCGACAACCTGCCGATCATGCAGGTCCCTGCAAGGTATGTGATTTTTAAACCCCTGGGAATGGTCGAGCTGAAAAAAGAGCGACCCGAGATAATTGTTTTCCTTGCCGATCCGGATCAGCTTTCCGCCCTTGTTATCTTGGCCAATTATGGAAGAAAAGGCAATGAGAACGCTTTCATCCCGTATGCCGCAGGCTGCCAGGCCATCGGGATTTACCCTTACCGGGAGGCGCAGGCGGAAAATCCCCGGGCGGTTGTCGGCCTTACCGACCTCTCCGCAAGAAATAATCTTAAGAAACAGCTCGGCAGCAATCTGTTTTCCATTGCCGTTCCCCTGGCAATGTTTCAGGAGATGGAGAAAAATGTCCCGGGAAGCTTCCTGCAGAGGAACACCTGGAAAACATTGCGGGAATAGCGGCTAATGGCGGCGGCGCCGACGAAGAAAATCGGTGGGGCAAACCGCATCTTCCTAATCTGAGGAGTTCGGAACCGGTCGCCTTACCCGCAATGGCAAATGGGGTGTTTGGTGGGGCAGGTCAATCTTTATCGATGCGAAATGCCAGAAATGCGCCCCAGGATGGACAGAGTTTCTGGCAGGGACTTTCGATGATTTTCCCCGCGAGTGCACAGAGGGCGTTGTCGTAAGGAGGGGCAAAAACGGCCCCCCGGAACGTGGCCCGTGCTCCGTAATTATTTGTTATTTTGCGCAGTTCCGCGAATGTGTAAAAATGGGCGTCATGGAAAACGGAAGAGGGATTGCGCTGCATGTCCCGCCGGCGCTTGCGGGCCCAGGGCGAAGCGGCGCCGAGCGTGCCGACGACTACTCGGCCCCCCCTTTTGCATACCCGCATCATTTCGGAAACGGCGCGCCGGGGTTCTTTGATAAACTCGAGCGCCGTGATGGAAACGACAAGGTCGAAGGTTTCATTGGGGAAATGGAGATCGACCGCATCCCCAGGAGCGATATTTTTGAAGCCTTTCCCTGCGGCAATCGCCAGCATCTTCGTTGATACATCTATCCCGATTATCTCTATACCGCGCTTCATGAATTCGAGGGCAAAGAAACCGGTGCCGATCCCGACGTCGAGCATCTTTTCCCCTTTTACTGGCCGGGCAAGCTCGAGAACGAGCTTCTTTTCCCGGTCAGCCACGTATTTCCCCAGCGTCGTTTCGAACCAGAGGTCATATTTTTCGGCAAGAGCGTCAAATGTTGGCAAGCCTAATTGCCTCCTGTGTGTTTTCTGCCCCGTATCGCGGCGGGTGCAATGTCGTTTCGTTTTATCGATCTACTATTCTTGAGAATAACCCTCATCCATGATAAGGGTATATGAGCATAGGGGAGTAAAAAATGGAAGAAAAAAAACCTGCTGTCGCCGATCGCGACAGCTATCCGGCGGTAACCGGGATCGACCGCGACGAGCATATAGGCATGGTCCGGGAGATCTTTTCCACAATTCCGGGAAGATACGATTTTTTAAATCACCTGCTCAGCCTCCGCCGGGATGTTGCCTGGCGCCGTTTCACAATCAAAAAGATGCATTTTTTCAAGACGCGTCGGTTACTTGACGTGGCTACCGGAACAGCCGATATGGCAATCGAGGCTGCCCGCATTCATCCGGAAATAACGGTAAAGGGGATAGATTTTGTAGCCGAAATGCTCTACCCGGGGCAAAGGAAGATTGCCGAGCGGGGGTTTGCAAGGCGCGTGGAGCTGTTGCAGGCAGATGCGACAGCCCTGCCTTTTGGCGATGAAAATTTTGATGCGGCGGCGATCGCCTTCGGGATCAGAAATATCCCGGAAAGAATAAAGGCCCTGAGGGAAATGCGGCGCGTTCTTGTCTCCGGCGGCAGGGTCTATATCCTGGAGTTGAACGCCCCCCAGAACAGACTTTGGCGGAAGGCGTTTGCCCCTTACCTGCTGCGAGTGCTGCCCCGCATTGCCCGCCTCTTTACCCGCAATCCGGCTGCATATCTTTATCTGGTTGATTCTATAATCCATTTCCCACCGCCGGGGGATTTTCTCGCAATGATGCAAGAGGCCGATTTTGTAGAGCTGGAGCATTTCCCGCTGACGCTTGGCATCTCCTCTCTGTATATCGGCAGAAGGCCGTAGAAAGGACGACATGACACGAGATCAAGCGGAAGAACTATTGAAAAGCCACGTGAAAAGTGAACGGATGATTGCCCACAGCCTCGCCTCGGAAGCGGTTTTGCGAGCCCTGGCAAGACGTCTGGGACGGAACGAAGAGGCGTGGGGACTGGCCGGCCTCCTTCATGATATAGACATTGAGGACGTCGGAGGCGATCTCGACCGTCACGGCAGCGAGGCGGCGCCGGTGCTGAAAAAAGCCGGCGTGGCGGATGAAATTGTCGAGGCGATAAAGCTGCACAATGAAAACGCCGCCGGAAGGCTGCGTTACACGGAGTTGCAGCATGCCCTTGCCGCCGGAGAAACGATAACCGGCCTCATTACGGCGGTAACGCTGGTTTATCCGGATAAAAAAATTGCCGGGGTGAAGGTAAAATCGGTGACGAAGAGGATGAAGGAGAAGGCCTTTGCCGCCTCGGTAAACCGTGAGATAATCAGGGAATGCGAAAAAATCGGTCTGAGCCTTGATGAATTTGCCGGAATCGCTGTCGGTGCTATGCAGGGAATTGCCGAGCGCCTCGGCCTCTGAGAGGCCCCGGACCTACAGGATTGCGTCAGCCCCTGATCCTGCGTTTAAGCTCCGAGATCAGCGAATTGCAAATCTGACTGGCATCGGCGACAATTGCTACGTCGGCCATTTTCATGATCGGGGCGTTCGGATTTTTGTTGACCGCAATGATGAATCTGGCGTTGTTTATGGATGCGGTGTGCTGCATTGCGCCGCTGATTCCGAAAGAAAAAAGGATGTCCGGCCGGATCTGCTTGCCCGCCTGTCCAACAAGCGCCTCCCTGTCAGCCCAGTCCAAAGAAACAACGGGGCGGGTTGCGCCTACTTCGCCGCCTAGCATTGCGGCGAGCTCATAGAGCTTGGCGAACTTCTTTTTGCTTCCCATCCCGCGTCCCCCGCAAACGACAATCTTTGCGCACTCTAAATTCTTTTCCTGTTTTAGCGGCCGGCGCTCCTTGCTGATAATGCGAATACGGTCCGGGGGCATGTTCTCCGGCATCGGAACATTTACAATATCGGCGGTACGGGTGGAATCATGGGGGAGTTCCTGAAAGATGCCCGGATGGACGGTTGCCATTTGCGGTCGTCTCTCGGGAATGGTGACTTCCGCGAGCAGTTTGCCACCGAACGAAGGGGCGCGCTGAAGAAGCAGCCCCGACTCGTCGATATCTAGACCGATGCAATCCGCCGTGAGGCCTGTTCCGAGGCGCTTTGCCACATGCGGAGCAAATTCTCTGCCAAAAGAGGTGGCGCCGATCAGGATTATTTCCGGTTTTTCGCGTCTTGCCAATCTCTCCATCAAAAAGGAGTAAGTTTCCATGCTGTATTCGGCAAGCCGGGGATTGTCTGTGAGGTAAATTCTTTCAGCGCCGTGGGCGATATATTCTTTGACGAATTCATTAATGCCGCTTCCCAGTACAACAACGCTTACCTCGGCGTCTATTTGCCGCGCCAACTCGCGCGCCCGGGAGATTAACTGTATGGTTACACGGTTTTGAAAGTAGTTCCGGTAGTCTCCAAAAACCCAGATTCCATGTTTTTTTTCAGCCATTGTCAACTCTTATCCGTCTTCAAGTCCTTGCCGATCATCCCGCCGATTCGGTCGTCAAACAGCATGAAAAGCTGATCCAGTATCCTTTTTGTCGTTCCGGTCAGGACGACATTTTCCTTGCCTGCCGTCGGCGAATAGACTCTGCGTATTTTGGCGGCGGAGCCCTTCGCCCCAATCCACTCATGACTCAGTCCCAGGGAAACAGAGTCCAGCGTGATGATGTCCGACTCGGCAAAGGCCGCCTGAAAACCTCTCATCGATGTATAGCGGGGAACTGCGCCACTGGCGTTGATTGTAACAAGTCCGGGGAGCTCCAGCTCTATGGTCTCGAAGAAATCGTCCGCCATGCGGCGCACGCGGGCCTTGCTGCCGGCGATTTCCATTTCGTTTACATAGGCAATGCCCGGAATATCTAGTTCTTCCGCAAGTTGGGGACCAACCTGGGCAGTTGCGCTGTCGCTTGTCGAAGCGCCGCACAGAATAAGGTCGAATTCTGGGATGTTTTTCTGAATTGCCTTGGAAATAGTGAAAGATGTCGTATACGTATCAGAGCCAGCCATTTTTCGGTCGGTAAGCAGAATTCCCCTGTCCGCTCCCAGGGCAATGGCCTCGCGAAGCACCTCCTCCGCAGAGAGCGGACCCATCGTAATGGCGGTAATGCGGGCACCGATTTTATCCTTGATCTTGAGCGCGGCTTCCAGCGCAAAACGGCAGGCTGGGTTCATAATACCGCTGGCCAGTTCACGTTGAAGCCGACCTGTATCCGGATCCCACGGGAGTTCGGATACTTGAGGAACCTGCTTGATGCAAACTACCAGCTTCAGCATATTCTATACCCTTCTATTGAGGACCTCGCGGGAAATAACCATCCGCTGCACCTCGCTTGTTCCTTCATAAATTTCCGTCACCTTCGCGTCTCGAAAGTAGCGCTCCACATCGTATTCCTTGCTGCACCCGTAACCGCCATGAATCTGCACAGCCTTGTTCGCGGCACGCACGGCCATTTCGCTGCAGAAAAGCTTTGCCATGGCCGCCTCCTCGCGAAAGGGGTTGCCTGAATCTTGCGCCGCGCAGGCACGGTAAAGGAGGAGCCGACCCGCATCGATATCGGTTGCCATATCTGCGAGATAATTCCGGATTGACTGGAAAGAGGAGAGAGACTTATGAAACTGTTGTCGTGCTTTGGAATAGACGACCGCATCCTCGAAAGCTGCCTGGGCGATTCCTACCGCCTGTGCGGCAATGCCTATGCGACCGACATTGATGGTTTCCATCCCGATCTTGACGCCTTCCCCGGGAAGCCCAAGCATATTTTTGTCCGGAACCCGGCAATCTTCCAGATAAATCGACGAAACCGGGTTTGCTCTCATCCCGCAAAGATCCTCCTTTTCGCCAACGACAAAACCGGGAGATTCTTTTTCCACTATGAACATTGCGGCGCCCTCCCGGGGGTTATGAGAATCCGTGGTAGCGAAAACAATAGCTGTGCCGCAGATCCCCCCGTTGGTGACGAAAATCTTTGTTCCGCTCAGAACATACTCGTTTTCTTCAAGCGTCGCGCTTGTTTCCACGCCGCCGACATCCGATCCGATGCCGGCTTCAGTCATGCAAAACGCGCCTATCTTTTCCCCCCGCACCATCTCCGGAAGAAAGCGTTTTTTCTGTTCTTCCGTCCCCCAGCGGAGGATCGGATGCAGGCTTAGACTGTTATGGGCCGCGAGGCAAAGTCCGATAGCGGCGCTTACCCGTGAAATTTCCTCGATGACGATTGCATAGCTGATAGAGTCCATATCAGCGCCGCCGAAAGCCTTGGGGGCTTGCAGCCCAAAAAGGTCAAGGGGACGCATTTTCTCCACTATTTCCCAAGGAAAGGTTGCGTTCCGATCGATATCGCGGGCCATGGGGCCGATCTCCGTCTCGGCAAACATGCGCAATGCCTTGCGGAGAGCCTTATGTTTCATGGAAGGATTAAAAAACAACTATCAATACTCCAATCATTTTTTTCTTTGGGTGATGCCGAGTGCGGGAGTTGTATCTAAAAAACATTTAAACAGCAAGTATCTTATTTGCCAGACGAATGTTTTTTTAAATATTTTTTTGCCGGAACTCACGCAGGCGGCCTTTCGCTGTCCGCAGCAGAGGTTCTGGAAATGTTAATTGCCGACGCCTGGCGCAGGTAATATTTACCATTTTCCAGCACTCGGACGACATCCTGCCCAACCAGAGCCGCCAACGCCTTGGGACGGTAATCGCGCAGTCCCAGATGAAAAAAATCTGCCTTGCTATAGGGAAGTTCCACCGCCGAAGCAGGGTCCAGGGCACTTTGCTTATTCAAGTCCTCGACTATGGCGTCCGCGGCTTTTTTCATCTTCCAGCCGGTAATTCTTAAAACAATGATCAGTACTCCGAACAATAACAGAAACATGAAGATTGTTTTAACGGTTTCCGACATGCCGAGCCTCCGCCCGCGACAATTAGAATCTCAGTGTCAGTGGATAGACCTGTTTCGTATCCGTTGCTCTTATGCTGATCCGCAACTCCTTAGATTTCTTCGACTCACCGGGATAGAAGATAAAACCATGTGCCACCTGATACGGGACAATGGTCTGCGCGGATAGGGAGCGGCTCCGAAGGTCTTCCTGAATTTGGCCTCTGACATCGGAATCGGTCAGGCCCTTTACCCCGCCCATGGTAGCTCCCGCAGCGGCGCCGAGGGCCGCACCCTTTCCTGCGGCCGCGGCGACATTCTGGCCTGTAACAATGCCTATGGCCGCTCCTATAACGGCGCCGGCCGCGCCGCCAAGCAGGCCGCCTTTCCCGGCTTCAGGGATAACCTTCCCCAGTTCCGTTGCCTTGTTCAGACGGTCGTATGCCATCCCCTGTTCGAGGATTGGCCAGAGGTTGTTTTCCTCATCGACCAGAAATGTCTTACCCGCCACTATCTCCAGGGGATGGTTACCGGCGTTGTCAAAAACGACTTGAACGGGCAGAATACCTGCACCCCGAATGTCGAAGCCGAAAACAGCGGCAGCTTCTTCCTTGTCGTCATAGGCCTTTGCGGCAATTGTCGCTCCTGCCACGGCTGTGGCGTTCAAATAGGCCGCCGGCATCTTGAATGGCGTTACCTTCCGTTCGTAGGCAGTGCAGGCCGAAAGCGACAAAATTGCAAGCAATGCAGCAAGAACCAATCTCGAAGACGATCTCATAATCAACTCCCTCCGGGCGTAAAGCCGGGATACCTTATCTGTAATAGTTTGCTTATTCTTAAGCTTCAAACGAGGGTTATTCTGTTTTCTTTTTCTTTTTGGGTTTTGTCTCGATCGGCGCTTCCGGCGTCTCCTTCTTTGCCCTGGGCATGTTCTTTTGAGGATTTGCCAGTCGTTCGGACTTTATTGCAGCGAGTTCCCCAGTTCTCGTTACGATCTTTTCAATTGCCCGCAAACGCGCCGCCGTTTCTTTCAGCTTGGATTTCATTTCCTTGACAGTCGCATCTCTGGCGATTGCCTTTTCGTCCATGCCCTTTTCGGCAAGCATTGCCAGGCGCTTTTGTAATTTTGAATTAAGTAACGCCTGCTGTTGCAGTCTGGTTTCCTTGCTTTGGGAATTCATTGTTATCTCCTTTAAATATTTGTATATTTATGCTGACATTGTTTTTTTGCTTATGCAAAGAATTTAATCGTGTCACCACCTATCAGAATTTAAAACAAAAAGCCAGACTGTTTGCAATGTTTCTTAAAAACTTTGTCGAGACAATTCATAATGCCGACAAACTCATCTCTTTCTCCGTTTTATAATGCACTTGTCATTGACCTTCCACGCTTTTATGGATATATTACAAAACATTAAAAAACCCGTAAGGATTGATAAAAAATGGTCAAAGAACGGATTCCGGTGACGCCGGCTATTCTTTTAATGAAAAAAAGCGGGATCAATTTTACCTTGCGGTCGTATCGCTATGAAGAGCACGGAGGCACAACCGTTGCCGCGCGGGAATTGGGCGCTGATGAAAACATGGTGGTCAAGACGCTGGTTATGGAGGATGAGGGCGGGAAGCCGCTTATCGTACTTATGCATGGGGACCGGAAGGTTTCCACCAAAGCGCTGGCCCGGATTATCGGAGTAAAATCGGTAAGCCCCTGCGCACCGCAAGTTGCGGAGCGGCATACCGGCTACCGTGTCGGCGGGACGTCTCCCTTTGGCACGAAGCGCAGCCTGCCAATTTTCATGGAAGAGGGCATTGCCCTGCTTCCCAGAATACTGATAAACGCCGGCAGCCGGGGATTGCTCGCGGAAATTGCGCCGGCGGAACTGATCCGCACACTCAAGCCGGTCAGCGTAAAGGTGGCGATATGAACAACGAAGAGATGGTGGTACGGTGCCTCAAATGTGGCGCAAAGAACCGGATATCGAAGGAAAGGATGCATGACCGTCCCCTCTGCGGAAAGTGCGGTAAACCGCTGGACGAGATAATCATCCGCTGCCTCGGCTGTGGTACAAAAAACCGCATTCCCGAAAACAGGCTCAATGAAAATCCTCTCTGCGGCAAATGCGGAGTGGTTCTTGCGGTAACAGGCGACCAAGGCCGTCCTCTGGCGGTCAATGATCTGACCTTCGATCGGGCGGTTCTGGCGGCATCCGGGGCTGTGCTGGTCGACTGCTGGGCGCCCTGGTGCGCGCCCTCCCGCCTTGTCGCGCCGATACTCGATGAACTGGCCGCAAAATATGCAGGCGGCATCAGGATCGCCAAACTCAACGTGGACGAAAACCAAGGTATCGCGTCCCGTTACAACATACGCAGCATCCCGACGATGCTGTTTTTCAGGGACGGGAAAATTGTCAACACCCTTATTGGGGCCCTTCCGAAAGAGACGATCGAACAGAATATCATTGCGCTTATTAAAAAGAATTGACAGGCGCCCGGGAGAAAAAGATGCAGAATGGACGAGAATTAAACCGCAAGCAGCTTTACAGTTGCCGGGTTTTCGATTTATGCCAAAGCGATGTCCGGCTTCCCGACGGTCGGACATTCCAGTATAGCTGGCTCGACCACCGCCCCACCATCGCTGTTGTCCCGGTGGATAAGGACGGCAGTCTGGTGCTCATCGATCAGTACCGGCAGGCTGCGGGCGGGATGATTGTCGAAATACCTGCCGGCACTATGGACAAAAGGGACGGGGATATCGAGGAGTGCGTGCAGCGTGAACTGGCAGAGGAGGCAGGCTTCCGGGCTGGCAGGCTGATCAGGCTTTTCGAAGGCTATCTCGCTCCTGGATATTCTAATGAATATATGTACTTCTATCTTGCCTCCGACCTTTGTCCCGCATTTCTCCCCGGCGATGAGGACGAGTATATAAAGGTTATGCGCGTCTCCTTTGAAGAGGCCAGGCGCATGATTCGCGACCAGCGGATCATTGACGTCAAGACGGCGTTCGGCATACAGATGGCGTGGGACTTTCTGCAGGGTGAAGCTTAATGGTCAGCCACTATGTGGCTGTTAAGGAAACAAATGAACGAAACATTCAGGAAAAAATTGCGGGCAGGACTACAGGCGGGAATAAAAAAGGGGTATGAGGGTTTTATCTGGATGATGAAGATAGTGATCCCGATATCGCTGCTGACGGCAATTCTCGACTGGAGCGGTCTTCTGGGGCACCTCGATTTCTTTCTCAAACCTTTGATGGGGTCTCTCTCTCTGCCTTCCGAGGCAGCCTTGCCGCTGGCAATCGGCATTCTCAGCTCCGTTTACGCCGCGATCGCGGCGATGATAGTCTTTCCGTTCAGCGCCGGCCAAATGACACTGATGGCCGCGTTTATTCTGACAGCTCATGCGATGATTCAGGAGGGGATAATCCAGGGCAGGTCCGGGATTCATCCGCTAAAGGCAACGCTGGTCCGTCTTGGCGCCGCCGTTGCCATTGTTCTGATCATTGCTCCCTGGGCAGGAAGTTCCACGGCTATGCCTGCAGTTACAACGGGGGCGATTGCGGCCTCCCCGGCCTTCCCCGCCATGATCGGGCGCTGGGCGTTAACGACAGCGGGGCTTATTTTTAAAATATTTTTTATTATAATTGCGCTCCTCACTGTTTTGGAACTGCTGAAGACATTCGATCTGATCCATCCCTTTGTACGCGCCCTCAGTCCTTTTCTCCGGTTGATGGGGCTTGACCAGCGGGTTGGCTTTCTCTGGATGACGGCAGTTGTCTTCGGTCTCTCCTATGGCGGGGCGGTTATTGTGGAAGAGGCCAAAAACGGCAGGTTGAACAGAGATGAACTGGAACTTCTCCATCTTTCAATCGGGATGAACCACTCGATGGTGGAAGATCCGCCCCTCTTCATGGCCCTGGGGATAAATCCTTTCTGGCTTTATATCCCCCGCCTGTTGATGGCGATTGCTATTGTTCGGCTGGTGCGTCTTTATCAGCGGCTGTTACATCGCCAGCCATCTTTCGCGGGCAGGGAAGGGGTGAGCGGGGAATGACGGCTGCGGCAGGGTCGTTGCTTCTTTTTGATTTTGACGGGGTGCTTGCGGATTCGCTTACCCTTTATTCGGAGGCGGTCAAACTCATCCTTGAGAAGATAGGCACCCCAATCGTCCGTACCCGTGATGACTATCTTGCGCTGTTCGAGGGAAATTTCTACGAATCAATGGCGGGCAGAGGCGTTGACCTCTCGGCTTTTTCCAGCGCTGCGGCCGAAATTCTTCCCGGTCTCGACTACAGCGCGATGAAACCTTTTCCAGGACTTGTCCCGGTGTTGAGCTCCCTGCAAGAAGACCATCTGCTGGCGGTTGTTTCTTCAAACAGTTCACAGGCCATCGCAAAAGCGCTCAGCGGTTTTGGATTTTTACCCTATTTCCGGGATATTTTCGGTTCGGATTTTCTCTTCAGCAAACGGGAAAAAATCAGGCATGCCTTGTCCAAATACGGGGTAGCGCCCAATCGCGCCTGCTATATAGGTGACACGACGGGGGATATTGCCGAAGCGAAGGCGGCCGGGGTTGTGAGCGTGGCCGCCGTCTGGGGATGGCACAGCAGAGAAAGGCTTGCCGCCGCGGCTCCCGATATTCTTGTCGATACGCCGCAGAAGCTGCTTGGTCTGGGAAGAGAAGCGGGACTGTGGAGGCTTGCAGGTTCTTAACGATGGATACTTGTAGAGAGAGCCATTTTTTCAAAATATTACGGCAGGTAAAGGTCCAGTGATTACAATAAACGGATTTTTGCACAGGGAAGTGCTCAGCGATGTTATCCGCCGCTGGATGTACGATAAGGCGCGTCCGGACGATGCCGACAGGGTGGCTAAACTTGTCCATTTCAACAGCGTCTTTGTTGCCCGTTATCTGAACATCTTTGCCCGGGGCATCTTTGCGGGGCTGCATCCCGGACCCCTTTCGGTTTTTCCTGTGCTTCGCAAGGGCGAACTGAAAGACGCCCTTGTTGCGGCCCCGCCCTATCGCAATGAAAGAATCGACCAGCTTACCGCCGATTATCGCCTCAATCCGGGGCGTTTCTACAGGGAAACGCCTTTTAACGGCGCACTCTATTTTACAACCGACAAAGGAGAAAGAACATATATAGGATCGAGCAGAATCAAGCGGGTGCGCCGTCTTGCCGAAAAATCGGCCCGTCGGATCATCGATCTCATCTTTGACCGGATAAAAAGCGATGCCGACATGATGGCGAATGACCGGGCAGAGCTTCTGGGAATCCCCCGAACGGAACTCCTGACTGCGCCCTTGGAAATGGAAGAGGAGTTTTTCCGGGCCGAGAATCGTGTGCTCGATGATTTGCGTGCGAAAAGGCCTATCGCCGAGGATGGAAAAATTCATCCGATAAACGATGTTGCCGGTATCAAGGTAATCCTGGAGCCCAATGAAGAAATGAAACTTCAGGAACTGATCGCCAGAGCGGAAGACGCCGAGATTGTCGAAGCGGAGAAGCACAGCGGCCGCTACAATGCGACCAATCTGGTGGTCCGTTTCCATCCGCCCAAAAGAGACATCATTGCCCTTCCCCTCGACGAGGATTCGCTGCGCATCATGCAGGCGAGGGGATATTCGCCGTATGAGGCAAACCAGTCTTTTCGTGAATTCGTTCTTTCAGGGGAGGATGATGTGCTGGTGGAGATAATTGTCTCCAGTTATCAGGAGATTCTGGAAAGCGAGCTCGGGCGGAGCATGCATGAAGACCGGATTATCGAACAGAGGCTAAAGCAACAGTACCGGGGACCGCTTGCCCGGAACATCGGATATCTGCTGGAGTATCTGTTTGTTTTGCCTGCCGCCGGCAGAGGGGGTATGGAAGAACTGCCGATAAAGCTATGGAATCGCTACCTCCCAGATTATTTCGACGAGGTGCTGAAGGGGTTGTTCCACATTCCGCCGGTTAACCATGTCAGTTAGCCGCGCTTGTAATATCAATGATATCATTAGATATTACCCCTGTCGGTTGCCTTCCTCGATCATCCTAAATCCTTCATCGAGGAGCCTTTCCGTTTCCCTGGCCCGGATGCCGGGGCTCTTTGCCCCCATAACAACGGCAATCAAGCGGGTGTTCCCCCGTTTTGCCGTTGCGATGATGTGATATCCGGCGATCGCAACCCACCCTGTTTTCAATCCGTCCGCATTGGGATAATGGCGAAGAAGGGTGTTCCGGTTGCGCTGGGTGATGTTTTTGTAGGTGAAGTACTGGGTGGAATGCAGATCGAGTGCTTCCGGAAAGTGCTGCAGATAGCTTCTGGCCAAAACAAGCATGTCCCGGGCTGTCGTGAATTGGTCCTTGGCGGGGAGGCCATTCGGATTTTGGAAGTTGCTGTTCAACATTCCCAATTCACGGGCTTTCCGATTCATCTGCGCGACAAATTGCTCTACGGTTCCCCCGATGTGTTCGGCAAGGGCAACGGATCCGTCATTGGCGGAAACAACCGCAATCCCCTTCATAAGTTCTCCCAGAGAAACATCGCTGCCGGCCTGGACGAACATTTTTGAGCCGCCTGTAAGGGAGGCCTTGCGGCTGATCCTTACCTGATCGGAGAGTTTGGTCCGCCCTTCCCGAATTGCCTCATCGGCTATGTAAAGGGAGAGTATCTTCGTGATCGATGCCGGTTGCAGCCGCGTATCGGCAAAATGGGAATAGAGTATCCGGCCCGTATTCATGTCCATGAGGATCGCTGAGCGGGAGGTAAGCCCGAGCTCGCCGGCCGGCGACGGGTGTGGCCAGAGAAAAAATACGGACAGAATTTCTAAAAAACCGATGCCCCTTTTTATAATGGTTCAGCTCCTTTGGCGCTTTTTCGACTGCCGATTAAACTGTCGGCGGCAATATCAGACGCTGGGTTATTCAGCCTGATTGATGGCAGAGAGCTCCCATGCCGGAGAACCAACTGGCCGGGTGAACGTCCAGTATTCTTCAAATTTGACCGGTTCGGTGCGGCTTCCCGAGACAACAGCCCCCGTCTGTTCGTTGGTCGTATAGTCCAGCAGATTGGCGAGAAACCTCACTGTTATGAAATCTTCCCCTCCCTGCTGCCAGGCCTCGACAATGTTTACGGAACGTACCGCAATGTTATCCAGCCGGTTTATCAGTTTTGCCGCCCGCAACTCATCGGCGTCTTTTTGTAATGCCCGCAGCATTTCATCGGTCAACAGAACGCGAATGCCCGTCATGTCGCGATTCGCCCAGGCGCCCTGAATGCGGAAGAAGGCATCGGTGCATTCTTCGGTGAATTTCTTCTCATTGAATCCCGGGTCCATCTGCCGGATATGGCGAAGGCCGGCATTCACGTCATCCTCGGCGTTTTGCAGTCCGTAGGGGGCGCTCCCCGTCAGCCCCTCTGTTCTCATTGACGAATCCCCCTGTCGGGATGCCCCGGTGAGAGCTTCACTCTTTCTGCGCTGCAGGAACAGGTATATCCCGTAGAGGATTCCTCCGATCAGGAGAATATCGAAAAGCCCTATACCGCCCCCCAAGCCACCGTCGCCTCCGGCAAAGCCAAGACCACGGAACAGCATCCCTCCCAGTATCCCTCCGGCGATTCCGCCAGCCATGCCTCTCAAAAAACCACCACCACCGAAAGGCGAGGATGGTGTCTGTGGCGAGCTGCTGAATTGGCGACTTCCCTGATTAGGGCTGGAAGGGGCTGATCTGGGAATAGAAAAGGAGCGGGAGCCGCGGCTGCCAAAGGATCTTCCGCCGCCCACTCTGGCCCAGGCGTCGAGATCCAGCATGGTCAATAGAAAAAAGACCGAAAAGACAACAAGGCCGAAACGGGCCACCCGGCAAACAGACATAAACACACCCCCATGCTCAAAATTTTGGGGTAGACTAATGATTGCGGCCGCTAATGTCAATTGATTTTTTCCGGGCTGGATTTACCAAGGCGATAATGATATGAACACACCGGTAAGGGTGGCGCAATCGCCGTTTTACACATGTGTTATGCAAAAAAAGCGGATATTCATAATCAAGGAAAAATTACAGTATATCAAAGGAGGGAAGCGCTGTGATCAGAATGGTTTTGATTCGTCATGGGGAAAGCGCCTGGAATCTGGAGAACCGTTTTACCGGTTGGACAGATGTTGATCTGACCGAGAAGGGGATTGCCGAAGCTCATCAGGCGGGGCGGCTTCTTAAGGAAGAAGGTTACACATTCGATCTGGCCCATACTTCGGTGCTAAAGCGGGCGATCCGGACATTATGGATAGTGCTGGACGAGATGGAGCTGATGTGGCTGCCCGTTTATCGCAGCTGGAGGTTGAACGAGCGACATTACGGCGCCTTGCAGGGGCTCAACAAGAAAGATACGGCCGATAAGTACGGGATGGAGCAGGTGCACATATGGAGGAGAAGTTATGATACGCCGCCCCCTGCCCTGGAAACGGCGGACGCGCGTTTTTCGGGAAATGAACCGAGATACGGGGGATTGAAGCCGGAAGAGCTGCCGCGGGGGGAATCGCTGAAAAATACGCTGGAGAGGGTGCTCCCCTACTGGCACGAAACTATAGTTCCGGAGCTCCGCGCGGGGAAGAAATTGGTGATCGTGGCGCACGGAAACAGCATCCGCGCCCTGGTGAAGTATCTTGACGATGTTCCCGAGAATGTGATTACCGAGCTGAATATTCCGACAGGCATCCCGCTGATTTATGAGCTTGACGATAATCTGCGTCCGGTGAACCACTTCTATTTGGGGGATCGGGAGGCAGTCGCCAAGGCTACCGCCTCGGTTGCAAATCAGTTGAACAGAAAATAAAGCAGTTGTCTCGAAGGGTGGGCCGCCGGGTAGGTTGCTGCCGGAAAAAAGATTATGCACGAAAACAGAACGTCCCTCAGCGCAGGCAAGGGGCGTTCTGCCTGATTCGATCTCGTTTAGAAATACAATATACGATACTTAAGCACGATCACAAAAAGGACGAAGGCCAGGGCGATCATGACATAAAAAAGGGTTTTGTGGAGGGCGGTGTTGGCGCCCAGATCGAGAAAAATCACCCGCAATCCCAATGCCGCATGGAGAAACACCAAAAATGCCATGATAGCCTGAAGGCCTACCATGTAGGGATAGACGAGATGAAGCGAGATCAGAATGACGATCAGGATCGCGGAAAATCTCTGCATGAGCCATGCCCACATCCCCACCTGTGTTGCACGCCATTCGGAGAGGCTCGTTAAATCCCTTCTTCGTATGATACGGTCGGCATTTTTTGTATCTTCCATCTTTTCCCCCTTTTATAAAATAGCTGAAAAATAGTTTCCGCGTCTGCTCGTCTGAGTTTCTCCGTGCAGAGATGTTATCTGTAGGCTGCCGCAAAAAATCCGGCAAGCTTGGCGATTTCCTCAGCGGGAGTTTTTGCAAGCGGACTTTTCTCTTTGAATTCTTCCTTGTTCTTTTCCAGCAGCGCGGCTATTTGCTGTGTCCTGCCAATGACCTCCGGGCTTGTTATCTCTTTTTCGTTACGATAGATAATATGGGCGCTTCGAAACAGGGATGGCTCAATCCGCTTGGCCTTGTAACTTGTAAAATCGATGCTGCGCAGATAACTAACCAGAGCTTCCCGATCCGCGTCATCGAGATGATACTTTACCATTTTCCCCTTTTTCCCCAGGGTTTTATCGGGGTCCTTCAGCAAATTGCTCAGGAACTCCGGGTCTCTTTTTGTGCCAACTTTCCAAAGGTCGGGCGCATTTTTCATGCCCACCCCCTCGATACTGTGGCAGCAGTAGCAGACATTTTTCTCGAAAAGGGCCATTCCCGCCAGTTCCTTGACGGTAAGCGTCCGGTCCGCGGCAAAAAATTTCCCTGGCAGCGGCGAAGAAACTTCGGCGACAAGGGTCAGATACAAGATCAGAATGACGGCGCCAAAGCCTATGGAAATGGCGAGCGGTCTCTTTGTGTAGGCCCGCTCCGGGTTTTTGTCGTAGAAGGGCAGAAAAAGCAGAACGGCGATCCCGATTAGAGGAAGAACGGTCAGGGCAATAACTATTGACTTGCCTTCGAACATCTTGAGTATTTCATATCCGAAAAGGATAAACCACTCCGGTTTGGGGACGGAATTGATGGTCGCCAGCGGCTGAGCGGCGGGGTCAGCCGGCACGCCGACGTACTTGGCCAGGATAAACAGGGTGGCCATCATCAGCAGAGAAGCGATGGCGTCCTTGGCGAGCTGGTAGGGGAAAAACGGTTGTGTGCCGACCTCTATTCCCTCGCGGGGGGGAGGCCCCTTCTCGCCGTGAATCTGAATGAGCGCCACATGTATAGCGATGACGGCAAGGATCCCCATCGGCAGCAGAATCATGTGAAAGGAGCCATAGCGGGTAAGTGTCAAGCCGCCGACCTCAATGCCGCCGACCATGTTTGCAAGCCAGACGCCGATCAGTGGCAGGAATTCGAAGACCTTCGAAAGGATGGTGGCGGCCCAGTACGAACGGTCTGACCAAGGCAGGATATAGCCGGTCAGCGCCAGCAGGGCGGTCAGGCAGAACAGAAAGAGGCCAGTTACCCAGATAAACTGGTTCGGGGCCTTATAGCCGCCGTGGAAGAATGCCCGAAGCAGATGAATGAAAACCGTCAGCACCATAAGATGGGAGGCCCAGTGATGGACGCCCCTGATCAGCCAGCCCAGAGTCAGTTCATTCTGGATATGTTCCACGCTTCCGTAGGCATCCGCCAGTGTGGGAACGTAGTTGCCGGCCATCAGTATCCCAGTTATAACCTGGATTATGAAGAGAAAAAGGCTGAGAGACCCCAGCGTGTACCACCAGCCGATATCCTTGGAAAGAGGCTTGTAAAAGAATTTCGTCTTCAGCAGTTCCCATGCCCCCGTTTTTGTTTCCAGAGTCTGCTTCATATTACGCGACCTCCTCCTGGAGATAGAGTATCCCCCCTTCGACCTTGAGATTCAGGCGGGCAAGTGGTTTCGGGGGAGGTCCTAATGTGACGTTCCCTTCTTTATTGAATGCGCCGCCATGGCAGGGGCATAAAAACATGCGGATCGATTCGTCCCAGTAACATATGCAGCCCAGATGGGTGCAGGTTGGGTCAATGGCGCTAAGGGCGCCTGACTCATTTTTGACCAGATATGCCCTTCTTGGATAGACGACAAGCCTCCCCCTCTCCCACTTCTGTCTGTTGTAGATTACCTCCACCGGCTTGCTCGGTTGCACATCCGGAACAGCGCCTATCTTGATCCAGCCTGTTTCCCAACCCCGTACCGGTTTGCTGAAGAGGGGCGGAAACAGCAGCAGAAAGCCGGCGCCGAGCGCCCCGGTACCTCCCCAAAATGCTGTTTTCATGAAGTTTCTTCTTGCCGAGCCGGCTTCCGGGATCGCCTCCGGCAATTGCCTCATTTCTTCATCGACCAGCTCTTTTCGCTTCGGCGAGGAGAAACGATACTTTACCGATGTCCGCTTCAGGTGGTGAATCGCCCCGGTCGGTGAGAGCTGTTTCGGGCAGGCCTCCATGCAGTTGAATTCGTCATGACAGCGCCATATTCCATGTTCGCCGGAGATGTCGATGATGCGCTCGCAGCCAAGTTTGTCACGCGTATCCCGCAGTTTGCCGTCGGCGGCCAGCATGCCGAAAGGTCCGGGAAATTTCTTGTCCCAGCCGGTCATTGTGCAGGCCGCGTAGCAGGCGCCGCACATGATGCATTCCACGAGGCCGTCAACGCTCTTGCGGTCATCCGGAGACTGGTAGAATTCCTTTTCAGGAGGAATTTCCTTAGGAATCAGAAATGGTTCAACAAGGCTGTATTTTTCATAGAAATCGGTCATATCCACCACCAGATCCTTGATCAGCGGCAGATTGGCGAGGGGCTCGATTTTTATCCGGGGTGATTTTATGTTTTCGACAAGGGTGCGGCAGGCCAGCGCAAACTTGTCGTTAATCTTCATCCCGCACGATCCGCAAACCGCCGCCCGGCAGGAGGAGCGATAGGACAGGCTGCCATCGTAGTTTTCCAGGATGTAATAGAGAGATTCCAGCACCGTCAGCCCTTTGACGACGGGAACTTCGTAGGTTTCGTAATGAGGCCGCTTGTCTGCCTGAGGATCGTAGCGCAGTATCTCAATAACCGCCTTTTCACCTATTTGAGCCATCTCAATATTTCCTTTCTTCCGGTTGCCATTTCGTGATGGTGACAGGTTTATAGGAAAGCTCCGGGCCATCTTCCGTAAATCTGGCGATGGTGTGTTTTTGCCAATTTACATCATCGCGATTCGGGAAGTCCGTTCGGGAGTGAGCCCCCCGGCTTTCTTCCCGGGCAAGGGCGCCAAGCGTGATCACTTCCGCGAGATCTATGCCGGCGGCAATCTCCAGGGTCCATGTCCGGTCAAAATTGAAGACGTTCCCCCTGGAGGTGGAGCGGATATTGCGGAATCGCCTCTTTACGGCCCTGATCTCCTGCAGGGCAGACTCCATATCATCCTTGTTTCTGAAGATCTGGACCTTATTGTCAACGATGTCATGCACCTCGTCCCTGAGTTTGTAGGGATCTTCCGAGCCACCGCGATTGTAAAGCTCCTCCAGTTCCTTCTCTTTACTGCGGAGTGCCTCCTTGACTAAGCGGTCATCCTTGGGTTTCCCTTTGCCCTGGATCGCCAGAGCGGCGTTGCGCCCGGCGATTTCTCCAAAAACAATGGTTTCGAGCAGGGAGTTGCCGCCGAGACGATTGGCCCCATGGACGCTGACACAGGCGCACTCTCCTGCCGCGTAGAAGCCCTCAACCTCTGTTTTGCAGGTGTGGTCGCAATCGATTCCGCCCATCGAGTAATGCTGGGCGGGACGGATGGGAATTGGCTCCTTAACCGGGTCGATTCCCAGAAAATCCACGCAGATTGCCTTGATTCCCGGGAGCCTCTCGTCGATCTTCGCCTTGCCGAGATGTCGTATATCGAGATGGACATATTTTTCGCCCTTGATGCCGCGCCCTGCGGCAATTTCGGTTTCTATGGAACGCGACACCATGTCACGCGGGGCCAGCTCAATGGCCTTCGGGGCATAGCGCTTCATGAATCTCTCTCCGTCATTGTTGATCAGATATCCCCCCTCTCCCCGGGCCCCCTCGGTCATCAGGATATGCTTCCCGGTAATGCAGGTGGGGTGAAACTGAACGAATTCCATGTCTTTTATCGGCACCCCCGCCCAGTACGGCATCGTTACGCCCAGGGCGGTGGAACTGTAGGAATTGGTGGTGCGTCCATAGACCCGGCCCGAACCCCCGGTTCCAAAGATCACGGCATGGCCGAGAAAAGCCTCCAGCTTTCCGGTGCGCATGTTGAAGGCGGTTAAACCGTGGCAGACATGATCCTCGATGATCAGGCCGACGGCATAGTACTCGTCGTAGAGCTGCACCTTGTCTTTGAGGGTAAGATATTTCTGGTAAACGGCGTGCAGCAGAAAGTGGCCGGTTCTGTCAGCGCCATAGCATGTTCTCGGGAAAGCCGCCCCGCCGAAAGGTCTCTGGGCGATGGAGCCATCGGCAAAGCGGGAAAAGGGAACACCCCAGCGGTCCATCTCCCGAACCGTCTTCGGGGCCTGTTCGGTCATGACCAGGATTGCGTCCTGATCTCCCAGGAAATCCCCGCCTTTGGCTGTATCATAGCCGTGGCGTTCGGGGCTGTCGTCTCTTCCTTCAGGATGATTGCACAAGGCGGCATTGATGCCCCCCTGCGCCTCTCCGGAGTGGGAGCGGATCGGGTAAATCTTGGATATCCAGCCGACATCCACCCCTCTGAGGGCCGCCTCGTCAACCGCCCTCGTTCCCGCCAACCCCCCTCCGACAACAATCAACTCATGGGCATGAACATCCATCAACAGTTCCTCCCTCAGCAGTTTTCATCAAAGTACCGATGCGATCTATGATCTTAAAACAATTTCTGTCAAGAAGAAAACTAACCCTGATTTTTTTTCTTCTCGAGAATCTCTGTCGCCCGCCGACCCAGCTCGGCGGGATTTTTTTCCACGGCCACCCCCGCTTTTTCGAGGGCGTTGAATTTATCGGCGGCTGTGCCCTTCCCGCCGGAGATGATTGCCCCGGCATGCCCCATCCGCCGGCCCGGAGGGGCGGTTCTCCCCGCAATAAAGGCGACGACCGGTTTTGTCACCTCCGAACTGATGAATTCCGCCGCTTCTTCCTCAGCCGTGCCGCCGATTTCACCAATCATGACAATTGCTTCCGTTTGCGGGTCCCGCTCGAAAAGGGCCAGCATATCCTTAAAGCCCGATCCCACAATCGGATCTCCGCCGATGCCGACTGATGTCGACTGGCCTACCCCGAGATTCGTCAACTGCCAGATTACCTCGTATGTGAGGGTGCCACTGCGTGAGACAACCCCGACGTTTCCCTGTTTATGAATAAAGTTCGGCATGAATCCTACCTTGCCGACTCCCGGGGTCGTGATCCCCGGACAGTTCGGACCGATCATCCTTGCTCCGGATCCCTTCAGCGCCTGTTTTACGCGGACCATTTCGAGAACGGGGATCCCCTCCGTCATGCAGATTATCAGCTCGACGCCCGCCTCAATCGACTCGAAGATGGCATCCGGGGTAAATGCCGCCGGCGTGTATATTCCGGAAACATTGGCGCCGTGTTTTTCAACGGCGTCTCCCACGCAATCATAGACAGGGATGCCGTCCAATGTGGCGCCCCCTTTGCCGGGTGTAACGCCGGCGACAATCCTGCTCCCCAGTTTCAACGCCTCCCGGGTGTGAAAGCTACCCTCGGCGCCTGTTATCCCCTGAATAACAATCCGTGATTTTTCATCCAGCAATATGGCCATAGGAATTTTTCTCCTCGACGATCTTCATTTGTCAGGCAAATGCCTTTTTTTTAAAAGCGGAGCATGATGCTACCCTACCAGGGAAACGGCCTTCTGAGCTGCCTCGTAAAGGCCCTCCGCCACGGTGAACCGGAGACCGGATTCATTCAGCATCTTTCTGCCTTCGGCAACATTGGTTCCTTGGAGTCTGACCACCATCGGCAGTTTCATCTCGATATTTTTTGCCGCCTGGATCAGGCCTGAGGAAACCCTGTCGCAGCGGAGAATGCCTCCGAAGATATTTACGAGGATGCACTTTACATGGGGATCGGAGGTCAGGATTCTGAAGGCTTTTTCAATTTGTTCCGGTGATGCTCCCCCGCCGACGTCGAGGAAGTTGGCCGGTTCTCCGCCCGCCATCTTTATCATGTCCATCGTTGTCATCGCGAGCCCTGCCCCATTGACCATGCAGCCAACGTTGCCCTCGAGCTTTATATAGTTTACAGAGGCATTCTTGGCCTCTACCTCCAAGGGCGCCTCTTCATCCGTATCCCGCAGCCCCTTTATTTCAGGATGGCGGTAGAGCCCGTCGTCGTCGAAGTCAAGCTTGGCATCGAGGGCGAGCAGCCGCCCGTCTCCGATAATTACCAGCGGGTTTATTTCCACGAGGGAACAGTCCTTGTCCAGAAAAAGCCGGTAGAGGTTACGGGTAATATCTGTGAATGCCTTGCGCTGCTCGCTGTTCAAATGAAGGGCGGCGGCCAGTTTTCTCGCCTGAAAAGGGCTGAATCCCACAACCGGGTGGATTGCGCAGGATACTATCCTTTCCGGAGATTCGGCTGCCACCTTTTCTATCTCCATGCCACCTGCTTCCGATGCCATGATGACTACGCACTCCCGGCGCTGCGATCTGTCCACCAGGATGCTCAAGTATAATTCCCTCTGCGCATCAGCCGCCTCCTCCACCAGAACGCGGTGCACCTTTTTTCCTCCCGGCCCGGTCTGATGGGTGACGAGCTGCATTCCGACGATCTCCGCGGAGACGGCAAAGGCCTCTTCCGGCGAAGCAGCGGTTCTGACCCCGCCGCCCTTGCCTCTTCCCCCTGAGTGAATCTGGGCCTTTATTACGACTTTACCCGATAATTCCCCTGCTGCGAGGCGCGCCTCCTCCGGGGTGGCAGCCGACCTTCCGCGGGGAACGGGAATCCCGTATTCCCGTAGAAGGTCCTTTGCCTGATACTCGTGGATCTTCATCTATGTGCCTCCAGGTTTTATATGGATCATTGATATCAAGCGCCGTTAAGGGCCTGTTTCCCAAGCAGTCCCCTTTACCGGCAGATAATCTCTATCATAAGACGCATTTTATGAAGCAGGAAGAAGGGCGCAACCGTCTTAATCGGTACTTCCCTGAATAACACCGGCATTTAAGTGGTTGTCCGGTTTGATCCCCGCGCAATATTCAATCACTTGAATTCCTCGCCGAGCTTGAGCCCCAGATCCAGGGCCTGCTGATTCATGGCAAGGAAACTGGGGGGGATCTGTTTTTCAAGCACCTTCATGATTGATTCCGGCCGCACCAGGCGCGTAAGTCCAATGAGGGTACCGAGCATGAATATATTAAACACGATCGGTTTCCCGATCTTTTCCATAACCGTATCGTACATCGGCAGGTTAAGCTGCCGTGCCTCAACCTTTTTCTCAGTTTTTACATAGCGGGCGTCGGTAAGAAGCATGCCCCCCGGGCGGATTATCGAAGAGAAGCCGGCGTAAGCCTGCTGGGTCAGGCAAACCAGCACATTTGGCTGGGTCACTTTTGGGAAATAGATAGGGGAATCGGCGATTATGACATCGGAGCGAGTGGCGCCTCCCCGTGCTTCCGGGCCGTAGGACTGCGCCTGCACCGCAATCAGGTTTTCGTGTAGCACGGCTGCTTCCGCCAGAATGATCGCCGCTGTGATCACCCCCTGACCGCCGGAACCGGAAAAAACCATTCTGCATCGTTCCATGATTATTTGCCCTTTGTCGCTCGCTCAATGATGTTTTGATATTCCTGACAGTATTCCGGCGCTTCCCTGTCCACGAAAATTCCCCGTTCGATCAGGGAGGAATCCGCCTGCTTTTCCCGGGAGCCGATAAGGGTGGTTTGCGTCCTGAACTTCTCCATCATCTCCACGGCGCTGCCTTCCTTGTTCTTTCTGCCGAAGTATGTCGGACACTGGCTCATCACTTCCACCACCGAAAATCCCCTGTGGCGAATGGCCGCTTCCAGCAGGTCGGTCAGTTGCTTTATGTGGTACGTTGTGGAACGAGCCACAAAGGTGGCTCCCGCGGCAGTGGCTATGGAAACTACGTCGAAATCCGGGTCGATGTTCATATAGGGAGCGGTAGTCGCGTACGTTCCATATCCGGACAGGGGCGAGTATTGCCCGCCGGTCATCCCGTAAACACGGTTGTTCATGACGATAGCGGTCATGTCGATGTTTCTTCGACAGGCATGGATAAAATGGTTACCCCCTATGGAGAGCGCATCCCCGTCTCCCATCGGCACCAGCAGTGTAAGCTCCGGACGGCTCATCTTTACGCCGGCGGCAAAAGCCAGCGCCCGGCCGTGGATGGTGTGCAGCGTATGAAAATCGAGATATCCGGATATCCTTGAGGAGCAACCGATTCCCGACACCATGACTATGTCGTTTTTCTTGAGTCCAATATTCTCAACGGCATGAAGAAGGCTGTTCAAAATGATTCCGTGCCCGCATCCCGGACACCAGAGGTGGGGGAAAAACCGCTCGCGGATATACTCCCTTGTGCCCATGCTACACTCCCCTTCCCTGGATTATTCTGAGAATATTCAAGATCGCCGTCGGGGTGATAAGTGTTCCGTCCACCTGATTGGCCAGGGATACCTTGTCCGGTCTCTCCACCGCCGATTTGACTAACTGGAGAACCTGTCCCATGTTCATCTCCACGACCACTACATACCGGGCGTTCTTTGCCTTCTCCCTTACCAGCGCGGCGGGAAACGGCCACAGAGTCTGAAGCTCCAGCAAGCCGAGCCTTTCCCCACGCTGCCGGCGGTTCATAACCACATGCAATGCGGAACGGGCTGAGGATCCATAGGAAATCAGAAGTGTTTCAGCATCTTCGGCATAATATTCC
>Ga0172373_10002628_pt1 | contig 27176 bp, 30 predicted proteins | sample Lak10m_2_FD_114546 | JGI IMG/M metagenome (GOLD analysis project Ga0172373, IMG submission 114546) | Freshwater microbial communities from Kabuno Bay, South-Kivu, Congo - kab_092012_10m | ecosystem: Environmental > Aquatic > Freshwater > Lake | place: Democratic Republic of the Congo...
AACCCTAGGGTTGAGAGGGCATCAGAAAGGGACCTATGGACCGCGAAGCGTTGAAGAATCGGATGGCGTCAGAGTTGGACCTGTTTGACTCGCTCCATCCTGGATCTCGAGACTTGGCCGATCGAGCCTCCACTCATCTGTTGTCGGGCGTACCGATGCCATGGATGGTGCGTTGGCCTGGTCGCTTTCCCATCTTTTTTGAGAACGCAGAAGGTGCCTCGTTCGTCGACGTTGATGGTCATCGATACGTCGATTTCTGTCTCGGTGACACGGGCGCCATGACAGGACATGGACTTCCACAGGTTGCTGACGCGTTACACAAGCGTGCTCTGTCAGGGATCACCACAATGTTGCCCAGCGACGATGCAGTGTGGGTGGCAGATGAGCTCACTCGACGTTTTGGATTATCAAAATGGCAATTCGCCATGACTGCAACTGATGCGAATCGTTTTGTGCTTCGTTTTTCGCGCCATCTCACGAAGCGGCCGAAGATTGCTGTGATTGATTGGTGTTATCACGGCACCGTCGATGAGACGCTTGCGGTTCTCGATGATGAGGGAAACGTTGTTCCGCGGCCAGGAGCAATGGGTCCAGCCTTTCATCCGCGAGATACCACGGTTGTTGTGCCATTCAACGATTTGGAAGCATTAGATAAGGCGTTGTCGTCTGGCGATGTTGCCTGTTTGTTAATGGAGCCAGCGCTCACAAACATTGGCATTGTGTTGCCCGAGGCCGGATATCTCGAAGGCGTTCGGCAGATCACGCGTCGACACGGTGTTCTGTTGATTATCGATGAGACGCACACGATTTGTGCTGGACCCGGTGGTTGCACCCGTGCTTGGAATCTGGAACCTGACCTTTTCGTCATTGGAAAACCAATTGCGGGAGGCATGCCGGCCGCGGTGTACGGCATGAGCGACGATGTGGCTCTTCAACTTGAGGCAGCAATGAAGATGGATGACGTTGACGTTTCGGGTGTTGGCGGAACCTTGACAGGGAATGCGCTTGCGATGGCGGCTATTCGAGCAACGTTGAGTACCACGTTGCTTGAGTCCGACTACAAGCGAATGATTCCGCTGGCTGAACGATGGACGAATGGCGTACGAGACGCATATCAGAAGCATGGATTTGATTGGCACGTACAGCAACTCGGTTGTCGTGCCGAATACTGGTTCTGTCCGCCACCGCGTAATGGACGCGACGCTGCCAACAGTATTGATCACGAACTGGATGCCTATTTACATTTGTTCTACATCAATCGCGGAATTTTGATGACGCCATTCCACAACATGGCGCTGATGTCTCCATCACACTCCGAAGCAGATGTGGATTATCACACTCAAATATTCAACGAAGCGCTTGAGTCATTGGTGAGTATCTAGGTGGAACTCATTGACATTGCTTGGATTGTGGCCGTGGTGGCGATGTCCTCCTTGGCTCAATCACTTGCGGGATTTGGGTTCGGTTTGCTTGCCGTTCCGTTGATGACGGTCATGATTGCCCCTCATCAGGCAGTCATCGTTGCCACCATGATTGGAACAGTCTCAACAACCTTGCAAGCAGTCATTGATAGGCGTTACTGCGATTGGTCTATGGTAAAACGACTTGTGTTCTCGGCGTACGTCGGTATGCCTGTTGGGCTTTTTGTGTTTGTCGCAGTCTCGGAATCTGCATTGAGGTTCGCATTGGGGGTTGTTGTACTCGCAGCCACAATTGTTTTGGCAAAGGGTTTTTCATTCAAAGGCCACTCGAAAATAATGGATTCACTGATGGGGTTTTTCAGTGGAGTGTTGTCAACATCGACATCAACAAATGGCCCGCCATTGGTCTTCCTACTTCAGGCACGCGGAATGGAGCCCCACATTTTTCGGGCCACCATCAACACAGTGTTTGCTCTGTCCAATGTTGGGTCTCTGATTTTGTTTGCTTCTTCCGGAGAGATGGAAATGGATGGAGCAATTGCAGCATTAATCGCGCTTCCATTTCTCTTTGTTTCTCTCCGTGTGGGTTACGCATTGCGACCACGCGTCAAGGTTGAGCACTTTAAGAAGCTTGTATTGACAATGCTGTTGTTGTCAGGAATCAGTGTCCTGTCGTCTGCCTTCTTCTAATCAGTCGTGACCAAACATGGTGAGCCAAGCCTCTTTAGTCTTTGGCTTGAAGACATAGTTGAATTGCTTCACGTCACTTAGTCGAGCAGCGGGCGGTTCTGAATAGCGGTGTCCCGGCAAAACAATCGTGTCGTCAGGAAGGGTTGCAAGACGGGACAAACTGTCATACATCTGACCAACGTCTGAACCTGGAAGATCTGTGCGACCGCAGCCATCAAGAAAAAGAGTGTCGCCAGAGACGAGACAACCATTCACCAAGAAGCATTGACTTCCTGGTGTATGCCCGGGCGTGTGAACGAGAACAATTTCTAATTCACCAACTGTGATGACATCACCCGATGAATGTGACTGCAAACTGGCCGAATCGACTCCTGTCGTCTTCGTAATCCATTGAACTTCGTGTTCATTGACATGAACTGGCACATTGTGGTGTTCCAGTAGTCGGGTGATTCCTTCAATTGAGTAACCCATCATGGAGCCACCGATATGGTCGGCGTGGTAGTGACTAGCCAGGGCACCAACGATTTTCATGTCGTCAGATTCAGCGATGGCTACCAACTGGTCGACTGCATAGGCAGGGTCGACAACGACACATTCTCCGGACTCGCGGTCGCCGAGTAGGTATGCGAAATTGACCATCTGGCGAGCCATTGCGTCGTCCTGTGCAAAGTCTTGTCCACTCAAAAGTTGACGAAAATAGAACCGATTGCTGACTTCTGTGCTCACAAGAAGCAGAATAGAACAATGGCATCATCACCGAGGCTCACAAGTGGCGACAAAGTGCTTGTCGGTACGCACGTTATTGAGATTGATGACGATTTCTCTCAATCTCTAGAGGAGGGCGACATCGTTTTGGGCATTGCGGCCACTGGGTCCCTCAAGCGAATTCCTTTCTACACACAGTCCCTAGTGTCCGATGCGGTATCCCACGCATTGTCTGCTTTTGAAAAGTTGTCTGCATGTCCTGATGAAGCGGTTAGTGCATTTTTTGACGAGGCTGCATCTTTGCTGGCTAACGATGGCGTTTTTGACGAGATAGCTCAGGCGAATTCCGCTGATGTGTCGTCAGCTAGAAACAGAGGTCGATCAACTACTCGACTCGTTCTTTCGTCAAAGATGCGGTCCGACATGGTGTCAGCATTTCGAATGTGGCGTGACCTGGAGTTGTCACGAGAAGAGAAGATCTCGGACGTCGTTCATGATGGGTGGGTTGTTGAACAGTGGCGTTCACCTCTTGGCGTTATCGGTTTCGTCTTTGAAGGTCGACCAAATGTTTTTGCTGACGCAACGGGTGTTTTGAAGACTGGAAATACGGTGGTGTTCCGTATCGGTAGCGATGCCCTCGGTACTGCAAATGCGATTATGCGTCGAGTGATTCACCCGGCACTCCAGAAGGCCGGCCTTCCACAACACGCAGTTGTCCTAGTCGATTCGCCCGAACATGCTGCCGGATGGGCATTGTTCTCTGATGCGCGCCTTGCACTCGCAGTTGCTCGAGGGTCGGGGAGTGCTGTTGCAGAATTGGGCTCTATTGCTCAACAGTCGGGTGTCTCGGTCAGCCTTCACGGAACAGGTGGAGCATGGATGATTGTTGGTGAAGCCGCAAATCCAGCACGACTGTCGGCCGTCGTTGAACATTCTTTGGACCGGAAAGTTTGCAACACACTCAATACGGTGTGTGTTCCGGCGTCTCGGGCAGGAGAGTTGATTTCGATTATTTATGATGCCGCTCGACGAGCTGGTCGGACACGAGGACATTCCCCTCGAATTCATGCTGTCGGCCAAGTCATGGAGTTTCTTCCCACAAGTGAAACTATTTCCGTTATTCGAGACGGTCACACCGTGAAAGAACCATTGGTGTCATCGGCTACTCGTGAGGTTCTGGGACACGAGTTTGAGTGGGAAGAAAACCCGGAATTTTCAATTGTGATTGTTGACGCCATTGAAGAGGCTGTTGGTCTGTTTAATCAATACTCACCACAGTTCATTGTCACAGTCGTTTCTGAATCAGTTGATGAATTTGAGTTTGTGTGGAGTCGCGCAAATGCACCGTTTGTGGGTGATGGCATGACCCGATGGGTAGACGGACAATTTGCACTGTTGCGTCCCGAACTGGGGCTAAGCAATTGGGAGAACGGACGCCTATTTGCAAGGAGCGGAATCTTGTCTGGGGATTCGGCGTTTACGGTTCGACTTCGCGCGAGACAATCAAATCCGCAATTGCACCGTTAAATAGGTTGAAGTTCGATGTTGTCGATGAGTCTCACATCGCCATACCACGCAGCGACACAAATGACAGCACCGCGTTCCGTCATCTCGACAGGCTGAAGCGATTGTGGGTCGCACACTTCAACGTATTCAATACGGTCAACGCTTGATTGAGAGATGGCGGTGGTCACCATTTCTTTCAGCGTGTTTGTTTCGTGCTGTCCGTTCTCGTGGCTAGTTTGCGCAGCAAACAATCCACGAGAGATTGCAGTTGCGGCAATTCGGTGTTCACCAGAAAGGCGAACATTTCTGCTTGAAAGTGCGAGGCCGTCTTCTTCTCGAACTGTCTCAACTCCAATTATCTCTACTGAAAAATTCAAATCAGAAACCATCTGTCTGATGACCGCCAATTGTTGATAATCCTTCTTGCCAAAGTACGCGTGGTGTGGCAGAACAGTGTTGAAGAGTTTGGCAACCACGGTGGTGACACCTTCGAAATGACCCGGCCTCATGCTGCCTTCCATGCCGTTGGCGGCACTTCCAGGCGAAACGGTGACCGAAGATTCTGGGGGATACATCGCATCAACCGTCGGTGCGTACACAGCATCAATGTTCAGTTGGCGTGCTATTTCGATATCAGCGTCGAAAGTTCTCGGATATTTCGCAAAATCCTCTACCACGTTGAATTGGGTGGGATTGACGAAGATAGACAGGACAGAGACATCGTTGTTTTCGGTCGAGTGATGCATCAAAGTTGAATGTCCTTGATGCAGTGCACCCATTGTGGGGACAAAGCCGACTGTCAATCCTTTAGAGCGCTGCGTGAGTGACCACTCCTGCATCTCTCTCGGAGTACGAAGAACCAGCATTACTTAGTCAAAACTGTGGGCGGTGTCAGGCCAGGATTTGTCTTTCACTTCGGCAACATACGCAGCGACAGCTTTTACTGCGGTATCGCGAACATTTGCATATGCCTTCGCGAACGTCAGTGTCCTTGGAGACAATCCCAGAAGATCGTGTAAGACAAGCACTTGTCCTGAGCATCCGACACCTGCACCAATTCCAATTGTTGGACAAGACACCTTCTCTGTGATTTCCGAAGCAAGGTCTTGGGGAACCCCTTCAATGACAAGTGCCACGGCTCCAGCCGAATCAACTGCGTGGGCGTCATCCATTAATCGTTCGCGCGTACCAGCAACTTCTCCAGAAGTACGTCCCTGAATTTTGTTTCCACCCATGCGGTGATAACTCTGCGGGGTGAGACCAATGTGGCCCATCACAGGAATGTCCGCCTGTGCGATTGCTGCGATCTTGTCGGCAACATGAATGCCGCCCTCAAGCTTCACTACTTCAGTGCCGGCCTTGACAAGACGAATTGCATTTGTCACGGCTTGATCTATTGATGCTTGGTATGAACCAAATGGCATGTCTCCCACAATGAGAGCTCGTGGCTTCACGGAGGCAACCATCTGTACGTGGTACTCCATTTGTTCCATGGAGACTCCGAGTGTTGTCTTTTGTCCTTGCATGACTGTTGCAACTGAGTCGCCAACCAAAATGAGGTCGACGCCCGCCTCATCAACAATGCACGCAAAGGTGGAGTCATACGCCGTGACCATGGAAATGGGTTCGCCTGCCGTCTTACGTTCGGCAAGTTTGGGCACGGTGAATTTCTTCATGGGGGATGACGACATGATGCCTCCGAGAATGGTGGCTATCAGGCTACGCCGAGACGGCTTCGACGCCTCCTTGAAGTCTCTTACCGGCTAGTAAAAAGTGCGCGAATGTCACTCTCGGGGTCGCTGACCAGCGTCACATGATTATCAAGTTGCAGAGTGTTCCGCGACACAGCGTCATATTGGGACCAAGTTGGATGGCCATGACGAGCAAAATGAGCAATCTCATCGGCAAAACGAGTTGACAAGGCGTATCGCTCTGGCGCATCACCCGTCAGCATCTCTCCGCCTGGGGCATCAAGGTTGTCGAAAGCAAAAGGAATATCAAGGGCATGACAGCTTCCCAAGATTCCACCGAATGCCGGAGTTGGCCATGTAAACCAGTACATCCAGGATGGCATTTCTTTGACAAGGCGATTGTCTACGAGTGACCAAGCTCGTGCTCGAAAGCCGACATCAGTATTCAGAGCGGACATCAGGAAGTGTGGAGATTCACCTGGCCGGAGTGATTCATAAACTTGCTTCGCATCGTTGTGCTTGGTTCCGAAAATCTTCTGAAGGTGTAGTTGCCAATCTTCTTCTGTCTTCTCAGAGGCTGCGGGATCGAATGCGGCCCAGAGTTTGTTCTCGTCTTTGTTTGTTCCGATGACGAATGGCTTTGGAGATGATGATGCCAACTGCAACATTTTGCCAGGGATAGTGTCAGTTTCTTCTGTGGGGGAGAACCAGTCGTACTCGCTGGAAGACATTGCGAGAACAGCATTTTGAATGTCCAGGAGTTGGTCAAAGGTCATGGATTTCAACACAGCAATGTCGCTGGTTGCAGCTTGTTCATGAATCATTCTTTCAATTTCAAGAGCACGAGGTTTGTCTCTCAATTGACCAATTGATGGGCTCATCGCCCACGCCTTGTGAAAGAGGTTCTCTGCACTGGGTGTCGCCATCAAAGAAACAACAGCCGAACCCCCGGCTGATTCGCCAAAGATCGTCACATTGTTGGCATCGCCACCAAAATGGGAGATGTATTTGTTGGTCCAGCGAAGAGCTGACACCATGTCTTTGACACCTTGGTTCGAAGAACCTAGGAAACCGAAGATGCCAAGTCGGTAGTTGATTGTGACAACAATGCACTCGCGTGTCGCCAACCGAGATCCGTGATACCAGGACAGCGAACCAGCACCGTTTGTGTAGGCGCCTCCGTGAATCCAAAACAACACTGGAAGTTTGGATTCAGGTGTTACGTGGGGTGGCGCGTACACATTAAGAAACAGACAATCATCAGACATAGATGAAGCGTCGAGGCCAACTGTCTGTTCCAAGAAGCCGGGAACCTGAGGTGAAATCGCTCCGTACGTGGTGGCGACGATATTTCCAGAGATGAGAACATCGGCTGGATCTTCAAAGCGTTCTGCTGTGGCATACCGAATCCCGCGAAACTCCAGTCCACCGTCGTCTCGTGTGATCCCTTGAACGGTTGCGGAGTCAATTGTGATGGTGGAGGTTGATGCGCCCATAGCGACACCGTAGTGGGCTATTTCGGTTCTCTTACTAGCGTGTGGGAATGCTCGGACGACTCGTTGGCGCTTTGTATGTTCGTTTTAGTCGCTGGATATCGCTGCACGCTTCCATCTCTCCCACCTCGTCAGCGGGTCGAAGGTTTCTGCGATTTGGTGCAGGAAGTCTCATCATGTGGAAACCAACCACCATCTTCAACGAGCGATATATCTCCATCGGCGAGGACACCCTTATCGGACCAGGAGTAGCGCTCTCTGCTGGGATGGTCCCTGGTCAAGAATGTCTCACGAGTCCCGTTGTCACTATTGGTGATCGATGCCTCATTGGAAAAGGCAGCGGAATCGTTGGACACTTTTCAATAGTGATTGGTGACGATGTGTGGACAGGTCATCACGTGTACATCACAGACCAAAATCACGGTTATACCGATGTGTCGATGCCGATATCTAAACAATCACAACCGGAACGTCCAGTGTCAATCGGCAATGGCAGTTGGCTTGGGCACGGTTCAATCGTTCTGCCAGGAGTCACTATCGGCGAACACGTCGTCATCGGCGCAAATTCAGTTGTTACTCGAAACATTCCGTCATATTCCGTCGCAGTGGGAAGCCCCGCGAAGGTCGTCCGGAGATTTGACGAAGAAAAAGGTTGGATGGACGTCGACTAAACCGAAAGGTCTAGTGGTGGTTGACATGTTTCCATGTCGTTCTCTCGCGCAAACTTGCCAATTCGTTCACTAATGGGAACGCCTTCAACTTCAGTTTCTGCGAAATATGGTCGTCTTGTTGCGGTGCGCAAGGTCTTCACAAAATCTCGGCGATTTTGGATGTACTGCCTGTAGTCGGCAATCCACAGAGGAACAAGGGCTTTGCCCTTTTCATCCGATGGGCTGTCTCCAGCAATTTTGTCAATTGCCTTTTCAAGCGAGTCAGTGGCACTTTCAACGATGTCGGCTTTTTTGCGGAGTGCCGCTGGATCATTCGGATCCATCTCGGTGAGATCTTGAAGCGCAAAGCGATCGTCCTCAGCTGCTTGGCAATGGGCTTCGGCCCGAGCTTTCCATGCGTCATCGCCAATTTTGTTAATGCTTTCGCGTGAAGCAAAACCGAACGCATACACCCACATGGCAAATATGCCCGCACAGATGACTGTCAAAACGATTCGCGCGAGCTTTTGCATGACGAGAATGCTATCGAGGCCTCTCAATTAGTATGTCGAAGTGCCTCGCCTTCGATTTCTCAATATTCCGTTGGTGTGCCTTTTGATTCTTGTGTCTGCATGTAGCGATAGCCAAGAAACACTCTGTGAGGCTCCTTTGTCCGTCCCAAGCTTCACGATGCGTTTCTCTCAGGGTTTAGACAATTTTTCCGAAGACCAATACGAGCAGTTGCGACTTGATTCTCTAGACATTCTGCAAACAGTCAACCTCGTTGCAGTATCCGAAGGCGCACCTCCAGAAGCTTCAGATTTGACTATCAAGATCAATCAGTTTGTTGCAGCAATGGAAGACGCGGAATGGGACGTCACAATCGCCCTGTTGACAGCAGAAGCTGTGAAGGCTGCGTCATCTCTCGGTACGACCGAAACATTGTCGCAAGCAAATGCTGTGGATGCATTCGTTATCTCTCAATGCGGATTACCCAGCACGCTGGCACCAGTTGGTGGATCACTCGATACCTTGCCGATGCCCTCAGTTCCATCCCCATTGCAGACAGATCCGCCAGCGAGTCCACCGAATGAAGCGTCTGAGGCACGCGAAGAAGGCCGTCTAATTGCTTCCATTTTCGGTTTGTCATTGTCCGAAAACGAATTCGAGTGTCTCGGCACGAAAATGTCAGATGTCGTTGATGTAAGTGGTGCAGGTGCAAACTTGGCTCAATACCAAGGACAATTTCAAAAGGCGTTTGATGCGTGCAACATCAATTTCAAAGTGCCGGTGGAGTGAGACATGGAAGTTGTGATTATTCGACACGCTCAGCCTGAGTGGGTAAAAGACGGTCTGAACGTTGTCAATCCTCCTCTCACTCATCTCGGGCATCGTCAGGCCCAGGTCCTTGCGGAGTCACTGCGCTATGAACATTTTGACGAGGTCTTTGTTTCGCCACTTCTACGTGCACAGCAAACCGCAGAGCCCATCTTGAGTGCATGGAAACGCGACATGGTGGTTGCGGATTGGTTGGAAGAAATTCGAGACCCTATGTGGCACGGTACGCCTGAAGAGCGTGCACAAGAGGCATGGAAGGCCGAAAAGCAGAAGGCATCACACGAACGTTGGCTTGGTCTTGATGGGGGAGAGAATGTCACTGATTTTGTTCAACGTATTAATAATGGAACGTCAAGGTTCTTACGTGAACAAGGATTGGAGCGAACTGATAACACTCTTCCAGTGTGGACAGAGAACTCTGACTATGTCCACGGGAAGCGGATTGCCTTGATTTGTCATGCGGGCACCGGAAGTGTCGCTCTCTGCCACATGTTGGGACTTCAGCCAACTCCCTGGGAGTGGGAGCGCTTCGTGATTGGCCACGCCACAGTCAACGTCATCAATGCGCTTCGTCTCGGTGACGGAATCACATTTGGCCTTCGAACTCTTTCTGGTAACGATCATTTACCGACGGAATTACGAACGTACTAAGTAACGACTGCGTCTGCTGGCGTGTCTAGTGTGAAGAAATGAGCGATTCACAGGCAATCAATCCCGACGCCCTCAAGATGTTTTCTTTCGTGGTGTTTTCAAAACTCGAAGGCGCAGTCACGGCGGGAATGATTCATTTGGGGGACCACTTGGGTCTTTATGAAGCGCTTGCTACAAGTGGCGCCGGGGAAACATCGAGTTCTCTTGCACAGCGCGCCTCCCTGCACGAGCGTTGGGTGCGAGAGTGGCTACACAATCAGGTCGCTGCGGGAATCGTGTCATGTCGAGATCTCTCCGCTGAGACACCAGAGTTTTATTTGACTCCAGAGGCTGCACTTGTTCTGGCCACTCCAGATCATCCCGCATACGGAATGGGAATGTTCCATCGATTGCCACAAACCATGGGTGCCTTGAAAGACATGCCGGAGTCCTTCCGTACTGGTCTTGGGCACGACTATGACTCGCACGGCCCGGAGGGTGCTGTCGGAATCGAGAGAAGCTTCGAACCATGGAATCAGAACTTTCTGATTCCTCGAGTTATCCCTGAGTTGGACGGAATGCAAGAGAAACTGCGCGCCGGTGCACGTGTCGCCGATATTGGTTGCGGTGCAGGTGGATTAGCAATTCTCTTGGGAAAGACATTTCCAAGTTCAGAGATCATTGGATACGACATTTCAAAATACGCATTGCATCGCGCAGAAGAACGCCTGAGTGAAGCCTCGGTCACAAATGTGTCATTCGCTGATCCTCGTGAGAAACCAATCGACGGGAAGTTTGACCTGATTTGCACATTCGACTGCATTCACGACATGACCCATCCAACAGAGATGATGAAGACAATTCGAGAATCGTTGCATGATGACGGCACCTGGCTATTGGTTGACATCAAAGCACACGATTCGTTGGAGATGAACGTCAAGAAGAATCCAATGGCTTCTCTGCTGTATGGCATCAGCGTGCTCAGCTGTATGTCATCGGCGATGTCAAGTCCAGATGGTGAAGGTCTCGGCACACTGGGTCTCTCGGGGGAGAAGGCTGAGGACATGGCCAAAGCGGCGGGTTTCTCGCGCTTCCGCCGCATGGACGTTGAACACAACGTCAACGCCTTCTACGAAGTTCGGCCGTAAACACAAACTTCCGGCTCGCCTTGGATCAGTGGCGAGCCGGAAGAGAACTTGTGTGAACTAGTTATGAGCGAGGAGCAGTCACGTTGCAGGAATCAACTGCAGCAACAATTGCTGTTGGGTCGATGGCCTCACCACCTTGTGGGTGAACTTCGAAGTGAAGGTGTGGCGTGGTGGTGCCGCCGGTCTTTCCGTTGTAACCAACGACTTGGCCAGCCTTTACCTTTGTTCCGACTGCAATGCCCTCGGCAACTGACTTGAAGTGTCCATAGAAGAAATACGTTCCATCTGCAGTGGTCAAACGAACGCCATTTCCAGCAAGTTTGTCGGTTGCTGTGCTGTACACCTTTGTGATTGTTCCATCAGCGACCGCGTAAATCAGGTTGCCCTCTTTTGCGATGATGTCAACTCCGAGATGAAGACGTCCGCCTCCGCGTGGTGCATGCCATGTGTTTTCGAATGAGCAAGGACCCTGTACCGGAAATGCAGCCAACTGAATCGTTGGGGCAGCGACTACTCCAAGTGCGATTGCTGTGCGCTGGTCGAGGCGACCAGTTGCATTGATGCCCTTCGCTGTTTGAAAAGCCTTCAATGCAAGGGTTGTTGCACCACCGAAAACTCCGTCAACGCCACCTTTCAATGTGATACCTGCGTCGACAAGTGCCTTCTGGACTGCAACAACTGCAACGCCACGATTTCCGCGGACAGGAAGCTTCGTCAAGTTGGCACTTGGAGCAGTCACTGCGACAGCAGCGGCAACGGGTGCTGGCGCAGCAACAGGTGCGGGCGCAATGAGACCGAGTGCTGAAGCGGTCGCTGCATCGAGGAGTCCAGTGACAGGAAGACCCTTTGTGGTCTGAAATGTCTGGATTGTCGAGGCTGTTCCGAATCCGAAAATTCCGTCGATACCACCACGAACAACCATTCCAGCGATCTTCAATGCCTTCTGCACTACAACAACTGCATCTCCACGATTTCCACGAACCGGCAACGTCTCAAGAGTCAGGGGATACGTCACCGCAGGGAGAGTGGTGGTCGGTGCAACTGTTGTCGCAGGTGCTGCGGTGGTAGCGGGTGCTTGGGTCGTTGTTGAAGCGGTAGCAACTTTCAACACGCGGGCAGTAGCGGCATCAACAACGCCAGTCACTTTGAGGCCGACGACCTTTTGGAAGGTACGCAGTGCGATCAATGTGCGGCGGTCAAAGATGCCTGTTGCTCCGCCACGCAAGGTGAAACCATTACGAATGATGGCCTGCTGTACGGCGACCACGTGTGGACCCTTGTCGCCGAATTTTGGTTGACCAGGAGCAGTCTTTGCGCCGCTAGTCGCTGCAATGACGTTCTGACCCGTTGATGCGTGAACGGTTCCTGGAATTGTGAGGAATCCAATCGAAAGTGCTGCTGCGCTGATTGCGATTCGCTTTGTGAGTTGTAAACGGTTGTAAGACATCTGTCTGCTCCCTTGTTGATCCGGAATAGGGATCGGCAGGGTTTTGCAGAACTTGAGAAATTTCTCACGGAAAATGTTTAGTTAACCACGCTGAGTGGTCTATGTGGGCATGTCAACACAGAAAGTGGTGAAAAAACACTGATATTGCTGGTGGTCGGGGGTGAACTGGCCCCGTATTGCCCCTATTGGGGGCTACTTGGGCTGATAGCCGTCGATGATGCCGGTAAAGCCAGACGGAGCATGGGCTCCGATGACGAGGGTCTCTAGGACGCCGGTTCCGCGATGTGTGACTCCATCGCTCCCTGCATAACTCACAGAGCTCAAAGTCTGTACATGCAGGAAGTGGGGAGCCAAGGGATCTTCCACCGGCAGCGATAAGTCATCTCGAGAGACAGCTAGTTCGCCCTTCCAGAAACCGTGACCCCACTCTGGATGGAGATAGCCGAGTCCTGACATTTGAAAATGAACGAGAGGAGTAAAGGTGAGTTGAGCCGAAGAATTGGAAAACTCATAACGAAGTTCAAACCTTTCGGCACGTCTCGTTCCTGGTTCCCAACCGAAGTCATATGACACCGAGTGGGCATGTTGAATCGTGTCGCCATCAATGAGTCGTGCACCAGACTGATGCCACACTTCACCATCTGCGTACTCGTTGATGTCAAAGACGGTGCCGAATGAACCGAAACACACCGGAGCCCATAACCAATAGAACTGTGGTGCAACTGCAAGAGGAGCACCCAACTGAACTCGCTCGCCAACATTTCGAATTCCCCACGACCGATCGCGGGATCCCATCACCTTCTGTGTCGACAGGTCGTGACGAACACCATCGATGCCAATGTGTCCAGTCCACTCACCAAGTTGTGTCATTCGCGTGTAATGCATTGTCTTGCGGTTGCCAGCCATTGTCAGGAAGGGTGGCTCTTCGTATGGAAGAGATGTGGCCGAAAAGTGCAGTTCGCCTGTGATTCCGTGCTCTGGTGAAATCAATGAAATCTTGTGTCTCTTCAGTGGCTCCACTATGTCGACTTGGATTGGCCCAACTGACGTGCACTTCATTCGATCATCATTTGCTCGCGCCGATGCCCTGAGGTTGATCTGCTTTCCGTCAATAACGACGCTGAAAGATGCGTCCATCACATGACGATTTGGATAGAGGCCCATTGCGATGGCGAAAAAGAGTGAACCATCTGCGGTGTAGCCATTGAAGAAATATCGGTCGTAATGGCCAGGGTCTCCAGATTCAGTATGAGCAACGGGTTGCCATGTCTGGTGAATCGGGTAATCGTCGAACGATGTGATCATGTCTGTGACCGTAGCCACTGCAGCAAGGTTGAGCGAAAGTGGGCACTCCCCAACGAGCGCCCCTACAGTCGTGGTGTGCCTCGGATGTCTGAACGTTCCTTTCGAGTGGTGTGCGGAGCGGCTTTAGGGAGCCTCTGCGTCATCGTGTTTACAGGCGCATTGGTGCGACTGACTGGGTCTGGTTTGGGCTGCTCAGACTGGCCGCGGTGTAACGAGTCCAAGTTCGTCGATGTCTCAACGGGCCACACGTTCATCGAACAAGCGAATCGACTCTTCACTGGAGTGGTGTCAGCCAGTGTGATTGCCGCAGTTTTGCTTGCACATGTCAGAAGACCTCGTCGACGCGATTTGATACTTCTGGCATGGAGTTTGGTGCTGGGCGTACTCGCACAAATTGTCATTGGCGGAATAGTGGTGCTCACCGGATTGAACCCGTACGCAAACATGGCTCATTTCTTGGTGTCAATGGTTCTCATTGCATGTGCCCTCATGCTGTATCGACGCGCGGCTGTTCCTGTCTCAGACAATTGGTGGCGAAACATTCCAAGTTCATTGTTTCGTGTGCACGTAGCACTCGTCCTGCTTGCGTGCGTGGCCATTGTGACGGGCACGGTCGTGACAGCGACGGGTCCGCATGCTGGCGATGAAGAAGCTGTCCGATTTGGCTTCGAACTTGTATCAGTTGTTCGTGTGCACAGTATGTCGGTCATCGGTACTGTCGCAATGCTGGTGTTCTTGCTATTCAAGTCTCGTCGCCAGGACGATGGTTATAGAGATTCTCTTTTGACTCTTGCATTTGTAGCCGTCTGTCAAGGTGCTATCGGTTATTTGCAATATTTCACGGGAGTTCCAGTGGTGCTAGTCGCGGCGCACATTATTGGTGCAGTTTCTTTCTTCATAGCCCTACTCAACACGGTGTATGTCCCTCTTCCAAGCAACATCGGTGCCGAATAGCTTGTTGACGTACGGCGACTTAATTGGCGCATCCCATTAGTTGCTAGTTTTCTTCCATGAGTCAAGAAGATGAAGTACTTCTAGAAATATCCGACCACATTGGAACCATCACGCTGAATGCGCCTGGTCGAATGAACACAATCTCGGGAAAGATGTTGGATCAACTGTCCGAGAAGTTCCTAGAGGCGGACAAGAATCCGGACGTGCGATGCATCATCCTCACGGGAGCGGGACGCGCGTTTTGTGCAGGTCTTGATCTTGGTTCACAGGCCGGAAAGACAGAAGCGCTTGGCGTTCTCGACAACACTGAAGCAAACATGGTGGAATTCAACATTCGAGATACTCCTCCCATTGTTCTTCACGGTATTGATACGCCCGTTGTATGCGCCCTGAATGGAGGGGCCGCTGGTTACGGTTTTGACATTGCGCTCGGATGCGATATTCGAATCGCTGCGGATACCGCAAAGATGGCTCCAGGTTTTGCCAAGCGTGGAATCCTTCCTGAGAGCGGTGGAACATGGTTGCTGCCTCGAATTGTGGGGTACGCGCGAGCAGCGGAAATCGCTTTCACGGGCAGAACATTGAGTGCTTCGGAGTGCGTCGAGCTGGGTCTTGTGAATGAATCAGTTCCCGCTGATCAACTCATGGATCGCGCACGAGAAATGGCAGGGGAGATTGCATCTAATGCTCCACTCGCTGTGCGGGCAATTAAGCGAATGATGCGAGCTGCGGAAACCGAGACGTTTGAACAAAATGTGCACCACGTGTTCTTGCAGCTTCTTCCGTTGTTCAGAACTCAAGACTTCAAGGAAGGCGTTGCAGCCTTTATTGAGAAGCGTCAGCCAAACTTCAAAGGTCGTTAAAGCCGAATGTCGGTTCGGTCGCCCTTTGACATTCTGGGTGTTGAACCTGGTGCCAGCCAAAGAGAGATACGTAATGCGTGGAGATTGAAGGCCGCCTCACTTCACCCCGACGTTGGCGGATCTCATCACGAGATGGTGGAACTCAACGAGGCCCTCACACAGGCACTTGCGTTCTCGGCGCCTCTATTTGAAGCAAAAAGGGAAGCGGCGACCCAAAGACCTGCTCGGAGTTTTATTGCCAGGGATTTATCTTGTTTCACAATTGATGCTCTGCCTGTTGACGCGTGGCACATTCTCTATTTGTGCGCATCGGAATGTGGGCCAATCATTGATGAGGAGGAGCCCTACGTACTCGAATTCATGATGCACGACACCTCTATTTCTGAATTACTCGATGTCATGTGTCGTTGCGAACTTGTTCCAGAGGCCGGTGGATCAACGGTGCATGTTTCTGTCTATTCAGATGGCAGAACATTTACAAATGTTGAGATGGTGAGGGATTACTTGGTTGCAAGCATCAATACCCACCAGGCAGAGAACTAGCGATGCGCAGCTTTTGCTAAGCGATCTCGAACAGCGGTTCCGATACCTTCTCGAGATGGAAGAACAGCACACACAACTTCTACATGTGAGGCGTCTGCGTCACGCAAATCGGCGTACAGTCGCCCTGCATAGACATTGACGTCGGCATGGTTGAGGACACGTGATGTCTTTCCTTCTGCCGTGATCTGTTGAACTTTTTCTTCAGCATCTAGAAGATTGTCGAAGAGAAGAACTTGAGCGCGCGGAGCATAATGAGAGGCAAGCATTCCAGGAGCCCGGAGTTCTTCATCTTGTGATTCATTGGAAAGTTCAGTGACCCGAAGAATGTCGGCGCTGGAGATTGAGCCTGGGCGAAGCACAGTCACGGTGTCGCCGATGCATTCAACGATCGTTGATTCCACGCCAATCGTGCAGGCACCACCATCCAACACAAGATCCACGTCGGATCCAAGATCGTGGACAACATGTTCTGCTTTGGTGGGACTCACTTTGCCAAAACGATTTGCAGATGGTGCGACGACACCTGTCTTCACCTCGTTGAGAAGTTGTTGAGCAAGGGGATGAGAGGGGACACGTAGTGCAACAGTGTCGCGCCCACCCGTAATCCAATTGGGTACTCGTTCCGTTCTTGGAACAAGCAGCGTGAGTGGGCCTGGCCAAAATTCGCGCGCAAGTGCGGAAGCGGACGGGTTGAACTTGCCCCATTCTTCTGGATTCACAGAAATTCCTAAGTGGATGATGAGGGGATGGTTGGTGGGCCGACCTTTTGTTGAGAAGACGCGCATTACTGCTTCTTCAATTTCGGCTAACGCGGCAAGCCCGTACACGGTCTCAGTGGGTAATCCGATAATTCCGCCGCGCAGTAGCACGTCGGCGGCTTCGTGAACATTTGTAGAGACTCGTGGTGATGTCATGCAAGAAACTCAAGAAGTTCGTCGATAAACGAGAATGACTCTGTCGTTGCGAAGTGGTCAGTGTTCTTGAGTACAGCCAAGTTCCCTTGCGGGAATGCAGAAGCCAAGCGATCGGCTGGATAGGTGAAATCCTGATCACCGATGACTACAAGAACTTGATGATCGAGTCTCGCTAGCTCACTGTGAGCGACTGGTTCTGATGGAGGGCGCTTCATGATTGCAGTGAGAGCCGCAAGATCATTTCCTGGTTGATGTCCGTACGACGAGAACATTCGAGCAAACGTGTCATCTTCTGGCGCACGACCTTCCAATGCATCGATGATTCGTTGGTTTGTATTTGGTGCCTGGCGGTCAAAGACACCATTTCCTATTCCCGCAAGAACCACTCGTCTGAATCGGTGTGGCTGGAGCACTAACGCCCGCAGCAGGGTGAGTGCACCTAGCGAAAAACCAACAGCGTCATAGACAGGCTGGGAATCATCCAGTTCACCGAGGAGCCACTCTGGGAGGTTCGCATAAGCCTCCGGATTATGCGGCTTCTCTTGGTTTCCATGGCCAAGCAAGTCGAGTCCAACAACCGTGCGTCCGATGTCTTCCAGAAGCGCATCTATTCCAGGTTTTTGCCAGGTGTCGCGGAAGCTTCCGGCCCAGCCGTGGAGGAGAAGGACGGGAATGTTCTCAGATGCAGCCATACCAACACGGTAGTCTCGTAACGCCCTATGCGCTTCCTACAGCAGCTTCCATCCCATGACCTCACCTACAACGATGTGTTCATGGTTCCGTCCATGTCCAATGTCCAATCCCGGTTGGATGTGGATCTCCACACCGCAGACAACATTGGAACAAACATTCCCATCGTCGTCTCCAACATGACAGCCGTTGCCGGCCGACGGATGGCCGAAACTGTTGCGCGTCGTGGTGGTCTCGTGGTTCTTCCACAGGACATCCCACTCGACATCATCAAAACAGTTGTCGATTACGTGAAGTCTCGTCATCCGATTTTTGAAACTCCCATCACACTGTCGCCAGAAGACACATTGGGAGAGGCCATGAGCCTCATTCACAAGCGTGCACACGGAGCAGTAGTGGTTGTGGACGCACATAACAAGCCGCTGGGAATTTTCACGGAACATGATGCAGCTGGTTTCGACCGATTCACTCAATTGAAAAACGTGATGAATCTTGACATGGTGTGCTTTAACGATTCGCAGTCCGTCGTCGACATTCACGATGCACTGGTTGAACAGCGTCTTAGTTTCGCGCCAGTCATTAATTCAAGCGGCGAGCTTGTCGGGGCAGTCACTCGGCGCGGTTCATTGCGTTCCACCATCTACAAGCCTGCCGTCAACGCACGTGGCGAATTCCTTACCTCGGTGGCAGTTGGAATTAATGGTGATCCTGCAGCACGTGCAAAAGAACTAGTTGCATTAGGTGTGGACGTTCTTGTGATTGACACTGCGCATGGTCACCAGGCGTCAATGATTCGTGCAATTGAAGCCGTGCGCAAAGCCACACCAAACACCACGCTTGTCGCTGGGAACGTTGTGACACGCGAGGGCACGCGAGATCTCATCAATGCAGGTGCTGACATCATCAAGGTCGGTGTTGGCCCAGGTGCAATGTGCACGACTCGAATGATGACCGGCGTAGGACGTCCACAGTTTTCCGCAGTGTTGGAATCAGCAGAAGTCGCACGTTCGATGGGCAAGCATGTGTGGGCCGATGGTGGAGTCCGCTATCCCCGCGATGTGGCGTTGGCTATTGCTGCGGGTGCTGCGAGTGTCATGTTTGGCTCATGGTTGGCAGGTACATACGAGTCTGCTGCAGACACGTTGAGAGACACCGAAGGTCGTTTGTATAAAGAGAGTTTTGGAATGGCGTCGAATCGCGCCGTGAAAAACAGAACTCGTACCGAAAGCGCATTTGAACGCGCGAAGAAAGAACTCTTCGAAGAGGGAATTAGCACCTCGCGTATGTATCTCGATCCACAACGACCTGGCGTGGAAGACATCATCGACCAAATCGTTGCGGGTCTTCGTTCATCCTGTACGTATGCAGGGGCAGCCAATTTGGAAGATTTCCATGAACGCGCGGTTGTCGGAGTACAAAGTTCAGCGGGATACGACGAAGGTCGCCCACTCGGCACTAGCTGGTAATCGTGACAGTCATCGCCATTGACGGACCAGCAGGAGCTGGAAAGTCAACTGTGGCACGTCGTGTCGCAGAGGCGGTGGGGATTCCGTATCTGGATACCGGTGCTATGTATCGGTGTGTGGCTCTTCAGTGTTTGCGCGGAGACATAGATCCGAACGATGTTGCATCTGTTTCCACGATTGCCGAACAGGTGGCCATAGAACTTGATGGTCCTGTTGTGGTTTTGAATGGCGAGGATGTCTCCCAACTCATTCGAACTTCTGAAGTTGCAGCAATAGTGAGCCTGATTGCGGTTCATTCGCCGGTTCGAGATTCAATGAGACGACAGCAGCAACAATGGATTCAGAAATCTGGTGGAGGCGTTGTTGAAGGTCGCGACATTGGAACCGTGGTCTTTCCAGATGCGGAAGTCAAGATTTTTCTCACGGCTTCTCCTGTAGAGCGTGCGAGGCGAAGGGTCGACCAACACGGTGGGGACATTGATGAAGTTGCGCAATCAATTGCAGAACGTGATCGCATTGATTCAACGCGAGAAGATTCTCCTCTAAAGCCAGCGGATGATTCTGTAATTGTCGATTCCACTGGAAAGACTATTGATGAAGTTGTGCGCGAGATTGTTAGTGCATTTGAGACCAAACGTTTGGGGATGAATCATGGCTGATGTAGATACAAAACTTGTCGGCCAATCCTTGGGAAGCCGACTCTTCTACAGGGTGATGCGAGCCATTGTTGTTGGCATCAGTGTTGGATACACAAGAGCACGAGTCGTTGGTGGTCACAACATCCCGAAAACAGGTGCATTTCTATTGGCGCCAATTCATCGATCAAACATCGATACGCCTCTTGCAGCTGCAGTCACGCGTCGTCGTCTTCGCTTTATGGGGAAGGATTCAATTTGGAAGTTTGCTCCGATTGGCTGGATTATCTCGGCGCTCGGCGCATTCCCAGTGACACGCGGAACTGCAGACCGTGAGGCACTAAAGCGTTGTATTTCAGTCTTGGAATCAGGTGAACCATTGGTTCTCTTCCCGGAGGGCACGCGGCAGTCAGGTCCCGTGGTGCACCCATTGTTTGATGGCGCAGCGTACGTTGCAGTGAAGGCCGGTGTGCCGATCATTCCCGTTGGAATTGGTGGTTCTGAAGGCGTGATGCCGAAAGGGTCAAAGATGATCTATCCACGGAAGTGCGTGATTGTTGTGGGAGAACCAATCACGGTGCCAAAAGATGAGTCCGGGAAAGTTCCACGCAGTGCGGTGAAGGAGCTAACAGATGCTCTCTCTCGAGATTTGCAACGTTTATTTGACGAGGCTCAGCAATTGGCTGGCACTCCCAATAACTACGAGCGGTAAAACGCTGACATCAGATCCACGAGATTCTGTGGGTCGCCTGCTCCACACATCTCACGAGCAGAGTGCATAGAGAGTTGTGGTACTCCAACGTCAATTGCTTCAATTCCTAATTTAGTTGCCGTGATTGGTCCGATTGTCGATCCACACGGCATGTTGTTTCTTGAAACAAAAGTTTGAAGCGGAATGTTGTTTTGTTCGGCCACTGTTCTCAAGAATGATGCGCCTCTGGCAGATGTTGCGTAACGCTGGTTGCCATTCAGTTTGAGTGCAACACCTTCATTCGGAAGGGGCGCATGTTTTGACTCGTGACGTTCGCGATAGTTCGGATGGACTGCATGGGCATTGTCTGCGGAGAGACACCAAGATGCCGACATCACGCTGTGCAATTGGCCATTCGTCAACCCGTGTTGTTCTGCGAGAACTTTGATGAACGTTTCCAGAAGTGGGCCAGCTGCGCCAGTCACGCTTTCAGACCCGACTTCTTCATGGTCGTTCAGGATGGCAATGCAAGTGTTTGATGAAGCGTTGTTGACGAGCGACGAAATGGCCGCCCAACAAGACAACTGGTTATCTAGGCGACCACTAGCGATGAGCGACGAATCAACGCCAAGCAAAGATGCTTTTTGTACGTCATAGAGGTGCGCGTCAAAGGCGGAAATACTTGTGACACCACTAACGCCGCTTAACCATTCCTTGAAGAGCGGAGTTTGTACTCCCCAGACAGGAACTGTGTGCTGATGGCGGTCAAGTAGTAAACCGCGTTCGTTGACTTCTCTGTCTAAGTGGATGGCTAACTGTGGAATACGGGCGAGGGGAGTGTCAACATTGAATAGTGTCTCAACACCATTGTTGTCGATGACTCGACCAGCGAGTCCGAGGTCTCGATCGAGCCAAGAGTTCACGAGAACTCCGCCGTATATCTCAACACCTATTTGCGACCATCCGGTGGTGTGAACGTCAGGCTGGGGTTGAACTCGAAAGTTCGGTGAGTCTGTATGTGCACCGACGATTCGAATTGGTGCAGATTTGTCGCCGAGTGTCCATGCAATGATCGCGCCATCAACAGAAAAGAAACCTCGTGGTGCGAGTGGCTCAGCAAACGATGTTTGCGACGAGAAGCCAGCGTCATTCAGTATTTCCCGTGCTGTCTTGACTACATGAAAAGGCGTCGGCGACGCATCAAGCCAAGAAAAGAGTGAATCTAAAGATTCCCTAACCATGGAACAAACCGACGGGAAGTCCGGTTCCGCGCAAATGCGAAGTTTCATTGACCGTCAAAATGCTGCGATGCCCTTTTGACGAAGCCGCAATTCGATGAATTGACGTGTAATTCGGATAAAAGAATTGTCCTCGATTGATTTCGAGAATGGACGATAGAAATTCGTTAATGACTCCACCGTGGCACGTGACAACGACTTTCTCTCCGCGGTGAGCATCAATAATTCGATTGAGTGCTGTCATCACTCGATCCCTGAAAATGGATGGATCTTCCTCAGACGTCCATGCGCCGCTTGCTAGTTCTTGCCAGCGAGGGTCATTGGCTGCCTTGAGCTCCTCAATGGGAATGTATTCATTTGAATGCTGATCCCATTCAGCAACATCCGGCTCGATAATTGGCGTGAGGCCCTTCAGTTTTGCGAGCGGCATCGCAGTTTGATGCGCGCGCTTCATCGGACTCGTGTAGATGGCATCAATGTTCTCAATGGATAGGTATTCGCCAAGATGCTGTGATTGTGCCAATCCCTCTCGTGACAATTCGGGGTCGGCGGGACCATCTGTCACTTCTCGTCTAATCGGAAGACCATGTCGTACAAGTATTAATTCCACTGATGTGAAATGATAAGGCGGTGACCTCGTATCCATCGCATTCTGAGAGATGGATTGATGTCAGTGGTCCTGAATCCGAAGTCATTGTTGCCCTCATTCACGGTTCCTTAGACCGTTCAGCCGGAATGGCTCGGCTATCGCGTTTGTCATCACGAACTCACCGCACCATCAGATTTGACCGTCGCGGATACGGGCGACATCTTGACCATCCCGGTCCGTTCTCGGTCAGTGCAAATGCAGACGATGTGGTGTCCCTGGTGGGTGATTGTCCCGCAATTCTGATTGGTCACAGTTTTGGCGGCAATGTCGCATTAGCGGTGGCGGAACGATTAGGGACGCAGGTTCTGGGAGTTTCAACGTATGAGACACCATTGTCTTGGTTCGACTGGTGGCCACGTGATTCTGCTGGTGGTGAAGCTTTACGAGTTGACCCTCAGGATGCGGCTGAAACTTTCATGATTCGGATGATTGGAGAGAAGCGCTGGAATGACCTTCCAGAAGGAACGCGTCAACAGAGGCGAAGCGAAGGTCGCGCACTCACTGGGGAGTTGGGAGATATCAGGAAGAGCGCACCGTGGGATGCTGACAAAATTACAAGTCGCGTTTTGTGTGGACGCGGAACAAAAGCTGCGCCTCATCACGCAATGGCAGCAGGTCGGCTGGCCTCAATTTTGAAGAATGCAGAGGAAGTCATCCTTGAGGGAGCTGGACACGGCGCGCCAATATCTCACCCGCAAGAATTCTTCGATTTCTTGATTGCCCCGCACTTTGGCGGAACTACTTTGAGGGGAGAGGAACCTTGACAGTCACGTCCTGACCAAAGAACGTGCACGTGGTGTCAATGTTTGCCGACGTGGTTGCTTGGCTCTTCACCTTGTCGACACAGTCAGAGATCTCCGAACGTTGGGAATAACCCGCAAGCGCAATTCCCACAAAAATTGCTGCTGAAATCACCTTGCCGACGATGGATGAGATGACTTTCATCATCACGATGGCAGCCAATAGCGACACGCCAGACAAGCCCAAAGCAACGTTTTTCAGCGTTTCGGCGTCGGTGGCAGCAAAAATCAGGCTCATGGAACAACCATAGATGCCAATCTGGTCGTACCCTTGTCATTATGTCTGGAGCCGACTTCTCCGTAGCCATCTTGATTGGCGGCGATAGTTCACGAATGGGCTCAGATAAGGCCACCTATGAGGTGGATGGAAGCCCGATGGCCGTCAGGGTTGCAGAAGCAGCTGCATCCGCTGGCGCTTCAGAAATTTTGCTCATCGGTGGCACTCAAGCCAAAGCGAAGAAGCTGAAGGGCACATGGAAGAAGGATGCTTATCCAGGCGAGGGACCGCTTGGTGGAGTCATCACAGCACTCAAGGCCGCGTCTCACGACTCGGTTGTGGTGTTGTCCTGCGACATGCCGTTCATCACCGATGCCGTGGTGTCCAGTCTTGTTCGGGGATTGGCCGATGCACAAGCGTCAGTCGGTCGAACCGATCGTCTGAATTGGCTCTGCGCGGCGTGGTCAAAAGAAGAATGTCTCACCACGTTGCAGTCCGTCTGGAAGCGAAACGAACGCGCCGTCCATCGTGCAGCAGTTCTTCTCGACGTTGCTGAGGTGCCAGTGCCCGCAGTGGCCGTACGAAACATCAACTCTCCTGCAGACCTTCTCGATCCAGATGATTCCACTACGGTGAAATAGATGTCCTGGACTGAAATTGATATTCACGAACTTAAGTCGTTAACCGACGCCACCATTGTCGACGTGCGTGAGGTTGATGAATACACATCTGGACACATTCCAGGTGCTGTCAACATTCCACTCAGCAGTCTCACTGAGTCTCTCAACGTGGTTCCGAGCGGCACCTTGATTCATGTTGTGTGTCAAGCCGGCGGACGAAGCGCTCGAGCATGTGAATTTCTATCTCAGCAATCGCAGTTCTCTGCAACACAGTTTGTCAATGTGTCAGGAGGGACAGGTGCCTGGATTCTCGAGGGAAACGACATCGTCGTCGGCGACCAACCTCGTTGATATCAATTTTCAATGGATTGATAATTCAGCAGACGCAAGAGTGGCCATCAGTGCCATTGCGCAACATGAGACTTATTTCTTAGATACTGAGTTTCATCGAGAGAAGACCTACTTTCCTCAGTTGGCCTTGATACAGATAGCCGCAGGTTCTGACATCTATTTGTTCGATCCTCTGCGTATCGACGTTGACGATTTTCAGCCATTGTTCAATGGAGATCACACGTGTGTTCTCCACGCTGCACAACAAGATTTGGATGTTCTGTCGCAAAGCATCGGCGCTATTCCGTCTCGAATTCTTGACACTCAATTGCTTGCTGGATTTCTTGGGTATACACAGCCGTCACTGGCATCGTTATTGCAATCTTTTCTCAAAGTTGTTGTTCCGAAGGGTGACCGCTTGACAGATTGGCTACGTCGTCCATTAACTCGAGACCAACTCAACTATGCGGCGTCAGATGTTGCGTATCTGGCCGAACTCTTAGAACTCATTCTTCAACGACTTGAAGAAAAGGGTCGAACGCAGTGGGCAATCGAGGCATGCGAAGAGTTGCGCATGAAAAAGACTGGTCCGCAATCTCCAGATGATGCATGGTTGAGAGTGAAGGACATCAGAACTGTGAAGGGGAGAGCGCGGTGGGTTGCTCAAAGTGTTGCCCGTTGGCGCGAAGAACGAGCCATGAGTCTCGACATTCCACCGCGCCACGTTCTGTCTGACATTGCCATCTTGGGTATTGCTCAGCGTGCACCTCGTACCGCCGACGATCTGGTTCAGTGTCGAGGCGTTGATGCACGCCATGCAAATGGACAACAGGGCTTAGCCCTACTCTCCGCAATTAAAGATGGCGTGGCGGCAGCATCCCAAGGCGAACTCTCGTTTCCCAGCAACGATTCGGACGACCTTGACAAGTCCATGAGGCCAGCAGCAACCCTTGTGTCTGCATGGGTCACCGAGCTGGCACGGACCGCTGAGTTGGATGCCGGATTGCTCGGCACGCGTCGCGACATCAATGAACTGCTATCAGGACTTCCACATGCCCGATTGCGTCATGGATGGCGGGCCGAGATTGTTGGAAACGACATCGAAGACCTGATCTCGGGTCGCAAAGCCCTTACTTTCTCCAAGAACGACGGCGAAATTGGACTTCGACTCGTGGATTCAGCGCCCTAGGTGAGCCAATTCCCCTGATTCTGTCTCACTTGGCTGTAAAGTATTTGAGATTGTCCATACGGCACCTGTGCCACACACTGTTCGGAGACCGACCGTGAAAAAGGGTCGACATCGCCGGTTCGAAGAAGCCCGCAAATTAAAGCAAGCGGGACCTTCTGCCGCAGATCTAGGTTTTGGAGATTCTCCTCGTTCGTCCTCGGCCGAGGATGACGAGTACGCCGCAATCGCAGAGCGCTACGGCGTGACGTTTGACGATGACGACGAGTCAGAAGACGACGCCGACTAACTACGTCCTTTTGGAAAGAAATTGAACCCCTCATGACTGCCTCTTTACGCAATGTCGCCATGGTGGCGCACGTTGACCACGGAAAAACAACACTCGTAGACACCCTGTTGCGCACAACAGGTGCTTTTGCTGCTCATCAGCAGATTGTCGACAGAGTGATGGACTCTGACGCCCAAGAACGCGAACGCGGCATCACCATTTTGGCGAAAGCTGCTCGCATTACATTCAACAACACCCTCATCAACCTGGTTGACACTCCCGGACACGCCGACTTCGGTGGAGAGGTAGAGCGAGCACTCGCGTTGGTAGACGGCGTGGTGTTGCTTGTTGACGCAGCAGAAGGCCCCTTGCCACAAACTCGCTACGTTCTCTCGAAGGCACTTGGGCTTGGACTGCCGACAATTTTGGTGATTAACAAAGTTGATCGTGGCGATGCTCGACCCCAAGAAGTTCTTGAAGAAGTGGAACAACTCTTCCTCGACTTGGCGACAAACGACGACCAGTTGACATTCCCTGTTATTTCAGCGGTGGCCCGTGAAGGACGCGCAATGCGCGGAATAGGAATGCCTCCCGAAGATGCGGACTTGTCTTGCTTGCTTGAGACAATCCTTGACACTGTTCCCGCACCAACTCACGATGCATCAGCTCCGATGACTGCATTGGTAACAAACCTCGACGTTTCTGATTACTTGGGACGTCTCGCAATTGGTCGTGTTCATAGCGGTGTTATGCGAAAAGGGGACACCGTCTCTCTGTGGGGCAAGGAATCAAACGGAACTCCTATTCGTCGCCGAATCGTTCAATTGAGCGTCTTTGACGGAATTGGTCGTACAGAAGTGGAAGAGATTTCCGCAGGAGATTTGTTCGTGCTCGCGGGAATTCCCGAAGTGGAAGTGGGAGACACGGTTTCTGCAATCGATGTCAACACTCCGTTGCCACGTCTTGAAGTGGATGAGCCTGTTATCCGCATGGCCTTTGGCGTGAATACGTCGCCATATGCCGGTCGTGAAGGAAAGTTCGTTACCAGTCGACACTTGAAAGAGCGTCTTGCGAAAGAAATTCTCGGA
>Ga0172373_10002629_pt1 | contig 27175 bp, 20 predicted proteins | sample Lak10m_2_FD_114546 | JGI IMG/M metagenome (GOLD analysis project Ga0172373, IMG submission 114546) | Freshwater microbial communities from Kabuno Bay, South-Kivu, Congo - kab_092012_10m | ecosystem: Environmental > Aquatic > Freshwater > Lake | place: Democratic Republic of the Congo...
GCCAACGCCGTTGACAGCGCGGGCACCTTCGGTGCGAAACACAGCCGGGGGCTGCCGCCCAACCGCTCAGCCGCATGGCGGCAGCCTGCGGGCAAACGGGCCTGCCGACGCGCTGCCAACGCCCTTGCCAGCGCGGGCACCTTCGATGCGAAACACAGCCGGGGGCTGCCGCCCAGCCGCTCCCAAGCTCAGCCGCTTGGCGGCAGCCTGCGGGCGAGGGGACAGTGCAAATGGGGCTGCATTTTCTTCCCAGACTGCCTGATCGTTGCCACTTGATTAACAGAAGTCGGGACCGGGGGGTTCGGAGTGAGTAAGCGGGGGTCTTCCGGACGATCAGCCATCCGGAAAGCTGCTGCGCGTCTGGTTGGTATGGATGCCGTTACAGACGAGCGGGGATGATTGGGAATTGTGGGACGGAGCCTTGTATGGTGAAGGTCGCCATTCATCAGCCAGACGAGATTGAGTCGGTGCCGTCGGAGGCCGGGGCTGTTTCCGGGACTTCTCAGCCGGTCAATCCCGTGGTCGCTGTCCCTGCGCCGCCACGGCGCCGCTATGGTCTGTTGAAATTGCTGCTGTTGGCGACCATTTTTGTGGCAGTCGCTCCGAGTTTGATCACGATGACCGGTACAGCCGGGCAGTTGCTGGGGCTCATCGCTCCGAAGTATGCAGCGGCCATACAGTTCGATGCGGTGCAGCTGCACTGGTGGAGTCCTGCGGCGATTTCAAACCTGCGGCTGCGGGACCTCAGCGAAGTTTCGAGATCAGCAGGTCAGGTGGAAGCCGACGGAGCTGGGCCGGTGCTGGCGGAAGTGCTGCGTGCAGCGACGAAGCAGCCACTCTGGCAATTAGTGCTGAATCGGGGCCGCGGAGTCGCGATCGAGGTATTGGAGCCGAGACTTCGGCTGATTGCGGCGAGCGAACGCACGAATCTTCAGGAAACGCTGTTCGAGCTGGCGGGTGATTCTGACAAGGCTGCCACGAGTCCTCTGTTTCCCCTGGAAACTCGCATCACGGGTGGCGTGGTGGAGTGTTTTGCCGTGGTGCCTGCCGGGCTGCAGCATCTGGCAAATCTTGAGCAGCTGGATGCCCATATTTCGACGCTTGATACGGCAGCGGCACTGCCGCACGTGGAGCTTGCTGCTGTGGTTCGCGAGGTCACATCGCAGTCTCAGAGCAGTTTGTCCGGTCGGCGAAGACGGGACCGTCTGGCCGCTGATCTGGATGACCTGACGAAGGACTTCCCGGCTGTACCGCTGGACAGGCTGGCGGGCGATTCCGCTTCGCAGGAGGCTGGTACGGGTCTGCTGCGATTGACACTCAGGCCGCGAATCGATGAATCGGGTCGTCAGCAGATTCAGCTGGGTGCTCGGGATCTGGATCTGTCCCTGCTGCGTCCTCTGCTGCAGTCAGCAGGTTTCCGTGGCAGTCTTGAAGGCCGGCTCAGTGGCGGTGTGGACGCGCGGGTGGCTGGTCCATTGTTTGACGACGGCATTGCAGCACGAGTGCTGCTGGATGGCAGTGGTATTCGTCTCCGCAGCGCCAGCTGGTCCGCCGACGAGTGGCTGCAGCTTGGCGACGTTCAGGCAACGGGCGCAGCGGCGCTTGCGGCTGACGGATTGCTGCTGGATGAGCTCAGCGTTGAGACAGATGTATTGAAGATCAGCGGGAGCGGCGAAGTCCGCAATTCGAGGTCAGCGGCCTCGGGCAGTGGTCAGGCCGAACTGACAGCTGAAATGCAGTTGCCACAACTCACGAAGTCTCTTCGTCGTACGCTGGGACTGGCGGAGGATGTGGAGGTGGAATCGGGGATTCTGCGGGTGACAGTTCGAGCGGAGAGTGACCGCGTGGCGATGGAGCGCAGCGAGCTGACGGGACTGGCTGCGAAATGGCATCTGTCGGCCCTTACGGAGCAGCTGCGAATTCGCCGTGATCGCACACTGCTTGAAAATTCAGCGGGATTGCAGCTGGAGGCGATCGGTGCGGTTGCGGACGGTCTGCCTCAGCTTCGACAGGCGCGATTGACAGCGGGTTTCGGGGTGCTGGACTGTGTCCCGGACGGGGCGGCGTGGAAGGTTGCCGGGCGGTTTGAACCCGAGCAGCTTTGGCAGCAGCTGCGGCAGCTGACGGACATTCCGCAACCGGGGCTCACGGCACCGCTTTCGTTTCAGTGCCGTGCGGCGACTGTTGAGAATGGTCTGCAGTTGACGGATCTGACACTGACATCGACCGACCTGAAAGTATCCAGCGTTGCACTGGGCCTGTATCCCGCGGAGCTGTTTCCACAGAACGTCGATGGTCAACTTGAGTTCCAGGGTTCTGCTGCTGCTGTGAAAACGCTGACAGCACCGTGGCATGACGCGTGGTGGCTGGCAGAGACCAGTGCGGTGGAAGGCAGGCTTCAGGGTCGCCGAACGGCGGGTTTTGAAACAGCGGTGCGAATTCGGCCGGAGCCTCGGGCAACTGCCGCAGCGGACCGGGTACGAGCAATTTCGCGGAGTCAGCCGACTTCTGAAGTGTGGTCGGGCAATCTGCTGTCGGAACGGGCTCTGCTGATTGATGAAGGTGACCTGCAGCTGTCGCTGCGAGCGGGTGGCGATGGCAGTACCTATGAAATTCAGAACGGTCAGCTGACTCTTCCCGGACTGCATTCGAAGCTCAGCGGAGATCTGCGAGTTGAAGACGGCTGGGTCAGCCTGAACGTTGTCGCGGCGACCCGTTACGACCTCTCGCTGCTCAGCAAACGCATGTTTGATCCACTTTCAGGTCTGAGTTTTTCCGGGTCTGGAGAAGACGTTTTCAAACTTTCGGGGGATCCGGCGGCTTTTGGAGTGGCTCCTGCAGTGAACGCGTCCGGGACTCGGTCCGCGGCGGGTCCGCGATTCACGGTTGCGGGAGCTGTTAGGTGGGAGGCCGCGGAATTCCAGGGACTTTCTGCCGGTCCGGGCTCGATGACGCTGGAGATACTGGACGACCTTGTGCGATCTGGTCCGGTGGAGTGTTCCATCAACGGCGGAGACGCGAATCTGCTCTGGCAATACGACATCACTCGGGGCCTGCTGGCACTGGGATCCGGCAGTCGCGTGGAGAATCTGCAGCTCACGGAAGAATTCTGTCGGAGCTGGCTGGGCTACGTCAGTCCGCTGCTGGCGACGGCGGTGGATGTTCAGGGCCACTTATCGGCTCGAGTGGAGCAGTGTGTCTGGGACTTCTGGGCGGTCGAAAACTGTACGGCACGCGGACAGGTGACGATTCATCAGGCCTCGGCGGCCCCGGGCGGTTCACTGACGACGCTGCTTGAGATCGTGGATCTGGTTCGCAGTCGTGGCGGAGACGTGGCTCCGTGGGCGGCACGTTCTCTGGTGCTGCCGCAGCAGACGGTACCGGTGCGTCTGGAGCGTGGCTGGGTCAGTCATGAGAACCTGGCGGTGGAGCTGGCGGGCTATCGTCTGACATCCAGCGGGGCTGTGGGGCTGAACAGGCAGCTGCAGCTGACACTGAACGTGCCACTGGAGAAGCAGTCGGCTGGCGGCCGAGCGGTGCCGGTGGCACTTCGAGGCACGATAACATCGCCGCAGCCGGATGCGGCAGGTTTCCTTCAGGCTGTGGGCAGTCAGCAACTTCAGAAAAAGCTCCAGAACGAGGTCGACAAAGCTGTGAACGGTCAGTTAAAAAAACTGCTTGGCCGTGAATAGCAGGTTTTCTGAAAGGTCCGATCGATGAATCAAGCGGGTGAATTGTCGGTCGGTGCCCGTCGTGAAGTGCTTGCTGCGGCCTTTGTTGCGTGGATGTTTGCCGGTCTGGAAAACGGCCTGTTTGTGCTGATCCATCGTCAGATGATGCGGGAGTTGCTGGGAGCAGCGGCTGCGGAAAGTCTGATTGTGCAGTGGCTGGCATGGAATCAGGCGGCATTCATGCTGGGTGCGGCGGCAGGTGGCTGGCTGTTTGGCTGGCTTGGTGATCGCGCCGGCCGCACGAGGGCGCTTGGCTGCAGCGTGCTCTGCTACTCACTGCTTACGCTGGCGGCGTGGTTCGTGCATGACCCGTGGCTGATGTGGTGCGTCCGCTTTCTCGCCATGCTGGGGTTTGGCGGCACATGGCCGAATGCGGTGTCACTGGTGGCCGAAGCATGGCCTGGCGCGTCGCGTCCCTTTCTGGCCGGACTTCTGGGAACGGCCGCTAATGTTGGCATGGTGCTGACAGGAGCGATCGGCTGGTTGCAGCCAGTCACGGACACCGACTGGCGCTGGACACTGCTGGCTGCATCGTCACCGGCAGTGATTGGCGTCTGGATTCTGTGGCGCGTCCCCGAGTCACGGCGGTGGCTGCACGAACGCAGCCTGACCGCTGCGTCGGGCGGTAATCCGGCAGTCACCGAGACAGCAACAGCCGGGACCGCGACCGAGCCGCGTTCTGGAACGTTTGGTGAGCTGTTTCGCCCCCCACTGCTGCAGCGCACACTGCTGGGAATTGCGCTGGGTTCGGTTCCCGTCATCGGTACGGCCGCCAACGGAAACTGGATTGTCCCATGGTCCGACCAGGTGGCAGCACAACGGGCTGCTGAAAAGCCTGCAGCCGCCGATGCGTCCGATCCTGCGGCTGCAGGTGCTGTCGGGCAGCAGCTGGCAAAGAAGCCCGCATCAAAAAATCCGGCTGACGTCTCCCGCAGCAAAGCCTTGACGCAGATGTCGCGCTCAGGTGGCGGAGTACTTGGCAGTCTTGTGGGTGGCATCGCCGCCACTCTGGCCGGACGCAGACTCTCCTACTTTCTGATCAGCCTCGCTTCCCTGCTCAGCAGCACAGTGCTGTTTACTCAACTGACGCCCGGAGATCCGTGGTTCAACACGGCCTCATTTCTTCTGGGAATGTTCGGCGTCACTTATTTTGGCTGGCTGCCTTTGTTTCTTCCGGAGTTATTCCCGACGCGGGTGCGTGCGGCCGGCAGCGGCATCGCCTTCAACTCAGGTCGAATTGCAGCGGCTGCTGTCACTCTGACCATTGCCCTGTGGATCCAGAACCTCGCTGTGGACTACGCCCGGATTGGTTTTTTCACCGGACTGATTTACGCCGTTGGCATGGTGATCATCTGGTTTGCGCCGGTGGAACAGCCGACATCCGGGGCAAAGCCTGCGAAGGCATTATGAGCCACCGGGGGGCGGCCCAGGGGCGTTGAAGTTCTCTCTATCCGGGCGAAAATCAGCCTCAATCCCCCCTCTCCCCTTCGAGGGGAGAGGGGGGCCAGATGCTGTTTCCGCAGGAAAGTCAAGGCCATTGGGCTGCCGCCATGCGGCTGAGCAGCGGCTGAGGGGCTGACCAGCGTATCCGCTTTGCGAGAGGTAAAAGTCTGCTCAGCTGCGGTTCCAGGCGGGCATGAGCAGTGCGGGGTCGTCGAGATTGCCGCCGGAAATCAGAGCGGCGACTTTGCGTCCCGAAAAAAGGTCGGGGTGTTGCTGGAGCACCGCCAGCGGCACCACTCCGGAGGGTTCGGCGAGGAGTCGGCAGCAGGCGGCCAGCTGTGCGACACAGTTGCGGATGAGTTCTTCGCTGGCGCAAAGGATATCATCGACAAGTGCGTGGATGATTGGAAAGGTGAGCGAGCCCAGCGGAGTTCGCAGTCCGTCGGCGATGGAGTCGGTGCGGAGTGCGGGTTCAATGCGGCCGGAGTGGAGGCTGCGGCGAGCGTCGTCGGCCCATTCCGGTTCGGCACCGATGACGCGAATGCGAGGAGAGAGGTTTCGGATGGTGATGAGCATCCCGGCAAGGAGTCCACCTCCGCCCACGGGGACGATGAGCGTATCAAAATCTGCCAGCTGTTCGAGAATTTCCAGAGCCGCGGTGCCCTGTCCGGCGATCACATGGGGATCGTTGAAGGGATGAATCAGAGTTGCACCGGTTTGGACCTGCACAGCAGTCGCTGTTTGTTCACGAGCGGTGGCGGTGGGTTGGCAGAGAATGGGTTCGATACCGAGTTTTCGGACGGCGTCGAGCTTGACGGAGGCGGAATTGGTGGGCATGACAATATGTGCCGGGATGCCACGACTGATGGCGGCGCGAGCGAGTGCAGCGGCGTGATTGCCGGAGGAGTGAGTAACAACGCCGCTGGGGGCTGAGGAATCAGCGAGGTTCAGCACTGCATTGGTGGCACCGCGGGCTTTGAAGGCGGAGCCGTGCTGAAGATTTTCGCATTTCAGCCAGAGTTTCGCGGCGGCGGATCCGGGGAAGTGATCGGCGGAAATGAGCGGTGTTCGCTGAATGTGCGGGGCGATCGCGGTGGCGGCATCAAGCACGTCCGGGAGGCTGACGGCGAAGGAGGAGGCCGGGGCCGAGTGCATGGGCGAATCCGCGGGCAATATCTTCAGTCGAGTTCGAACCGGGGAGCAGTGAAGTCTTCGCTGCCTGCGGCAGGGTCGGAGGGTGAAGTTGAGGGGGTGGGTGCTGCGGCGGGCTTGCGGGCAGGGGGAGCGGTTGCCGGGGCGGAGTAGGCGACGGAGCGTTCGGCTTCGCGGGTGGCGTTGCGGAATTCTTCCTGAAAGCCGGAGACGCCTTTTTTGAGTTCAGCCATGCTTTTACCGAGGTTGCGCGCGACGGTAGGGAGGTTCTTGCCGAAGAGCAGCAGCGCAAGAACCGCCACAATCATCATCTCTGTTGCACCAACGCCAGGCAGAAACCCCATGACTGTGATCCGGCTACAGGACGAGACTGAGGACTATTGCAGACGATCAGAGGCGGCCGCGTCTTCTTCGCCTTCGCGCATGCCCTTTTTGAACTGATTCAGGCTTTGGCCGAGCGACCGCATGGTCGAGGGCAGCCTGTTCCCGAACAGCACGAGGGCGAGAACAAGGCAGATGCCAAGTTCCACAGGACCAGGTGCCCATGCGAGCGACAATGATTTCTGAACCAGTGAGACGATGGATTGCATAGTGGAATTCCGTCTGTTCGGAGAGCCGAGGAAACCGCCGTTGAGCAGGGTATTGTACCGGCCAGTCTCCGGGAAGTCACATTTTGCCTGTCAAAAAAACGTCATTTGTCGTGTGAATCTGGTGTTTGGGTGGGAAATGAGAATTCTGACAGGGGTTGCAAAAAAGCGAAGTTCACCCGAGACAGCGTAACAGTTTATTTGTCAGCAAGGATTTGCGGAACGAGGAAAAAACGCCCGTCTGAGCGGCAGGCGCTGGACAGGGCCACTTCAGGAGGCAGTGAAACGGCCGGTTCGTCTTCGCGAAAGACATTCTGCAGCGGCACCGGATGCAGTAGCGGCTCCACTCCGTCAATATTCACTTCTTCCAGCAGCGTTACGTAGTCCAGCACGGCGGTCAGCCGTTCACAGGATTCAGCCAGCTCCTGCTCGGACAGTGCGAGCCTTGCCAGAAGGGCGACTTTTCGGACTTCGGATATTTCCATCTGGGGGGCTCGCTGTGTTCAATGAACTTTTCCGCATCTTAAGCTGTCGCGGTCAGGCCGCAAGGCAAATCGCCGGACAGAATGCGGCAATTCACATCAATTGACTCCGTCGCCGAATTCCCCATTCCGCGGTCAGGAGTGCGATAAGCAACAGCAGTACAGGCGGGGAATCCCACAGGGAAATGCGTTCCTGACGCTTCAAATTCATTCCCGGAAGGCCATTTTCCGCCCAGGTTTGCAGCTTTTCGATCAATTGATCCTGCGTGAGAAACTGGCCTCCACTGTTTTCCGCGATGCGTCTGAGGACATCAAATTCGGCTGCGGGATTATCGCGTTCAGGGTCATTGGGAACGACGTGAAATCGAGTCACTCCGATGTTTCCGAAGGGCTGCCCCGCCCGACTGGCCCGGACGCGTGCCCAGTAGTCGCCAGGTTCGAGCGTTTCTGTGAACTCTGCTGTACTGGAGGCGATTTCCCTGCGGGGTGTGAGCGGCAGAAGTTTACCTTTGGGGTCTGTGACTTCGATGAAGAATTCGGCGTCGCTGACGGGCAATCCCTGAGCATCGCGGGCACCGACTGTCAGCATGGCCGGTGCTCCGGGAGTAAGATCGCGGGGTTCGGCCTGAATCCAGACGGCCTGTGAGTCATCGGTTTCCTTGCGTGTCAGCCAGAAGATGATCTGTCGCCAGAATCGCAGGTGGTCCTCTGCGAATCCGAGCATCGCCCACTGCCACGTGGTGTCTCCGGCGAAGGCCAGAGAGCGATTGCGGCCGGTGTCGAGTCCGATCAGCAGCGGAGCACCGTCGGGGGACGCGGCAAGCACCTGAGCGAGCGAATTATTGCGGGGGGCGAGGAGGTTGGCACCGGTCAGTGACGGGAGCAGTTCCCAGCGTCCGCGGTTCTGGTCAGCGGGGGCGATCTGCATCACGAAATGTGCCAGTCCGTCGCGGGACGGCAGCATTTTTTGCGGGCTGGTGAGCTGAGCATTTGTGGCGGGGAGTTCGACTGGCAGCAGCTCTGACAACGGAGACTGTGCGTAACCGCCGGCTCCGAAATTTTCGGCGCCACCGATCATCATCAGGCCGGCTCCCTGTTTACAGCAGGCGGTCATGGCAAGGATCTGCTGAGGGCTGAAGGCTGATGCCGGTACGTCCCCGATCACATAGGCGTCGTAACTGCCAGGCTGAAAAAAGCGATCGGGAATGCGATTCTGAGCCCGGAACGTTCCGGAACGAATGGGATGAAAATCAAGCTGAATGCGACTGCTGTCGTTGATCTGCCGGAGCCATTTCTGTTCGGAGCGGACGACATCGAAGAGGGCCACGCGAATTCCGCCGCGACGGACGCGGATGATGGTTTCGATGCGATTGTTGGTCTGGCGGGCCTCTCCGGGAAGTGGAATCGCTTCGACGGCCAGCTTGAGGTCACCGAGCTGTTCCGGCACGACCTGAAACGTGAGCAGGTGTTCTTCGGAGACGGATGTGGGGGTGAGTTGAACGATGGAGCGAGATTCGGTTGAGAGCGGTACAGGTTCAAGCGGTCCGGTCTGGCCATCACCAAGACCATTTCGGTTTTCGAGGAGGACCCGAACGGTAACCGGTTGCCCCGCGGCGCCGGCTGTTTTAAGCCGGATGCTGATGGGCAGCGTGTTTCCCTGAAACACATCGCGGGTGATACCGGGATCGGTCAGCGCAAGGTCGGCGGACCCGGAGCCTGCCTGAGCGGTACCGAAACCGACGGTGTAAATTGGTCGTTGACGGAGTCCCAGACGCAGGGCGATTTGTTCGGGGTTGGTATCAAGCTTTCCCGGGGCCGCCTGGCGCCCATCGCTGAGAAGCACGACGGCGGGGACAAGACTGTCACCCATTTCTTCCAGCAGACTTTCGAGAGACTTGCCGATGGCGGTGAACGGGCCATCGGCGGCGGGTGCGAAGTCTTCGACGACGGTCGCGTTTTCAGCAAAATCGCGACGGCGGATTTCGAATTTCTCAGCGAGTTCGGCGACGGACGGTGAGACTTTTTCGAGGAGCTTGCGGAGTGAATCGCGGCGAGTGATTCCGCCGGGCTCGTCTGCTGTCTGCATACTGCGGCTGGAATCGGACACAAAATAGATCACGGCTTCCGATTCGTCCTGTTTTTCGAGCACCAGTGCGGGACGCAGCGCGGCGAGAAACAGCAGTGCCAGAAAGGCGGTGCGGCAGAGGATCAGCAGTCGCTGACGCGGTGTGGGAAGGTGCCTGATTTTTCGGGGGTAGGCCGAGCGCATGACCGCTGTGGCAGCGATAAACACGCCGATGGCGAATGCCCACGACCAGACTGGTTCGAACTGCAGCGACATACATCCGCCGAATCAGGACGGAATCATTCCGGGGACGCCGGTGGCTGAACAGGAAGCGGCGGCGAGAATGGTGAGGGGAGCGGAGGGTTTGGAAGCCGTTTGAACGGAGTTGCCGGAAATCAGTGGAAGCAAACTTGCACTGCCGTTGGCGGCTGTGTTGAGCTGCACGAGTATTTCCGGGTGTTCTTCAAGATTTGTGGGGGGAAGATCTTTGGCAAGCACGGTTTCAAGGAAGTAGCGGAGCAGGTCGCGGATCGGGATATCTGTGATCTGGCTGAGCAGTTCTTCGGCGCGGGCGCGGGTGCTGTCGACAAGCACTTCAGCTTTCTCGAAGACATCGCAGCTTTGAAAGATGCTGCGGATCCGTTCGATGCGGCCGGCTTTTCCGGAGAGCGTTGCAGGATTGGAAAGCAGCTGCTGGAGTTCGCTGCGATCGGCGGGTGCGGCGTGCTTTAAAGCGAGCGCCAGCAGAACGGTGGGACGCAGGGCGGCGGCATCCTGCCCGGCAACCAGTTTGTTGTCCGTGTCACCCTGCCAGTCCTTCAGGTCGTTGAGCACCTGAAAGGCGACACCGATGTGACGACAGAACCGGGGGACGATGTCGCTGCTGGCGAGCGAATGTCCCGCAAGACGCAGACCCGCATACAGCGCCGCCTCAAAGGCGGGGGCGGTTTTGAGTGCGTAGATCTGGAGTGCGTCCAGTGGGGTGATGTTCCAGTCAGGTGACTGCTGGAAAGCCATTTCGGCGCCCTGACCATCACAGAGCCGCAGATGGGCAGTGGACATGCTGTTGAGGATATCCAGAGCGGCGTCGGGAGCATGTTCGCGAGCGGCGTGAATCAGACGATAGCCCACACCGATGAGATAATCACCGATGTTGATCGCCGCACCGGTGCCATGGCGCCGGTGCAGCGTTTCTTTGCCGTAACGGAACTGGTCGTCGTCCTGGATATCGTCGTGGACCAGCGAGGCCTTGTGGAAGGCTTCTATGGCGATGGCGGCGCGAGCGACCGCGTCGGGGATCTGTGGCGTCGCTTCGCCGGATGTGAGAGCGGGTGCACCGGAGGCCGCGTACCATGCCGCCAACGTGATAAAGGGGCGGAATCGACGGCCCCCGTTGGCCAGCCAGTCCAGTGATTCACGCTCGGCAAACGCCAGCGCAGGGCTGCTGCCGGAGGAGGCGCTGGTACGCACTCCGGGGAGCAGCCGCGGGAAGTCGTCTTCGAATACTCGAGCCGCCGCGCGCATCAGGGGCACGTAGCTGGTGGTGGGTTTTTCTGGCAGCGGTTCGTACTTGTCCAGCACCTCCCAGACCCACGCCTGGTCAAGTGTGGTGTTGAGGCAGTCGCCGGAATGCAGCGGCACAGCGTACGAAGGCACACCGGCGATGAGCACCTTGTCGATGGCTTTTTCCAGTACGTTCAGGCAGGCCACACCGAGGATACCGTCGATGTATCCGGAAACGATGATTCTGAGCACGACCGGGGAGCCTTCGGCGACCAGCACCCGATACCCCAGCTGTTCGGCACGCACCTTGTAGTCGGCAATCGAACAGGCACCGCAACGCTCACAGTCCAGACCAAACTGAGTGTACTCGGCGGGACAACCTTCGGCGTGCTTCAGACAGTGCGGCAACAGGAGCATCCGTCGATGGAACGGAATTGCAAGGAACTGCTGCTTCCAGAAAAAGTTGCCAATCATCACCATGGAAAAGCCCAGATACTTTTCCGGCAACTGCAGGCGGTCCAGCAGATCACGGCCATAGCGTTCGAGTTCGTCGCGAGTGAACGCGCGGGCACGATCCAGCGTCTTCGCGTAGTCTTCGGCTGCAACCTTCAGATGCTCACGCAGTTCCAGCGTTTCCGGAACGATCTTCAAATGCGTCGTGCTGCGGCGACGCCCCTTTTTCTTCACGGGTGCAGGATCATCGTCATTCACCGCAGATGCCGACGGAATGTCGGCCGGTTCAGCGGGAAATTCCGGACGAATCGGATCTTCTTCCATCATTTGGGCGTGCGCCTGCGCGATTGACACGGGCGTGTCTCCCTGGACGAGTGACTGCGGAGGTTGCAATGCGGCCCGCCACTGGAGGCAGGACGCGTTCAGATGAACCGTGGGATTGTAGCGGAGATCGTGCGGTTTCGCACAGCATCCCAGCGATTTAACCCCGAGACGGCAAAGATGAGCGGATAAAGACGCTCAAAATACCAGAGTTTAGCAAAGTAGAAGCCGATGGGCGAGGGAGTATCCACTGTACAGGTATCCACTCTTTGCAGAAGCCAGCGGAAAGCGCGGTCACCGGCGCTGAGCATACGACTTTGCAGCCCGGAGTCACTGAGCGAGGAGTTTTCGGACGCGGTTGAGTGGGCAAGGATGTCTGCGAGTGCTTCGAGGGCGAGTGAGGTTTCTTCGACGGAAGCGGGAAGTTCGCGGGAGGCAGACCAGCTGCCGTCGGGCTGCTGATTATCAAGCAGCCAGGTGGTCGCGCGGAGGGTTGCCGGGGAGTTCGCGCCTGCGGTGACTGCGAGCGCTCGCAGGACCCGCGTGGTTCCGTAAAGGGGGTTTTCGTCGTTGGGGTGATGCTGGTTACCAAACCAGAGTGGCAGCCAGGTGCCGTCAGGACGCTGCTGTTTGCTGAGGTATGCAATCCCTCGCTGCATGGCGGCTGCGCAGGCGGGAGTCGGCAGACCGATGCGATCCTGCCAAAGCTGAAATGCGCGGAGCACGTGGGCGGTGAGGTCCGAGGAGCTGCGGTCGAACGGCAATGCTCCCCAGCCACGGCAGAAGGTGGGCCAGCCACCATCCCGGTTCTGCAGCCCCAGCAGCCATTCCCCGGCCGCTTCCAGCGACTGCCGCTCGGCTTCTGTGTAAATCTCGCCGGGGCGACGCAGGTTCAGCAGCGCGAGCATACTTCCGGGGGTGTCGTCCGCATCCGGCACGCCGCCGGGCAGGTCGGTCCACGACCAGCCACCCGGAGCAGCACCGGTATAGGGGTGCACCGTGCGGTACTGTTGGTTCAACAGCCAGCTGCGGATCGCATCACAGTCAAGTTCCTCGGGGAAACCGTCCGGGTTGGCAGCGAGTGCATTGACGCTGAGCGTGGTCAGCCAGGTTGTGAGGTTGGTGTCGATGGGCCAGCTGCCGTCTGCAAGCACGGAGTTTTCGAGGAACTGCAGGCAGCGCTGCACAACGGGATGTTCGAGCTGTCCGCAGCTGATCAGGCTCATCGCCACGAAGCTGGTGAGCGGTGCAGCTTCAAGAAAGCCACCGTTGATGGGCTGGATCGATTCGAGAATCTTCAGAGACCGGGGAATGGCCGCGCGGCGAATTGCAGCTGTGAATGGGTTGAAGGATTTCCGATGTTTAAACACGGCCTGACCGATGGCAATCAGAGCCGGCAGGGCATAGCTGACGACGGGCAGCCGGATGGCCGCGTACCAGCGCTGCGGGACGCAGGCAAGTTCAAATGGGAGGGGGATTACGCGATTCCAGGGAACAGTCCCGGCGAGAGCACAGTGGGTGAGGATGGGGACGGAAAACGTGCGATCCTTCCCGTATCGTCGAATCACGGCATCGACTCCGCCGGCACGATCAATGTAAGCCTGTGCATCTGCAATGACGGTCCGCCAGCCGTCATGAAACAGCGGGGGCTGTTGAGCATTGACGGCGGAGAATGTGGCGTGCACCAGCATCGTGGTGGAGATATTGCTGAAGCTGAGTTCGGTGTCACCCCAGCCACCGTCAGCGTTGCGATGACTGGCCAGCCATTCAAGTCCCCCAACCACGCGGCGTTCGAGGCGCGAACGCTCAGCAACGGAAGACGTTTGCTGCGACGCCAGCAAATGAGCCATCACCGCGGTGGCTGTTGAAAGAGCCGACGTGGAGAGCCTGCCGGTCCACCAGCCGGAGGCGTTGCGGCGATGGAGCAGCAGTTGGCGGGCGGTTTGGAGTGAGGCGGCAGTGGCCGCGTCTTCAGGTCGTGGAATCAACGGCAGAGTCCTCGGCAGGAGTGCCGTCGGCGACCGAGCCGGCGGCGATCTCTGTGGCTTCGCTGACTTTGAGTTCCGCGAGACGCTGAATGATCAGTCGGTTCAGTTCGGGAAGTCCGCGGCCTGTTACCGCGGAAATCAGCAGAACTTCGCGGCCGGTGGTTTCGCGAAGCAGTTCAGCAGCGGCGGAGGCGTCCGGAAGCTCGGCTTTGGTAACACAGAGAATTTCAGGGCGGGCGGCCAGTGCGGGGTCGTACAGCCGCAGTTCCTCACGGATTTGCTGGTAGTTATCGAGCGGATCGGACTGGTCGGCCGGGGCAGGTTCCACGAGATGTACGAGCAGCCGCGTGCGTTCGACGTGTCGCAGAAATTCGTGGCCAAGACCAGCACCCGCGTGAGCTCCTTCAATGAGCCCGGGAATGTCCGCCAGCACATACTCGTGGTCGTAACCCACGTGCACGAGCCCGAGGTTGGGATATTTGGTGGTGAATGGGTAATCGGCAATCTCCGGAGTTGCCCGGGAGACGCGGCTGAGCAGTGTGGATTTGCCGGCGTTGGGTTTGCCGACGAGCCCCACGTCGGCGATCAGCTTGAGCTCCAGCTGGATTTCACGGTATTCGCCCGGATGCCCGCTTTCAGCCTCACGCGGAGCACGGTTGATTGAGTTTGCAAACCGCTTGTTACCCCGGCCACCGCGGCCACCTTTGGCCACCACGATGGAATCTCCGTGATGGGCAAGGTCGCGGAGCAGATGCCCGTGCTGCAGATCACGCACAAGTGTTCCGGGCGGTACCAGAATCACCGAAGGCTTGCCACACTTGCCGGAACAAAGTGCCCCCTGACCGTGCTCCCCGCGCTCCGATTTCCAGTGCCGGTGACCGATCAGATTGCTGAGCGAACCAAGATTGCGGTCGGCCTGAATGATTACGTCACCACCTGCGCCGCCGTCACCACCGTCCGGACCGCCCCGCGGCACGAAGGTCTCCCGACGGAAACTACTGCAGCCGTTCCCGCCGTCACCCGCGCGACAATACAATATAGCTCGATCTGCGAACATGCGGTCCCCGGAACTTAAGACTGGGCGTCAGGAGATTGTTGTGAGTTGATCGCGACAATCATAGCAGGCGGGCAGGACGGTGGGGAGTGCTGTGGGGTGCGAAAGGTCACTTCGGCAGAACTCCGATGAAACCGCCAATTCAGAGAAAATTCCGCCTGGCCCACTGAAGACTCTCGCCTAAAACGTTCAAAACGGGCATCGGCCTGCAGTTTTTTGACACTCGTTGTACCTCGGAGTTGACTCATGCGGGTTTCAGGTATTTTCCTCAGTCTTGCGGTCGCCGCAGTCGCGGTGGGTGGTGAACGTTCGGAATGGACGCAGTGGCGAGGCAACGCTCGCACATGCACGGCCACCGCGCCTGGCCCGTGGCCTGCAAAGCTTCAGCCAGAAAATCTGAAGGAACTCTACCGCGTGCCGCTCGGCCCCAGCTACTCCGGGCCCATCGTCACCAGGGATCACGTCTTCGTGACCGAGACCGTGGACAAGAAAATCGAAGTGACTCGGGGGCTGGAGCGGGACACCGGCAAGGAAATCTGGAAGGTTGAATGGCCCGGAGCGATGACAGTGCCGTTCTTCGCTGCTTCCAACGGCAGCTGGATTCGTGCCACCCCCGTGTACAGCGAAGGTCGGCTGTTTGTGCCAGGCATCCAGGATGTCCTCATTGCGCTGGATGCCGCCAGTGGCAAGGAGCTTTGGCGGGCGGACTTCAAGGAACTCTTCGAAACGCAGGGCCAGACGTTCGGCTTTGTCTGTTCACCGCTCATCGACAACGGTTTTCTCTTTGTTCAGACGTCCGGCGGTCTCGTCAAGCTGAACTGTGCTACAGGTGAAATGGCGTGGCGGAGTCTGAACGAAACCGGCGGCATGATGGGCGGCGCCTTCTCCTCCCCTATGCTCGCTGAACTTGCTGGAGCCCGACAGCTGGTCATTCAGACCCGAGCAAAGCTCTGCGGGGTTGACCCTGAGAGCGGCAGGGAACTCTGGTCCATAGCAATTCCCTCCTTCCGCGACATGAATATTCTCACGCCCACCATCATCGGTGACCGGATCTTCACCAGCTGTTACGGTGGCGGAGCGCTGATGTACGAAGTTTCGAAGACGGACGCGGGACTGGCTGTGCGCGAGGTCTGGAAGAATAAGACCGAGGCCTACATGTCGTCTCCGGTTGTGATTGACGGACGGATCTACCTGCATCTGCGCAATCAGCGATTCTGCTGCCTCGACCCCGCCAACGGGGAATCGCTGTGGCGGACGACGCCCTTCGGCAAGTACTGGAGCATGGCTGTGAACGGCAACCGCGTGCTGGCGCTCGACGAAGTCGGGGATCTGATCCTGTTTGACGCCGATCCTGCTGAGTACAAGGAACTGGATCGGTTTCACGTCAGCGATGCATCCACCTGGGCACACCTTGCTGTGGTTGACGGGCAGGTCTTTGTGCGAGCACTGGACGAGCTGGTCGTTTACGAGTGGAAGTAGAGGGATTTCGGGGACGGCCCCTGCCGCTGCGGAAGCCACGATGGCCTTCAGCAGGTGGCAGGTGGCGTCGCGTTGTGTGCAGGATTGACTTTGGGTGTTTCTGCTGCCCTGGAATGGTTGAAACCTGTGCAATCTGAGCTTTTTTCGGGTTCGCGCTGCCCCTGATCGCTGCCAATAAACGCGTATGCGTCGAAAAATGGCCCAAAAAACCCGGAATCCAGAAATTCCAACTCGCGGAGCATTGACACTTTTTGCCGCTGAAAGTCTACTTCGGGCGAAATTCCGCTGGTGCAACCGCCCGGCAATTCCTTTCAGTCCGGTGGTTCAACCTCTTCCACCAACCAACCTAAAATCCCAAGGAGTACTCCCAAGATGGCAAAGAAGGCCGTGAAAGCGAAAGCCCCTTCAAAGTCAGAGATTCTCATCGCTATCGCCGAAAAAACCGGGCACAGCCGTAAGGATGCCGGTGCATTTCTGGACGCCCTCGAAGAACTCCTTTCCGACACCATCTCCAGCGGTGCGGGTATTTTTGTTCTGCCTGGTCTGCTGAAGGTTTATGTCCACACCAAAAAGGCCAAGCCCGAATATACAGGCACCGATCCCCGCACCGGTCAGCCACGCAAGTACGCAGCACGCCCTGAAAGCAAGGTTGTGAAGGTTAAGGCCCTCAAACGCCTGAAAGACCTCACCTGAGGCCACAACTCCCGGTCACTTCGCAAACAGAGCGGTCAGGTGCATTCCTGATCGCTCTTTTCTTTGCCCCCACACCTGCAGCTCCCTGAACTCTTCTTCACACCAGGCGTTGTCATGACAGAAAAAGTGACGATTATCGGTTCCGGCCCTGCCGGCTGGACGGCAGCCATCTACACCGCGCGCGCCGAACTCCGGCCCGTTGTCTACGAAGGTGCAGAAACTGAAGACAATCGCCAAAAAGGCACACTGCCGCTCGGACAGCTGGCACTCACCACCGAAGTCGAAAACTTCCCCGGTTTTCCTGCCGGTAATATGGCGGCCTACCTGGATTCATCCATCGCGAAGGAAAAACGCCAGTGGATGCCGCCCCATGGCGGACACGGCGTCAGCGGTCCGGAATTAATGGAACTGATGCGACAGCAGGCCGCCAATTTCGGTACCCGCATCGTCACTGATGACATTGTCGATGTCGATTTTTCCCAGCGTCCGTTTCGACTCAGGACCCTGTCTGGCAGCGAAGTGACGTCGCACGCGGTCATTCTTGCCACCGGTGCCCGCGCAAATTACCTCGGATTGCCGTCCGAAGATCGCTTCAAAAACCGCGGAGTTTCGGCCTGCGCTGTCTGCGACGGAGCACTCCCAAGATTCCGAAATCACCCTGTCGTGGTGGTCGGTGGCGGCGACAGTGCCATGGAAGAAGCCACATTTCTCACGAAATTTGCCTCCGTTGTCCACATCGTGCACCGCCGAAATGCGTTTCGAGCCAGTCGAATCATGGCTGAACGGGCCCTGAATAACCACAAAATCCAGGTCCACTGGAACTCCGGTGTCGATGAAATTCTCGGGGATGATCAGAACGGCGTCACCGGTGTCCGCATTCGCAGTACCACAGAACCGGACCACACAGAAGTCCTCGATGCCACCGGTTACTTCGCCGCTATCGGCCACACCCCCAACACCGACTTTCTCCGCGGACAAATCCAGACCAACGACAAAGGCTATATCGTCTGGACAACCCCCCAGCGGACAGCCACCAGTATCCCCGGGGTGTTCGCTGCCGGCGATGTCGCTGACGACTATTTCCGCCAGGCGATAACGGCGGCCGGAACCGGCTGTATGGCGGCACTCGATGCCGAACGCTGGCTCGCCGCTCAGGGAATTGAGTAGTAATTTCTCCATCAGAAGCTTCTCCGCGACCCGCCCTATGGCAGAATTCACTCATCTCGCCCCCGACGGCGCTGTGCGAATGGTTGATGTCGGCCAAAAACCCATCACACGCCGCTCAGCAACTGCTGCCGGACACGTGTTAATGCAACCCGCCACACTGCGGTTAATCGACAGCGGGAGTGCTGCCAAAGGTAACGTACTCGAAACAGCACGGCTCGCAGGAATCATGGCGGCAAAGAGAACACCCGAGTGGATCCCTTTGTGCCATTCTGTTCCGCTGACTCAGGTCAGCATTGATTTCAGAATAGTCCCGGACAACCGACTGGAAGTCTCCTGCACCGTCTCCGCTGAAGCTCGAACGGGGGTGGAAATGGAGGCACTCACAGCGGTCTCCGCGGCCTGCCTGACAATCTACGACATGTGTAAATCTGCCGATCGTGGGATGGAGATTGACGGAATTCGATTGCTGCGGAAAACGGGTGGGCAATCCGGGGATTTCTTCCGGGACTCGCCCTGAACGGCAGCAGACACTTAAAGTGAACTGCCATGACCGTTGCCGAAACCGCCCGGACACAACTGAAACACCAGATCACCGAATTTCTCGGCCCGGAACTGGGACTTGTCAAAGACGTTCTTGCCGAACAGTTCGCAAGCCGCAGCAGCTTCGTGCAGGATGTTGCAGGGCACGTCAGTAAGTTTCAGGGTAAACAGTTCCGTCCGGTTCTGGTTTTGCTCGCAGCAAGACTCTGCGGTCTTCCTCCAAAGAATCGACTGAAGGCTGCCCAGCTGGCGGCCGTCGTGGAAATGATTCATGCCGCGACGCTCGTGCACGACGACGTCATTGACGACTCTGACCTCCGGCGGCATGTGTCTACCGTTCATCGCCGCTGGAACACCGAAACCAGTGTGCTCTTTGGTGACTATCTCTTCTCAAAAGCCTTCCATCTGGCCGCGTGCACCGGTGACGCCGATGCCTGCCGCCTGATCGGTATGGCCACCAATCGAACGTGCGAAGGCGAACTGAACCAGATCGCTGTGCGACTGGAACAGTCCGTTTCAGAACGAGACTACTTTCGGGTCATTCGTGGCAAAACGTCGCAACTGTTCGCGGTCAGCGGTCGTCTGGGTGCCAGGGCGGCAGAGGCGTCGTTCGCTCAGCAGGAGCGGCTTGGCCTTTACGGCATGAGGCTGGGGCTGGCGTTCCAGATCGCCGACGATGTCCTTGACCTGACCGAATCTGTCCAGCAAACGGGAAAAGACACCTGCAACGATCTTGAAAACGAACGCCCCACGCTGCCAATTCTCCGCGCACTGCGTTTGGCAGATGCGGAACAGCGAGCGGAATTGCTGTCGTTACTCCATTCCGGCCTCGCTGAGGACAAGCAGCGGCTCAGAAATTCGCCTTTGCTGGCGCCGGGTATCGAATCAGCGAGGCAGACCGCCCTGCGGTTCGCCCGTAGTGCGGCCAACTGCCTCAACTCTTTCCCCGACGTCCAGGAGCGGATCCTGCTGGAGGCGTTGACGGCGTTCTCAGTTCAGCGGGTCAGCTGATGCCGGCTGGCACAGGCAGCAGCGGTTTCGCGGCATTCATCCCCATGGCGGCGACTGCGGCCACCGCGTTCACTGCAGCACAGGCATAGAAGGCCATGTTCCAGTCCGTTCGATCGCCGCTCGCAAACATCCCGAAGAACACTGGCGAAAGTGCTGCTCCGAAATTGCCCCACATGTTGGCCCAGCCGACGGCAGACGCGACAAACCGGCCACCAACATCCTGACCAAACGCCCAGCACGCTGGCGTTCCCAGATCTGTTGCAAGGCCCACGATCGCAAGACACAGCGCCGCCTGGACGTCTGTTCCGGCAAATGGAACCGAAAGAAACGCAGCCACAACCAACAGCCGTGAAGATGCTAAGGCCACAGAACGCCCCCAGCGAAGACCAAACGCGCGCGTAAGCCGGTCGGTAAAGACTCCCCCGACAAAAAGTCCGACAATCCCAGCCGCCAGAGGAAGACTCTGAAGCCAGCCAAGATTCTGCTGATCCGTGCCGAATCTGTCCTTCAGAAACAGCGGCAGACTGGTGACCAGAAAGGCCCAGCCGAGGTTTGCAGCGAATTGCACAAAGCAATTCATCCACATCGGGAGCGACCTGATCATGGCACCCACCGGAGGCAGCTCCAGCGATCGGCATGGGCGAATGGCCGCCACTGTTCTGTCCGGCTCGATCAATCGCCGCTCTGCCTCATTTACCAGCGGATGCTGTTCAGGCCAGTCTCTGAAGAAAATCACGAAAACAGCCGCGATCAGTACGCCCGCCCCGCCATAAATCATCATCACCGGCCTCCAGCTGTCAACTGCAGCCTCAGCGCCTTTGGGGATCTCGCCCAATTGTTCACCGTATGTCCACCAGAGCATCAGCTGGATGGTGGCAATCGGTGCCAAAGCCCCTCCCAGACGCCCGCCAACGGCAATCACGGAACTTGCCAGCCCGCGCGAATGCAATGGAACCCACCGCCGCACAATACCGGCCGCCAGTGGATACGCGCCCGCTTCAAACAGGCCACAGGACAGCCGCAGCCACCAGACTCCTGCCAGCGTCGTGGCAAACCCGAGTAATCCGGTGCTGAGCGACCAAAGCACGATGAACAGGCCCAGCATCCAGCGAGCACCATAGCGGTCGCCCAGCCAGCCAGCCGGCAGCTGCCCCAGTGCGTAACTCCAGAAAAACGCACCAAGCAGATGATTCAGCTGATCCCGAGTAATCCCGAGATCCTTTGCCACAGATGCACCTGCAGTGCTGATGCAGATGCGGTCAAGATACAAGAGCACTGCCACCAGAGTTGCCAGCAGGATCATCAGGTGTCGCATCCGCGTGGCCCCGGTAAAGGCGTGCGAAGGCGATGAACTCTCATCCGGCGACGCACCCAGATTTCTTCCACTCCCCATCACCCTACTCCGCTCGCCAGCTCATCGCCGACTCAAAGGGATACATTGGTACGCGTCTCTGAACAAATCTCAGACGCGACAGGTCCGCTGTCGTCACTCCATCCGTGTTGACACGAATCAGCCGACTGCAAACCGAACGCCACGCAGCCACCGGTGCGTGCACGCCCTTCAACACAACAGCCGCAAATTGCTCCGGCTGAATCCCGGCCGATAATACCTGCTGCAAACTTAATGGGGCCATCCGCAGCGAGGTGACTTCCAGAGTCAGCCCGCTGCGGCCCTCAAGTACCGCTACAGGGCCCTGATCAAATCGCGAATAACCACCGTGACGCGCTTCACTCTCTTCAAATCGGCCGTTCGAAAAACCCACCACGGTCCAGCAATCTTCCAGCGGCGGACCATGCCGCTCCGGATCCACCAGACCTCCCACCGGACCGGTCCACGTGCCACCAACTCCAGCCTGCACCGACCGCTCCACAGCACCCGCGTCTGAAAGCACCACCAGACAGCGACCACGACCATGCCGCAGCCATGCATGAGCAATCCAGGTGCCGTCGCCGGGACTGCCACCACCAACGTTGTCTCCCATCTCCAGAAGACCCGCGGGACGCCCGGGCTGGTGCCCCCGCACCGCCTCAGCAATCGCATCCTCGACCGAAACCAGCTGCCCGGCAAATGATTCTCTCTGTGACCACCAGAAATCTGCCAGTTCCACAGCCAGCCGGCGGGCCGTGTCACGGGCATCCGCAACCGCCAGTACCGATGCGCCCATTTCTGCGACGTCAGAGTAGGGAAAACCATAGAGGCAGGACATGCCCTGAACGCCGGGCATGGACGCTGCCAGACGATCCGCTTCGGCCCACAGTGCAATCCCCTGGGGTTCCTCGGTCGCCTGTCGCTCAATATTCACACACAGCGGCAACTGTACCACTGACATTTGTGGGCGAATCCCCGTTAATAATGCTCGCACAAGGCAGCGACCTGCCTGCAAACCCCGCTCAAACTGGTCCAGATGCGGGTTGCTGCGGTAGCCGAACAACGCGTCACAGGCAGCCACCATCTTTGTGGAAACATTCGCATGCAGATCCAGCGTTCCGACAATCGGCAGATCGGGGCCGACAATTCGGCGAACACGCGACAGCCAGTCGCCGTCAGCGTCCGAAGCGTTCTCTGCGACTGTGGCGCCGTGTGGTGCCACCAGCAGACCATCCAAAGGCAGTGCTGCCTGCAGCGACGATGCCAGCTCATCACAAAGCTGATTCCAGCAGCCGGCGGAAATCGGTCCGTATGGCATCGCCCGCGCACCGAAAATACCGACCGCCGAAAATTCAGGCGACTCGTCGATGGCACTTAAGAATCCGCCAACCTCGTGCGGCGTGCCACGAAATGCTTCACAAACCGCATCGCCGGTTGCCAGCAAATTCCGGCGGAAATGCGACTGCTCTGTCGGTTCCCGCAAAAATGTATTGCTCTCATGCAGCAGTGCAAGAATCCCGATCCGCTTCGACATGCGATTCCCCGCTACTCGTACGCCCGCTGATTAACTTGTCGCAACACCGATTTCCCGGCAGTCTCGCTAAATTCCGCACGAACAACAATTGCAACCGGGCAAAACCTGGAAGTTCCATCCGCCCCGCACCCGGTTCCCGAAGTAGACTCCCATGCCCGCCAACAGGTCCCTTCAGGGGAAATGATCCGTTGACACCTCAGGAATGCTCCTCATGATCCGCTGCCTGTCCCGATTCCTCTCCTCGGAAGACGGCATCATCGTCTCTGCCGAAATCGTCCTGATCACCACGGTCATCGTCATCGGCTGCATCGCCGGACTGGCCACTCTGGGACATGCGGTGAACACAGAACTCGTACACTGCGCCGAATCCTGTCAAAGCATGTCCGGTTACTACCCGCAGACGCCTGGTGGTACGTACCCAGCACAGCCCAGTCCGACCTACCCGACCTACCCATCGTACCCAGCACCAACGGCACCCTACGATCAGGCCGATCTGCTCGGCGCTGCTACGCTGCCGTAGAGGCAAAGCCGGCCACCACTTACTTCAGGCCCTGCTGCTGAATCGAGCCTCGAGGTACCTTCCAGACCTGGCTGAGCTTTTCGCCCAGTTCCGCAACAATCTTTGGATGATCGGCCGCCACATTCCGCTTTTCTGCGGGATCCTGTTCGAGGTTGTACAGCTGCGGAGCTCTTTCGTTGCCAGCGTGCACAAAAGCATAGCGGTCGGGTGTCGTATCCCATGAAAGAATCAGCTTCCACTGGCCCGAAACGCACCAGCGGGTCAGCAGAGATGCGTCCGGCTTTTCCAGATCCGCCACGTCGTGCGTGAAGCCCTCACCGCAAACCGTGTCTCGGGTCAGCTCTGCAGTGCCCGTGAGAAACGGCAGCAGTCCGATGCCTGGAAGTCCGGCAGGCACTTCGAGCCCGGCAGCCTGCAGCACCGTTGGCATCACATCAAGAGTCGTGGCAACCTGGCGATGGTCGGCCGGGCGAATCCTCCCCGGAAGCCTGTACATAATCGGCGTCCGGATGCCGCCCTCGTAAGCGGAATGCTTGCTGCGAGGTGCAAAGCCGTGCGTCCATGCGTCGGAAAGCTGCATGTCGGGAGTCGACTGAATCCAGCCATTGTCAGTCACGTAGACAACCAGCGTGTTCTCCGCAATCCCGGTGGCGTCCAGATGCTGCAGCACTTCGCCACACGTTTCATCGAACCATTCCACCATGGCAAAATAACGAGCCAGCTCAATCGGGCGATCTTCTGCGCGATATTTCTCCAGCAGACGCGGTGGGGGATTGTGTGGCGTATGCGGCAGCATCGGAGCGTACCACGCAAAGAACGGCGTCTTCTTCTCGGCTGCACTGGAAATAAAGCTGAGCAACGGCTGCAGACCCTTGCGGCCTATGTCCAGCCCATCGTCTCCATGACGCCCACCAGGCTGCGGAAAACCACGTGTCATGCCAGCCGTGAATCCGCCCCGACTGTAGTTGCCCTCCCACCACTTGCCCGTCTGAATACTCACATACCCTCGTTCACCAAGCCGTCCGGGGATCGTCGGAATGCTGTCGATCCTCGCGATCAACTGTCCGCGAAGTTCCGCAAATCGTTCCGGCGCCATACCCGGTAACTGACGGGGATCGTTTCCGGTGACCCGATGCTGGTGCGGATACAGACCAGTGATCATCGACATCAGTGAAGGACGGCAAAGCGCCGTTGGGGTGTAACCGCGACGAAACAGGGCGCTCTCTGATGCGAGCTTATCCAGATGGGGCGTGCGAATCACGGGATGATCCATGAACCCGTAATCTCCGAATGCCTGATCGTCAGAGACAATCATCAGGATATTCGGGGGCTGCGGAGCCACCTGCCCATCAGCAGCCGCAACAACTGCCGAGCTGCCTCCGGCAAGCAAAGTCATTGCAAGGCCATGCCACAGACAGCTGACCCACTCAGTCCTGAACCTGAACAACAGGAAAATTGGATTCACGTATGCTGGCTCCGTCAGAAATGCAGATATTCGTTCATCACAGGCTCTGATTGATCCCACTGACTACTCCGTCGCGTGCATCAGCCCCCGCATGTAGCCCCACGCGAAGAGTCTCCCCAGAATCGTGTAGCCGGGTTCACCGTCTTCCTCGCCCGCCAGCTGCGGAACGTGGTCCGGACGCATTGGCCCGGCGAAACCCACCTCGCGCCAGGCTCGCATGGCCGCGGCCATGTCAGTCGGACCGTTGTCGTGAAAGGTCTCGCGGAAGTCGTCCGGCCCGCCCGCAACATCGCGGAAATGCACGTAACGAACCCAGGGTCCCAGCCGTCGGATGGTCTGAGGAATATCCACCTGCATCGATGCAAAGGAGCCCTGGCAGAAACAGATGGCGTTGGCGGCACTGGGAGCCAGCTGAACAAGCCGCTCAAAGGACTCCGGTGTGTGCATGATCCGCGGTCGGCCAAGCAGCGAAGGCAGCGGCGGGTCATCAGGATGCATCGCCAGCACCACGCCGCAGCGCTCGGCCACCGGCAGCAGCTCATTCAGCAGCCGTTCAAGATGCATCCACAACCGCTCCGGCGTCAGACTTCGCGCAGACTCGTCGAAACCCGGATCCGGTGGCCGATACCCCAGCAGCACCGCCTGCTCAACATCCTGCAGACGAAATGCCGTCGTCAGAGCACCGCCACGCTCAGGAACATCCAGCCGCGTGCGACACCAGTCAGTGCCTGCCATGAAATTGTAACAGAGCAGCCGAATGTCCAGATCGGCCATCTGCTGAATCAGAGTCTTTAACGCCCGCAGTTCGCTGCCGTCGTCTCGCCCCAGCTTGATGTTTTCAATCGGCAGATAGCCCTCCACCACACTGCACTTCATGCCAAACGAAGCGATCCGTTTGCAGCCGGCTGCCAGCACCGCAGCATCCGGACCGGGATAGCGATGCACAATATCCGTCACGCCGCACTGAGCCGCCAGCTGCAGTTGATAGTCGGAAAGTGGTGTCAGCACAGATGCCAGCTGCATGTTGGTTCCTCAGGGAGCAGTCTTCACAAGTTCGCGACAGGCATTGAGCAACAGCTGTCGGAAAGCAGGCTGCGCGAAGTCGCCAACATGCCCAAGTGACGTGTAAAACGTCCGCCCGCCATCCGCCCGACGGTTGACCCACGCTACAGGCTCCGACGGTCGATCAGGTATTGATCCGGTGAGCAGTACTCGAGTGGTCTCAGACAGCGGGCTGACCTGATAGAGCGACCCCTGACCAATCAGCTGGTTCAGGTCAACGCCCGCAAGCAGCGGGTCGGCTGCTGTTGCCCCGGAAGCCAGCTGTATCGTCGTTTGCGGACCAGCCCCGTGATGGTTGGTGTAACGTCCGCCGTTGACTTCAAGGTCGTACCCGGCCCAGTCAGCGCGGCCTTCCGGCGGGGCCTGATTGCGCAGATGAAACGGATGGCTTGAAGTGCGAATCCCCACTACAGGTTTGCCCGAGGCGATGAAGTCCCGGAACAACTGAAGCTGCTGGGAGGCAAGAGTGCGGCGGCGAACGCTGAGCAGCAGCAGGTCGGCCTGCGAAAGCACGTCCACGCCCGGGAGCAGGCTGCCGTCCTTCGCGTCCCCGTAAACCAGTGACACCTGAAATTCACGGCCCAGATGAGTGCGAGCGAACCGAGTCAGCGATTCATCGGTCCGGTATTCGGGCTCAGACATCACAACCACCACGTGGGGCCGCCGGTCCTGCTCAAAGCGAAACGGCCGCGTTCCCGTGATGTCAGAACTCAGGATCGTCGGGCACCAGTACTGTTCAATGTGCTCAACCACCAGGTCATTTCCCGTGAAATGACTGACAAAAGGAGCTTTGGCGGGGTTGTACATGGTGTCGGTCAGATCCCGCACGAGCATCACATTCAGCCCCTGCAGTACCAGCTGACGAATCGAAAACGGTCGACCCAGTACACACATATTGGTGTGCACTCCCATCACCAGAACATTCCGAATCCCCCGCTGCTTCATCAGATAAAAGGCCTCGGCACTGTCGGTGATCGCGTCTTCAGGAGCAATCTCGATGGCAGGGTGCTGGCGAGTCCATGCGCGGCGGCTCTGCACGGGCTCTTCACAGTCGCAGCCGCCGTCTGAATCGTCAATTGGGAGCGATCCGCCCTCACGCTCGGGAATCAGACGCACCCAGCGTTCCAGAGGTTTTTCAGTCGCCACCGGAGGAGCAGACTGGGCGGTCCGTCGCTGAGGCGTGTCTTTGTAAAAGTCGAGCGTATCGCTGGGACAGTGAATGATCAGGACGCCACGGGCGCGGGCGGCGCGGAGCACCCCGTTCATGAACGGCGCCATCTCGTTCACACGGGCAGCGGACGGCTTGCACCAGTGGTCGTCCCACATGTCGCACACGACGATACACGTCTCTTCAGGCTTCCACAGTGCGGGCGTCACCGTGGAATGCCAGAATCCGGAACCAGACACCGTCTCCACTCGCGAACGCGGGTTGAGTCGAAGTGGTTCGCCGGCGATGACAGAGACTGCGACACTGCTGATCAACGCCATGGCAATGAAAATGCTCTTCAGAAACTGCTGCCGGAATCCTGACATTCCTGTTACCCCCCGCCTGTTGA